>JACLAB010005488.1_pt1 | contig 14346 bp, 7 predicted proteins | sample 8027921 | NCBI WGS metagenome assembly JACLAB01 (sample SAMN15725117, study PRJNA655200) | protist metagenome | isolation source: fluorescence activated cell sorting (FACS) single amplified genomes of... | place: USA: West Boothbay Harbor, Gulf of Maine | collected 2000-07-19 | reverse complement strand
TAGACCGAGGCCAATTGACCAATCAAAACATAAGGATCTTCTACAGGCTGACAACCAATCCAACCTAAAAGTAAATTATCAGCCACTAATAACCAAAATAATTTTCTGTGAATAGGTCTGAAACTTGAACTTCTAATAGGAGATGAATGAATAAAAGGTAAGACTAATAAAGATGCAAAAACTAATCCAATAGCTAATACACCACCTAACTTATTAGGAATACTTCTTAAAATTGCGTAGACTGGTAAAAAATACCATTCTGGAACAATATGAGCAGGAGTAGACATAGGGTTGGCTGGAATATAATTATCTGGATGGCCCAATGCATTCGGCGCAAAATAAATAAACCATGAGAAAAATAAAGCAAAAACTACCCAACCAACAAGATCTTTGAGTAAAAGATAAGGATAAAAAGGAATTTTATCTACTGTTGAACTACATCCTAAAGGGTTATTTGACCCGTACTGATGTAAAGCTACAATATGGACAAGACTTGCTCCTGCAATAATAAAAGGTAATAAATAATGTAAACTAAAAAACCTATTAAGGGTTGCATTGTCTACTGAGAATCCGCCCCAAAGCCAATGAGTGATATCAGTTCCTACAACTGGAATAGCACTGGCAAGACTTGTAATTACGGTTGCTCCCCAAAATGACATTTGACCCCAAGGTAAAACATATCCAATAAATGCTGTAAGAATCATGAGAAGTAAAATAATTACTCCAACAATCCAAACTAATTCTCTTGGACTTGTATAACTTCCATAATATAATCCTCTAAATAAATGAAGGTACACAACAATAAAAAACATACTTGCTCCATTGGCATGCATATAACGTAAGAACCAACCACCTTCAACATCTCTCATAATATGTTCTACACTTAAAAAAGCTAGATCAATATGTGGAGTATAATGCATTGCTAAAAAGATTCCAGTTAAAATTTGGAGAATTAAACAAATTCCAGCTGTAGATCCGAAGCCCCACATATAAGTTAAGTTTGAAGGAGTTGGATAATCAATGAGATGATCATTCACTGCAGAAAGCAGTGGTTGTTTTAAAAAAGAAAGTCTTTTCATAGAATTTGTGTTTTGTTGCACTATCTGTGTTTAAAAAGTTTAGTACGAAAAAGCTGGAATTTTTACAAATTGTACACATTTCGCCTATCAACGTGAGAATCTTTCACGAAAAAAAAGAATTTGTCTTGAAAAAAGTTTCCCGTTTCATATGCTTTCAACGGTTCTCCTGTCTCAACGTAGCTTCCTGGCAATGCTAATGGCTTAACAACCAGTCCACCAGAGGTTGAATACTTCCGGTCCTCTCGTACAAAGAAGTAGTTTTCTCAATTCTTACGCGCACCCCAGGTAGAATCCAAACTGTCTCACGACGTTCTAAACTCAACTCAGGTACCATTTTCATCGGCGAACAGCCGAACCCTTGGGACCTTCTTCAGCCCCAGGATATGATCAGTCAACATCGAGGTGCCAAACAATTCCGTCGATAAGGACTCTTGGGAATTATTAGCCTGTTATCCCTAGCGTATCTTTGATTCGTTAAGCAAAAGCCCTTCCACGCGGTACTTTTGGATCACTATGACCGACTTTCGTCTCTGCTCGACTTGTTGAGTCTTGCAGTCAGGCAAACTTTTACCATTACATTCTTCAGAAAGTTTCCAACTTTCATTGAGTTTACCTTCGTACGCCTCCGTTACTCTTTAGGAGGCGACCGCCCCAGTCAAACTGCCTCATATACACTTTTTTTGCTCTGCAAATAAGAATGAAGACTTCAAGAAGGTGGTATTTCAAGGATGTAAGCACTCCCACCTTTCCTACATACTTAAGGTCTTTGTTCAATGTAAATGTACAGTAAAGATGCATAGGGTCTTCTCGTCTTGGGGCACGATTTCCGCATCTTCACGGAAAATTCAATTTCACTGAGTCCATGCTGGAGACAGTAGGGCAATCGTTACGTCTTTCATGCAGGCCAGGAATTAGCTGGCAAGGAATTTCGCTACTTTATGATTGTTATAGTTACAACCGCCGTTTACTAGGCCTTGAATTCAAATCTTTCAACTCTCCTCTTAAGCTTCTAGCACCGGGCAGACGTCAGACCCTATACTTCATGTTACCATTTTGCAGAGTCCTAATTTTTTAGTAAAAAGTCGTCACCCTCATTTTTGTGTCACCAATATTTGGTTTCCCTTCTTCCTAAGGTACGGGAATATTTTGCCGAGTTCCTTCAGCATGGTTATCTCAACGCCTGAGTCTATTCGACTTGTTCACCAGTGTCGGTTTTGGGTACGGTAGTTAAGTATCAAACTTTTTCCTGAAATTAAACATAAAAATTCCCTATCCAATTTGGTGATTTTTTTATTCCAATTTGTCAGTTTGATGAAGTTCATCATTTCAATGTTTTCACACGAAATTTAGAAGCCGATTCACTCTGCGCCGAGAAGCGGACCGCAGAAACCCTTGAACTTACGGCGATCATGATTTTCACATGATTTTTTCGTTACTCATGTCAGTATATTCACTTTTGAATCCTCCAATATCTTTCACAAGACATCTTCATCGGTTTACAAAACGCTTCGCTACCTCTTTCTACATTGCTTCGGTAAATAAGTTGAGCCCCGATACATTGTCAGTGCTTTTTTCCTCGACTAGTGAGCTATTACGCTTTCATCATAAAATGGCTGCTTCCAAGCCAATTTCCTAGTTGTTGTCGGAAAAAAACTTCTTTATCCACTTACTTATTGTTTAAGGACCTTAGCAAAAATTCTGGGCTGTTTCCCTTTTGACTTAAAACCTTAGCACTTTAAGTCTGTCTATTCATTTTCAAGTCACAAAGTATTCGGAGTTTCACAAAGATCAGTAAGGCTTTGGGCCCCCATAGCTTAATGAGTGCTCTACCCCTTTTGACCAAAATTGAACGCTTTACCTCAATAAATTTCGCGAAGAACCAGCTATCTCTAAGTTTGATTGGCCTTTCACCCCTACCCACAAATCATCCGCGCCTATTGCTACAGACGTCGGTTCGGTCCTCCAAAAGAAATTACGCTTTCTTCAACCTGTTCATAGGTAGATCACTTAGTTTCGGGTCAAATAAATCCAACACTCTGCATCTTGCATACTCGCTTTTGCTTCGCCTCCACGTATCCGATTAAGCAAGCTGAATTTATTTACTCACTGACCCATTATGCAAAAGGTACGCCACACAAATTCCATGATTTGTTTGACTGCTTGGACGTTTTAAATTTCAGGATCTTTTTCACTCCCTTTTCTAGGGTTCTTTTCACTTTTCCCTCACGGTACTTGTTCACTATCGGTCTTAACAATATATTTAGACAAAGAAGGTGGGCCTCCTTTTATTCAAACAATTTGATTTGTTTTACTTCAATTTTCAAAAACCTCTCAAAGAATACTGGACTATCACCATCTTTGGTCAAGGATCCCACCTTGTTCTGTTTGATAGAGTTTTTGTTTTGTCTTTTCCGCTTTCTTTCGCCAATACTTACGGAATCTCGGTTGATTTCTTTTCCTAAAGGTACTTAGATGTTTCAGTTCCCTTTGTAGTATTTGTGTTGGTGTGGTTTTCCACATTGGAGATTCACTTGTCATTGAGGATTCTCTTCAAGTGACTTTTCGCATTGATAAACGTCCATAAACTTGTTAAACCTAAGCATCCATTTAAAACTGTGTGTAATGAGAGGGGGGATTGAACCCCCGACCATCGAGGTATGAGTCCGACGTTCTACCAAACTGAACTATCTCATTAAATTTTAAGGGAAGCTTGTTCCCTTAAAATAATTTTTTTTGTCATCCAAAGAGGAATCAGCATTGTTTACGGCGTGGACTACCAGGGTATCTAATCCTGTTTGCTCCCCACGCTTTCGCACCTCAGTGTCAGATTCAACCCAGAAAATTGCCTTCGCTTTAGATATTCCTTCTAATCTCTAAGAATTTAACCTCTCCACTAGAAATTCTATTTTCCTCCATTGATCTCAAGATACTAAGTATTAATTGCAAACCCAATGATAACACTTGGAATGGCACAATTAACCCACAGAATCCACCTACATGCCCTTTACGCCCAATAATTCTGAATAACACTCGCTCCTCCTGTCTTACCGCGGCTGCTGGCACAGAATTTGCCGGAGCTTCTTCTTAGAGTTAAGACATTATCTTTCACCTCCATGAAAGGGCTTTACGATCAACATAACCTTCTTCACCCACGCGAAATAGCTGGATCAAGCTTGCGCCCATTGTCCAAGATTCCTCACTGCTGCCTCCAAAAAGAGTCTGGGCCGTATCTCAGTCCCAGTGTGACTGGTCATCCGCTAAGACCAGTGAAAGATCATTGACTTGGTAGGCCTTTACCCCACCAACTATCTAATCTTACGCAAGCTCATCAAAAAACGATACTACATATCTTTAGAACTATTCGTGATCAACACAAATTTTTTGGTAGATTCTTACGCGTTACTCACCCGTTCGCTATGTTTCAAAAACATTCAACTTGCATGTGTTAAGCTTTTCGCTAGCGTTCATTCTGAGCCAGGATCAAACTCATAGATTCAAACAATTCATGATTTACTTCAAGAAAAAAAAAGGAGTCTATCCAGCTACAGGTTCCCCTACAGCTACCTTGTTACGACTTCACTATAATCATAGACAACACTGTGAAAATGTCTTCAAAACACGAGTATTCAATTGGAAGGTGTGTAAGATTGATCTAATTGTTTAGAAGGGGAATTTTTTGGAGTGCAGTTCACTTTCGTAGTGTGACGGGCGGTGTGTACAAGGCTTAGATACAAATTCACCGTAGCATGCTGATCTACGATTACTAGCGATTCCGACTTCATGTTCTCGAGTTGCAGAGAACAATCTGAACTAGGGTGATGGTTAGAGATTAGCTCCTTGTGACCAAATTGCATCTTTTTGGCATCACCATTGTAGCACGTGTGTAGCCCAATTCATAAGGGCCATGCGGACTTGACGTCATCCTCTCCTTCCTCCCGTATCTCACTGGCAGTTGGGGTTTTGATTCAAAGCAAAAACCCTGAGGGTTGCGTTCGTTCTGGGACTTAACCCAACAGCTCACGCCACGAACTGACGACAGCCATGCAGCACCTGTAAACTAAAAGAAACATTCTCAACAAATATCTCCTAATTTATGTCAAAAATTGGTAAGGTTTTGCGCGTTGTGTCGAATTAAACCACATGCTCCACCGCTTGTGTAAGCCCCCGTCAATTCCTTTGGGTTTTAACCTTGCGGTCGTAGTCCCCAGGCGGCTGATTTCACGCCTTAGCTCACTCTCTGAAAACAAGACAAAAAAAATATCTAGGATAAACAACACACACAAACACACCAGAACACAAATATCACTAGAACACACCAAACACAACCAGAAAACAATCACACACCCAGATACACCTATCACACAGACAAAGCTCAAAGAAGAACGTCAAAACACCTAAATGCACAGAAAAATCAAAGAACATTCCAAAACAATGGAGAGTCAAAAACCCTCCAAAGAAGACAACATTAAATAGTTCATCAGAATTAGTCTTTTTCAATAGGCAATTCAACCTCAGAAGGCAAGACAAGTTTCATCAGAACAGCAAGAAGAACTGTAACCAATGCAAATCTATTTTTTGCATAACTTTCTTTAGCTTCTTTGTATTCTGATTCTAAATCATCTTGAGACATCTCTGCTAACTCTTCAACCGTTTTCAATGATTTCAAACTTTCCAGTGTTAGTGTTGGGCCAAGAATTGATTGAAGAAATTTCTCGTAAGAATTCATGCAATCTCCAAAGAATGGTTTGTCCATCAAATGAAATGGAGTAAGATTATTTAACAGAAGGAAAGATGCACTCAGTCCAAAATATAAGATAGCTTTGTGATTGGTAGCTTTTTGATGAAACGATTGACTAAGACGATGTAAAATTGTTGTTACACTTAATCCAATCCCACCACAACCAAGAGCTTCAGTTGAAGGTTCAGTGAAAGATTCAATATAAGTTTGAATAGATGAAGGAAAAAGATGAAAGAAAGTACTTACTGTTTCATATGCTTCAGTCCAAGATGTTGAGACTTGAGCCAAAGATAATTGAAAGCTTTGAAGCACTTGGTCCAGATTTTCAGTTGCAACGTTCATTGTTTCGATCATCAATTGAGTAAATAATCTAACTAATAGAGCAACACCTCTAACTTCTTCCGCATCTTTAGCTTGATGCTGAGAAAACAATTTATAGAACAGTTCAAAGTTTGGAAATCCAAGAGAAGATTTTTCTAACAAAATGCCAACCAGAAGAATACTTGCTGCGGTGAAACATAATTTAAAGTATGTTGGGGAGAAGTTTCCTTGGATGTTTAGAATTGTGGTTTTCACGGCTTCAAAGTAATTTTGGAGCATTTGTTTAATGTCCTCAAAGATTTTATTTCTTTTGTCATCTAGAAGATCAAATTTTTCCTGGAGGATGGTTGAGAGATTCTGGAGGATGTTGTTTTGGATGTGTTGTAGTTCTTGAATGAGTTGTTCTTTGATTTGTTTGAGTGTGTTCATGGCATGGATCCAGGCCATGTATGATGCTGAGATGAATTCTGCAACTGGTCTATATACACTTCTATAAGGTTTCATTGTAGTCTCTACACTTGGATTACTCATTACATTACTTCCTAAATTTGATAGCATTGGAAATGATTCAGGTTGAAAAATAAAACTTAATCTAAGAAGATTGAACACATCCATTGCAGGTAATGGGACTCCTTCTCGAGACAAATACATCGCTGTGTAGACAATAGAGATTGCTTCCTGGCTACAAGCATAACGAGTATCTGTAAGGTCTCTTAAGAATGGAAGACGCTCCATCATTTGTCGAATCTTCACATAAAGAGCTACATAAAAAACTTTATTGGGTAAGATATGTTCTCCATGTTGAATTTGATGTTCTTTAAATCTTTTAAAATCATAACTAATAAGAGGCATTAGGATTTTGTTGACAACGCTCTCTTTACCACCCAAAAATTCTTGAAAAGATAACCCTTCCCATGTAGGATTCCAATAAGGATCTTGTCCATCATGTTGTGCACTTAAAAGATATTTGGAACCAACTTTGTAGTCTTGAATGATATATTTCTCAAAGTTTTCATTTGGAAACCAAGAATATTCTGGATGATTCTCCAAGAGATCATTGACTACAGTTGTGTTATCGTACTTATTCAATTCTTGGAAATGTTCTGGTTGGACTAGATCATTTGCAAGTACTCCTTGAAGAATCATTGATTGATTGACAACTAAATGTTGAGAAACTCCAATTTCATGGTGTCCCCCAACTTCATGTTGTTCATTTGTTAATTCTAAATGTTCATGTGTAGATCCTTGTAAGTTGAATTTATCATCTACATGTTGTGCATAGGTACGAACTTTAGTTAGATAATATAATTCAAATTTAGAATTTAATTTAGATTTAATAAATACCATAGAACTTGTTTTTTTTTCATGCAATAATGAAACAATAATCCAAAGAAAATAATCAACATAGAAAGATTTTCAATTGAATACATAAGAGACCAATCGAAAGATTCTAATACAGAATTTGCGGAAGAATCTGAATCAGGTAGACCGTAAGGATGAGGAATACTATTAAACTCTTCTACGGTAATCTCGTTAATAAGATGTCTCGACAACGCTTGGCGTTGAAATGGTTCTTGATTCAAACTATTAAAGTATTCATCTCGTAAGCTATCAAATTGATTTTGAGCTCCTTGAACATTTCCAACTGTACCGACATTTTCATTTGTTTCAACGTCTGCAACTGTTACAACAGTATGATCTTGATGTCCAACATTACCAATATCAGGGTTTTGACGAACAAGATTCACATCATCGGTAGCAACGCATTGTTCTTTATGCGCAACATTTTCTGTACTACTACCTTGCTCACGTACTTCACGAACGTAAGGTACTTGATTAACTTCAGCTGGAACTTGATGGTTACCTCCAACAATCTTACTCATAACACGCATCGTCATATAACGAGTATTACAAGTTGTCCCATGAATAGTTTGTAGTTTCTCAAGCAAATCCAATTGAACATGATCTAACGCATTAAGGATAAAAGTCCTATGTTCATGGAGAGTAGTTACAGTATTTGTAATAACTGTTTCTAAAGCTTTAGATGTTTCATCTTGAGTTGTTTTCATTGTCATCACTAATTGAAATGTTGCATTATTCCCTTGCTCAATTAAATGATTTGTCTCTTGCAACTTCTTAGTCAAGGTCCCAGAGAAATCAAGAAACATCTGACTAATCTCTTTTGAATACTTATGTTGAAGATTTGTTAACTCCTTTAATTCATTAGTAGCATCTAAAGTTCCTTTCTTAAGAATCTCTGTAGAGTCTAGTTTTGAATTACCAAAGAAAAAGAATTCAATCTTTTTTAAGACATTCGGAAAATATTCAGTAAATAAATATTTAAATTTATATCCAAAATATACAGCAAGACTAGCCCCTAACACAAAAAATGGCTTAGCTACACATAATTCTTTGAAAGAATTCAATGCAAAGAATACACTATCACCTAAAGAGGAGATGAAGCTCAAGAAAATGGTTTGATATTCTTCATGAATAACTTTTCGAACACTAGTTTCAATCATAGCTTGCATTTCATCTCTTGAAAATAAATACTTCTTCACATCTAATACTGTATTTGTGAATTTTGCACTGATATAATCATCGGCGGCTGTAAAAAGAAATTTATCTGGTCTTGAGAACCATGATACTAACGTTGTCACTCCAGCTGTAGCTAGAGCTCCTAAACCAAATAAAAATTTAGCACTCATATTGAATAAGCTTCCCATAATAATAATAAATAATTGTTTTAATAAACGTTATTGTTTATATAAGATGTATAGAGGTTCTTTCTGTGTACACAAATAAAACCATGAAGTTAGAGAAATAAAAATGTTTTTATTTACACGATTTTTTGAAATAAAGTTTATGATAGTAAGAAGCAACTCTACCAAGCAAGCTTAGTATGGAAAGATAGAAAATGTTTTATTCATGGAAAGTATCTCTCTCTGCTATACTCATATATATGTAATGCATATGTGTATAAAATAGATGTTGTCTGTAATGAATGTAGAGTTGTGTATGTATGGAATGCATGTGTGTATAGTTATGTGTGTATGTAGTGCATGAGGAGTATCTAGACATGTATGTATATGTATTGTTTTCTATGCTTGTTTTGTTGTGTATAAAGATGTATGTCATGAAGAAGATGATATTCAAGAGTTATGTTAAGAGGAGTATTATGTGTATCAAGTATCTAATATGTCTATGAAATGTTGTGTATGAAGTGTTCTATGTAGAGTAGTATCTGTAGTTGTAAGAGTCATCCAATCTAACATGTGAGTTATCTAAAAACATTGATTGTGTCAAATACGCATGTAAAACAAATACGCATGTATCATATAAGTAATTTGTCAATCACACATGTATTCCGAACAACAAAAAAAACTTTCCCTACTGTAGGGGGGTTTGTCTGTGGAGATAGACAGAAATGAAAGTTCACTTCTTCTTGACCTTAGACACACACAACTTCTTCGTTTCCTATACACAACTTCTTCGTTTCCTATACATAACTGCTACGTTTCCAACACATACACGTTTCCAATACAACTACACATACCTTCCCTCTATTGCACACTCCTACATCTACAATACTAAGTTTATTCCTTTGAAAGAATAAAAAAGAGAATTTTTTCTATGAAATAAATATCTTTAAACACTACAAACCATCCATAAACACTATCTTCTATATAATAACTCTAATCAATATAGATATATAATCTTCAAATCGATGGGTATCAATATTTTATGATTCAAGTTTATGTTGTCATCAAAATATTTCACTCTTCCTACAGTAGGGAAAGTTTTTTTATGATTCACCATCATCAACTTTTCCCACAAAACACCAAGACTTTTTCATTTGAACCAAACTTCATAAATTTTTTAAAGTTCATGAATTTCTTCTCTTGTATCATCTAAAACTATCTTCTATTGGTGTGAAACAAAACTCTCAGAAACAACTAACCAGCTATTCTATTAAGTGCATGTATTCTATAGATGTGTTCATTGTACACAAGACATTTTGAGCAACAAAAAAAACTTTCCCTACTGTAGGAGGGTGTGTGTCTAGAGATAGACAGAAATGATTTCTTTAGGGACATGAACACTTCCACTGTAGATACTTACACAGAGAACCAACTTCTTTCTTTCCAACATATGATAGACTCTTTCGATACACACTCTTACATGTAGAACTTTTCTAACACTTCTTTATTTTCAATACACAAGAACTTCTACCTTTCTAAGATATACAAGTTTAATATACCTCTCATACTCACCATGATTAAAAACTACTCCATGAAACTTTTCATGCTATACTTCTAGTAGATGGTTTGGTTGTCTATACTTGAGATACAAATCCATGAAATTCGGACGTCTAAGATAGGATTACGTGACTCTCAGACACGATAAACATAGACACTCACAGAATTCTAATCAGAGAAGACTTGAACTTAAAAAATATTTATAATTAGAAACCAATCATATATCTTATTCTAGATCTTATTCAACACAAACATATGGTTTCTATTTCTTTGAAAGCATAAAAAAGAAAATTTTTTTATGAAATAGAAACCTTTAACCCATAGACAACCATAACATATCCATACATAATATATATACAATGTTATAAACTAGTATATTTATTATTATATATTTATGGATCTGGTAACTAAGGTGTGTGTTGAGGATGACCTTAATTGGTTGTGTGTCCTGTTGTATTGTGGTGTCGTATTGGAATATGTAAGGGCTTCTATGAAGCCCTTACATAAGTGAAGTAATAATCTTAGTTTTAGGCATTTTTACTTAGCAATTTGCTGTGGAGATTTAATAGCTGGAATTTCTTCAAAAGTATGGAATGCTGGAGGAGAAGTGACTGTCCATTCTAAAGTTGGTACAGATTGATCTGATTCATCAAAATTCCATGGATTTGTTGGGCATTTTTCTTCACTAGTTAATGTTAAATAAACTACATAAAAGAAAAAGATACTTGCCAAAATTGAAAGATAAGATCCATAACTACATAAAGCATTCCAACCTGCAAAAGCATCTGGATAATCAGGAATACGTCTTGGCATCCCAGCAAGTCCGAGAAAATGCATTGGAAAGAATGTAAGATTTACCCCAATAAAAAATAACCAAAAATGAATTTGTCCATAAACTTCAGGATATTGATAGCCTGAAATTTTTCCAATCCAATAATAAAAGCCTGCAAATAATGCAAACACAGCTCCCATAGATAATACATAATGGAAGTGAGCAACTACATAATAGGTATCGTGTAATGCGATGTCAATTCCAGCGTTGGCTAGCATAACACCGGTTAATCCACCTACGGTAAATAAGAAGATGAATCCAACAGCAAATAACATAGGAGTTCTTAGATAAATAGATCCACCCCATGCAGTTGCAATCCAACTAAAAATTTTGATTCCAGTAGGCACAGCAATAATCATTGTTGCTGCTGTGAAATAAGCTCGAGTATCTACATCTAATCCTACTGTAAACATATGATGAGCCCAAACAATAAATCCTAGCACACCAATACTTAACATAGCATAAACCATTCCAAGATAGCCAAAAATAGGTTTTCTTGAGAATGTACTAATAATATGACTTACAATACCAAATCCTGGTAAAATAAGAATATATACCTCCGGATGTCCAAAGAACCAGAAAAGATGTTGAAAAAGAATAGGATCTCCTCCACCAGCTGGATCAAAGAACGATGTATTAAAATTACGATCTGTTAAAAGCATAGTAATAGCACCAGCTAATACAGGGAGAGATAAAAGTAATAAGAATGCAGTAATAAGAACTGACCACACAAAAAGTGGTAATCTATGCATACTTAATCCAGGGCCTCTCATATTAAAAATGGTTGTAATAAAGTTAATAGCTCCAAGAATACTTGAAGCACCAGAAAGATGTAAACTAAAAATAGCTAAATCTACAGCTCCTCCTGAATGACTTGTAATATGACTTAATGGCGGGTACACCGTCCATCCAGTTCCTGCGCCTACTTCAACTAAGGCACTGCTTAATAGAAGAATAAGTGAAGGTGGTAATAACCAAAAACTAATATTGTTTAGTCTTGGAAAAGCCATATCAGGTGCTCCAATCATAATTGGCACGAACCAATTTCCATAGCCCCCAATTAATGCAGGCATTACCATGAAAAAGATCATTAAGAATGCATGTGCTGTAATGAGAACATTATAGAGTTGGTGGTTTCCAGCAAGAATTTGATTTCCAGGTTGTGCTAATTCCATTCTAATAAGTAATGAAAAGCATGAACCTAGTACACCAGAGAAAGCTCCAAAGATTAAATAGAGAGTTCCAATATCTTTGTGATTTGTTGAGAAGACCCAACGATTAATGAAATTCATCATAAAAGTGCTTGTTTTGTGGTCTTGAGAGAACTGCGAGTCCCATGAAGTCAAAGTATTTACAGCAAGAACTGGGGTCAAAAATCGAGGTCAGAATGGGTTCGGTTGGTTTCCACTTCTTTATTTCTTCTCAAGGAATTTATGAGTGCTTGCCCTTTGAGAGCAAGCGTGAACCCTTGGTTCGTTTTATTTTTGTAATCGAGCACAAGCTTGATCAATTAATTGTGGAGTTAGACTAGATTGATGCTTTTTAAAATAGTCAAGAACACTTTGTTGAAAACTTCTTTGAATTTTGGTATGAATTTCATGTTGAAATTGTTTCTCAAGATTCAGAAGATGCAGAACTTTTTGCACACATTTTTTTTGCATTCCTACTTTAAAAGCTTGAATTCTTTGATTCTGTGAAGATTCAAGTTCTTGAATTGCTCCATTTTTTAAGCCTTCTAAACTAGTTACAAGATGTAAACTGTGGGTATATTCTTGATGTAATTGTTGAATTGTTTGAGCTTTGAAGACTAACATCTGTTCTAATTCTTGATGAATAAGATTTCTTCGGTCAGCAAAAGTTTGAGTCACACTTTCTTGAAATGCTGAAAAACTAAACAGAACAAAACAAAGAAAACTTAAAGCTACTAAAATTTCTTCATTATAAATAATAATATTCTTTGAACTTAACACCAAAAATACTAATGTTGAAGCAAGAATTAAAGTCTTATTTTGGAAAATCATAAACATTACTTTTTTAATACAATAAACACAAACAAACAGACACAATAGACAGAGTTTTAAGAATGCTCTACCGTAGATACTTGTCTACTCTAAATACTTCCATACTCTACAGATTCTTTAAAGCATAAAAAAAGAGAATTTTTAGCTCTACTTCTTTATCCAAAACTTCTTTAGCTATGTATAATAGTCAAGACATGTTCTGTGTATAGGTATACATGACCATAGATTGGTTCTAAGGAGCTTTGTGTTGGTGTTTTAGTTGTATTCTTTTATTTAGTTTTGTGCTTTGTTGTGTTGATCTTATTGAGTAGATATTGTGCAACAAGTTGATTTGTTTTGGCTTGATCTACAGATTGTGGTCTTGAAGCTGTGATGGGTAAAACTGTTTGGAGTTGGTGGATTGTATTCTTGACAGTTTGATTTAACTGAATTTTTTTGGTTTGGTATTTTTGAAATGCTTGATTTGTATGTGTATTAAAAACATCTGTACGCATATTTAAGAAGTTTTGTGTGTCTTGAAAATGAGTTGCACACTGATCTTTGGTGTGTTGAATACTTTGTGAAAAAACAGTTTGTGTGGATGTTGCAAGATCTTGTAATTCATTTGATGTTGGTTGAGCATTGGTTTGACTTTGTTGACGAACAGCAAAGATTCTGGTTAATTTAGGTAAGTAATGTGTAACTAAAGTTACATAAAAACTTGTAAAAAAGATACAAAACCAGAAGAATTGTGGAAAGTAAGAGACGATATCTAATTGAGGCATAGTACATATATATTTTTGGTGTGGGAAAGTGGCTGAGCGGTTCAAGGCGACAGACTGTAAATCTGCTGATTGATTTCATCGCAGGTTCGAATCCTGCCTTTCCCATGTTATCCTTTGAGAAGGTTCATATATTCGATAGCAATGGTTCCACGTGTTCTATAATAGATCACGAGAAGAGCTAATCCAATGGAAGATTCAGCGGCTGCTACGGTGAGGATGAGTAATGAAAAGAGTTGTCCACTGAGATCGTCGAGATAGGTGGAGAAGATTAAGAAGTTGAGGTTGACTGCAAGAAGCATGAGTTCAATTGACATGAGCATGATTAAGATATT
>JACLAB010016209.1_pt1 | contig 14365 bp, 10 predicted proteins | sample 8027921 | NCBI WGS metagenome assembly JACLAB01 (sample SAMN15725117, study PRJNA655200) | protist metagenome | isolation source: fluorescence activated cell sorting (FACS) single amplified genomes of... | place: USA: West Boothbay Harbor, Gulf of Maine | collected 2000-07-19 | reverse complement strand
ACAGGTTCGAACGGCGCGAACGATGCGTGGTGTCGGCGCTGGACCGAGCACTTCTGCGCCGACGGAGACGTACGCAGAACAAGAGCTCAATTTATTAGGGGAGCTTGAGCGCGTGGTTGCTCGATTAACGGAAAACGCCAAGGCGCGCGTTGACAATTTGAAAAAAGCTGAAAAAGCATCGCGTTCGGCTGGTCGAGGTTCGAAGAGAGTTAAAACGGAGGAACTCATAGAGACATAGTATATGCATGTCTCGCATTCGCATTCGCGCGTCATAGCTCGGCGCAATGTAGCTTGTAATCCATATCAAACCATGCTTTAATTCGAGATGTATGCTCGTAAAGACGTTGCAAAAATTCACGTGCACCCACACGTCTTTTTTAATTCGAATGCTGACCGTACTCCGTAGACGAATACGCATCGGTGATTTTGGGCACAATAAAGCGCGCCGCGCACCCTTTTTCACCCACACAGCGCGTCGAGCGACGTCGCGCTGAAACAGTCTTCAAGCCTCCATCGCACGCGCGAGTCTTGAAAATAATTACTACGCACGTTCTGCGTGAAACTCTGCCCTCGTAGTCGCGCACTCGGCGCACGTGCGTTTTGCAAGTCATGGCGCTCGGCGCGCTATCCACCGCGACCCGTCCGTGCGTTGGACTCAACTCGCGCCGTGGCATGCGCCAGCGGTCATCTGTGCGCACGAATAGACGCACGCATGTCTCTAGAGCAACGCTGACGCCCGAGAAAGCGCATGAAGAGGCGTTGAAGCGCATTGAAAAGGCTAAAGAAACGCATCGTTTGGACCTCACTGGACTCGGTTTGCGCGCCATCCCAAACGAGACGTACGATTTAGTCAATCTCGTCGAGTTCCAAGCGTCAAACAATAACTTGTACGAATTATCAGAAGATATTGGAAAGTTAACTAAGCTTGAGCGGCTTGGGTTGGCGGGCAATCGATTGCGCAAGTTGCCGAGTTCCATAGGCGCGTTGACGTCGGTACGAGGGTTGTGGCTGCATGGCAACTGTCTAAAAGTATTGCCAGACGAACTATGCGCGTGCGCGAGCTTGAGAAATTTAGCGGTGGCAGGGAATAGACTGCGCGAGCTCCCGAGTGAGATGTCGGCGCTGACGAGTTTAGAGGAGTTGAGCGCGCCCGGGAACCAGCTGCGCCGGTTACCGAATTTGGGCGCGATGCCGTTGTTGCGAGAAATCGATTTGCATGGCAACTTAATCGAAGACTTACCGGAAGACATGCGAGGATTGCGAGCATTAGAGACGTTTAGTTTACAAGGAAATCGGCTGCGATCGATTCCCACTAGTTTAACCACCTTGCGCAGGTTGCGTTCGTTGAACTTGGCTGAAAATTGTATTCAGGAACTTCCAAGCGAAATTGCAGAAATGACAATGTTGACGTCGTTGTGGTTGTATACGAACGAAATTTCATCTTTGCCGGAAACTATGCGTAAAATGCCATCCCTTCGTCAGCTTTGGGTGGAAGGAAATGACAGTCTCGGTCCTTCATTAGATGCGTTTATCAGTGCCATGGATGGGCATAAGACATTGCGCACGTTTGGTATCGATCAGTATCAATTCGAGCATGTCAAAAAGAGCGCGCATTTCACTTCAGTCTCTGAAACCCCACAGTTCGCACCGGCTGGCTACTTCAAACTGGTCAGGTGGCACGGTTCCAGCGCGGCAGAAAAGCAAAATGCACCTGTCCTCATCGTCTCCTTTGGTAGCGCGCCCGGCGTGCCCAACTGGGGAGGTTTGCTAAAGAAGCTTGGTAAAAATATTGGTAAGGAGGATACTTACGACGTGTTATACGTGTGTGATGTGGAACGATCGTGGTATATGTCAAATGATATGAGTATCAATCAAGATGCGGAATTTGAGCGATGGAACACACATTTGCGAAACGCTTGCGCTGGATACGAGCGTGTCTTGTACATTGGTGACTCTATGGGTGCCAGTGCGTCATTGATGTTCGCCGAGCATGCGACGCGCGTGTTGTCATTTTGTCCGCAGGTTGACTTGTATTTATCATCAATCCGACCGAGTCGATCGAATGTATGGTTTCAGAGATTTAAACGTTGTTTGACGTCTGGGCTTGAAAAATCATCTGCAGCGGTTGACGTACACACTGGATCATGGGATCACGACAAGTACCAAGCATCTTTGCTTCCACCCGCCGTGATAAAACACATAGTGCATCCCGTAGATTCTCATAGATTGGCCTTGGCGCTCGATGGCGAGGAGAAACTATTGCCAATTATTAAAAAGGCGTACGACGCTGAGCTCGCTATCGCTCGCGGCGAGGCGCCTTCGAAGCCAGGCTCGTCGCCGTTAGATTCATTTGCCCCATGGCAAACTTTAGGCCTTAGATGAGAACAGTTGTATATTCTAGATTTGCATCGTTTTACACATTTACAATGGGTTTTGTACAACGAATCGTTTCATGAGCATGCCCAAAGCGATGGGCGCGACATCAATCGCGGTTTCGCCCGCTCGATTCCTAGCAGCGCGATCCGCGCCACGACTAAGTAAGATTTCTACAGCATCCTTACGATTGAAGAGTCCAGCGAGATGTAACAGAGTATTTTGCGTGCTGTCAGCAAAATTTACGTCAACGCCACGGTCCAACAACGTTTCAAGTGCTTGCGCGTCATTCGCCTTTATAGCCTCTCTCGCACCGCGTCCCGAGCACTCAAATCTCTTAACATGTGTATCATTATCATTATCATTATCCATCGAAGTCGTCGACGAGTGAAACGGCATCGCTGGCTCCACAACCTGCGTTGGTTTTAACTCTTCTTCATCAAATGCATTTGTCGTCTCTGGCGTAAGTTGATGGTTTTCTACCGCGTGCCGCACTTCGGGTTCATCACGCGCACCACCATGCACGCGCATCGTCGACGCTAACAAATTCTCCAATCCTCGATTATCTCGTGGCGGCAACACCGAGTTATCATCTTCTCCGTACGCGTCGTCGTCGATGAACACCGTCGCCGGCTTCCCGGACCCATCCATCATCGCCACTACACCATCGCTTTTCGTCGTATCTGGCTCGGTAAAAAATTTCACCACCACCGCGCTTTCTCTCAGCTCGTAGTCTCGCGCGATGGCATCCAGGACGTATTGAAAATCTCGCTGTCTCGCGTCCGCGACGCTCTTTGAGTGAAACAGCGCCTTCTTCGGCATTGGTGGTAATCTCGCCCCATACGTCTCCGATCGCGACAACTCTGCGTGTAAAGCCGCAAATTCGCTAAACCTCCGTTTGGTGCATATATCTATCGTTCCTCCATCGTCACGTGCGCCACCATCACGGTCGCGGCTTTGCACGCTTGCGTCGATGTATGCTTGCACATTTGTGGTCAACGTGATGGGATAATACACCGCCGTGTGCGCATTCGTAGACGCCATCGTCGCCTGCGCGCATCGTAAAATTTGTCCTTCGTGTACCGTCACTTTGAACGTGGATGACGTCGTCGCCGTCGTCGTCGTCGCTTGAGCCGCTGACATCGTAGGGCGTCAACGTCTGACGCTCCCATCGCCACTTTGAAGCACTCGACGACGACGACGACGACGACGGCGACAGCCATATCGACGGCGAATACCATCTAACGTCCTCAAAGCACATCCATGCCTCAAGGACCTTTCCGCACCGCCGCGGGCGTAGGACGCGCCGAACACCCATGGTGCGATGCGAACGCCGTTCAAGGCATCGAAGGCGTGGATGAATTAGGAACCGCCGTCGATTACACGTTGAAATCCATCGAGCACGGCATCGAGAACAACGTGCGCGATCGTTATGACGTCATCATCGTCGGTGCGGGGCTTTCTGGGTGCACGATTGCGGAGAGATTATCTCGTGAGCTCGGGAAGACGTGTTTGGTGCTCGAACGTCGCGCGCACGTCGGAGGTAACTGCTACGATTACGTCACCGAGCACGGCATCCGCGCGTCAAAGTATGGTGCGCATTTATTCCACACGAAACATCCTCGGGTGTGGGAGTACGTCAAGCGTTTTAGTGAGTGGATTCCTTTCGACCACAGAGTGCGCGGGCAGGTGGCGCGCGAAGCGGATAACAAAAAAACCTTGGTGGCGATTCCGCCAACCATGGATACCGTAAATGCGTTGTTCGGGACGAATATTAAAACGGAAGAAGAAATGGAAGCATGGTACGCGAGTGAACGGATATTTCCGGCGAATGGTGCAGATCCGGCGAATGGCGAGGAGGCGGCGTTGACGCGCGTCGGACCGCGGCTGTACGAAGCGATTTTCAAGCACTACACCAAGAAGCAATGGGATAAATACCCAGAAGAGCTCGATGCTTCGGTGTTGATGCGCTTACCATGCAGAACGTCCACGGATGATCGATATTTCAACGATCCGTGGCAGGCGCTGCCGAAGCGAGGCTACACGAGAATTTTTGAGAATATGATCGGCAACGATGCAAACGTGGACGTTCGGCTCGAGACTGATTTTTTCGAAATGAAAAGACTTGGAACGTTGCCAAAGCACGATTTATTGGTATATACCGGTCAAATTGATACCTATTACGCCGCGCTTGGGATGCCCAAGCTCGAGTATCGCTCGTTACGATTTGAAGAGGAGTACATCGAAGACACTGGCGATGACGGATTATTTTTTCAAGAAGCCATGGTGGTGAACTATCCTGGAGCAGACGTGCCTTTCACGCGAATCGTGGAATACAAACACGTGCCGAACCAACCGGAAGGACGCCACGAGCGTCCTGGCACGCTCATCGCGCGTGAGTATTCAAGCGCCGAAGGCGAACCGTACTACCCAGTACCGAATCCGGAAAACAGAGCCTTGTATGAACGCTACGCCGAGCTTGCAGCCAAAGAAGAAGGTGTGGCTTTCGTCGGTCGTTTAGCGTCGTACAAGTATTTCAACATGGACGAAGCGATATTAAATGCGCTTGAAGTGTTTGATAATTTTATGGAAACTGGCGCGCTCGATCCCAAGCGAGCGCCGGCTGAATTTGGCGCAGCTTAAACCACCGCAGCTCACAAGCTTGCAGTTGCGAAAGAATATTTCGTCATCAGACGTTCAGTTATTTACTTTTCACTTCATCACACGTCGCTTGCGCGTGCTCAAGAAGTCACGCGCTAAATAGAATCATTTGAGTATGGTAGACTTGTAAAAAGCAAAAAGCTCCAAACAGACTATCTTCATACCGCGGCGTGCGCCATGGTATCATCCACCGCACTCGCCTGTGGCCTCACACAATACTTTGGCTACGTCATATTATCCACCATCATCGAAAGGGTGTATTATGTGCGCGGTGCGTCCACTGGGACGACGAGCACATCGGCAACGCTTAATAATCACGCGAGGAAGATTCAACACCACGTTCAAGCGCGCGGCACCACGCGAACGTCTGTCGCCGCACCTTGGGGGTTTCCATTGTACCAACTATGCACTCGAGCCAGCCTCGTGCACGGAAGCGAAGAGCACGCGAGGCATCGGGTGTTTGCATCGATTAATTTATTGGTGAGCTCTTGTTTTGCTGCGTGCGTCGGCGAATCCGTGGCGCAGCGTAACTCTACTTTGCGCGCGTTCGCGAGTTACGCAAGCACAAAATCATATAGCGTTGATTTCGTGCTCGGCTGGTTCAAAGCGATGGCGCTCCAAAGCGTTGTGGAATATTATTGGCATGTTTGGATGCATAGCAAAGCGATGTACAAACGCGTACATAAAATCCATCACACGTACAAAGCGCCGAGCGTGTGGTGTGATTTATGCATTCACCCGATTGAAGCATTTGGATACTACTGCATCTTATACAGTCCCGCGTTCGTGGTGTCGATGCCTATCGGGGCGTTTGTGTTGTACATGGCTGTAAACGGGTTGTGCGGCGTATTGGACCACTGCGGCATCAAGCTGAGCGTACCATTCGTATACGACACACAATTTCACGATTTGCACCACAAATATTTTGAGGTAAATTATGCGTTCCCTTTCGATTTCATGGACCGCATACATGGAACGTACCGCGCACCGGATTCACACAAGACGGAATGAAAAATCCCGCATTTGGTATTTATAAAATCTGACATTTGAAGTCGCCGCCGTGGGTGCCACGGCGAGCGAGTGTACACTAACGCACGCGCGAATTGCCCATTGTTTGTAATACAAGTTGTATTCCTTTTCTATAGCAGCGAACGCGCTGCGCGTGCGCGCAATTTAAAATAAGTCTTTAGAGTGTCTCGTTCGCTTTGCAACCTCGCCGCGCGCACTGCCCCACGTCACAATAACGCGCGTGTGTACGCACGCCGCCCCGCGCGCACGACACACACGCGCGCGATGTACGCATCACACGATGGCACGCCGCCCTCGAACGATGTATGGGCGCGCTACCGCACCGATGGCGTGCTCGGCGCAAACTTGTTGAACCAAAAAGAATCCAAAACAATCAGCGAACGCGCAGCGTACGCGGAGCAAGAGGTACGTCGCAGCGCACCGATGACGCGCGCGCGATGGCGATGATTTGTGTGTACTTCACGTGTGCGCGCGCTCGGGACGATGCGGTGTGCGCGGGGCGACGCGTGCCGGCGGCGCGGGCGCTGGATTCGCACTCTTGGAAAGTTCCCCTGGGCTTGGTTTTGAGCTCTGCGCGTCGACGACGGCTCGCGTCGAGCGCGCACGGTTTCGCGAGTGTCAAAATTTATACTGACAATGTTGTTTTCTAACCCGTCGTTTACATGTGTCGTCGCAGATGGAACGTGCGCGCGTCGAGTTGAACGAAGCGTTGAATGAACGAGACGCGTTGTTGGCTCGAGAAGAACGAGTGATGGCCATGGTTGATGCCGCAGATCGAGAGTACCGCAGTGAAAAAGCACGATTCGCAGAAAAAGAGGCGACGATGAGACAAATCATTACAGAGTTGAAAGAGGATTTGGAACACGAGCGGCGGGAACACAAGAGCGGGGTTAAGAGCGTGCGCGAACGCGAAAGCGCCGATGCTCGCGAACTTGGAGCTTTGCGACGCAGGAATGATGAGTTAGTTGGTGAAGTAGAAAGCTTGAAAAATTCAAATGCCGCGCTTCGCAAGGCACAATTACAAGCAAAGACGGATAGATCCGAATGGCTCGAAGGTGAAGCGGCGGAAATGGAGAAGCGTTTAAAGGCTTCCGAGGCGCAGTGCAAATCGCTCAAAGGAGAGTTGCAATTTGAAAAGTCCAGCGTGACCAAGATGGAAAGTCAAGCTTTAGGATTGCATAAGACGATTAAGGACTTGAATGCCGCAGCTGTGGCTAAAGATGGGAAGATTGCGCAATTACAAGCTCGCGTTGAAGAATTGAATGCAAAGTTAGCCAACGCCTTGAGTGACCTCGCAAAAAGTGGGCCATTGTCGTCACGAGAGAAGGCGGTCGAAAATAAATCTGCCGCCGTACAAGCAAAGGAAACTGAAGTTACTGCTCGCGAAAAAGAGCTCAAAGAAAGTTTGGCCAAGTTGAAGGCGCGTGAGGCGTCGTGCGCGAGTCGCGAGAAGGCTCTCGCGAAATCTGAGGCGAGCGTCTCGCGAGCGACTGGTAAGGAAGTTGCTTCGCCTGCACCGACGCCCGGCCCGCGCTATAGCTTTGCTGACATCGCGCGACGTTACGTGTTCACGCCTGGTATGAATGCAGAATCACCAGCGACCTCATCAAAGTCTCCCGCCCCTGCTCGTACGCCAGTGAGCGAAAAGACGAAGAACTTGTTCACTGGCTTGTTCGCTCCGAAGGAATCAGAGTCGAAAGCTGGAGACGTGGCATCTGCGATATCGGCAAAGAAGACAGAAATCGCAATCAAAGCGTTCGGTGTGTTGCAAAAAGTAGTGGGCAGCAAGGAAGAACAGCCCAAGGCCATTCAGGCACCGAAACGCTTGGAGCAAACATTTAAAGTGGCATCTCCTGCGCCGAAGTCTGAAGCTAAGAAAGCTGCTACGCCTGCAAAAGTATCACCGTCAAAATCACAGCCGAAAGCCGAAAAGATTGCAGCTAAGCGCTCGCGCATCGCAACTGATGAGTCCGAAAAAGCTGATGAGCCACCGACGAGAAATACGCGAGTCAAGCGTGAGACGGTGAAGGCGAAAGATTCTGAGGAGGTTGTCAAGGAAGGCCGCTCGTCGCGCACGCGCAAACCAACAGCGAAGGCGGCTGAAGCATCCTTACGAGCGACGACGAAGAAGACTGCTGAAAAGAAAACAACGGAGGAGGAAACTAAGGAAGAGGAGCCTAAGCGCAAACGCGGGCGCCCGGCCAAGATGAAAGAACCAGAGACAGAGTTTCCATCGACACCAAAACCTAAAAAGGCTGAGCCAGTGGAGGAGGAATCGAATAAAGAGAAGCGTGGTCGTGGTCGACCTGCGAAGAGTCGCACGGCATCGCAGCTCACTGATTTCCTCCAGCCAGGCAAGGTGGAAGCATCTACGCGCACGACCCGCGGCTCTCGTCGGAGCACTCGTAATAGCCGAGAATAATTCTTCTACGTTTGACTTGATGATATGACAACAACAACAACAAATTCTAAGTACACGATTACATAGTTCTTCTCCTCGTCCCTTTATTCATCATCAAAGGTATTTTTCTTTTTCGCTGGGAACTTTGAAGGCCACGAGCCTTGAGGTTGAGATTTTGTAGCCGAACGCGCCGGTTTCACGCCCAACGCCGCATACAAGGCATCGGCTAATGTGTTGCACCGAACGAGTTCAATACCAGACTTTCTACCCATATCTGGTGTGCTTCCTGCTTCAGGGAGTAGCACGCGCTTAAATCCCATCGTCGCCGCTTCGGCGATGCGTCGCTCGGCTTGCATGACTGGGCGCAGTTCACCGCCGAGGCCAACTTCACCAAAGAAACACATGTCTGGAGGCAAAGGCTTCTCAACGAAACTGCTTGCGATGGCAAGCGCAACCGCGACATCTGTTGATGGATCTTCAAGCTTCATACCCCCGACAATATTGATGAAAATGTCGTGCTTGTGCACGCGACGCCCGAGCACGAATTTGGCCAACACGGCGAGTAATAATTGCATTCGTTCGAATCGTAAGCCAACAGCAGTCCGAATAGGCGGAGCCATCATTGACGAGCCTCCTCCTTCTCCAGAATCCCCGCGCTCGGCGGTCAACGCCTGAATTTCAAGCATGAATGGACGAGAGCCTTGCACCGTCACCGTCGGTGCCGCCGAAACGTCTGGGCTCAGAATTCGTTCGCCTAGAAATAACGCCGAAGGCGACGCCACGGGTTTCATTCCCTCGTCACTCATCTGAAATACACCAACTTCATCCGTAGAGCCATAGCGATTTTTATGTCCACGTAAAATACGCACCGCGCGGTCGGCGTCGCCTTCCAAATACAGCACCACGTCGACAATGTGTTCCAACACGCGCGGACCAGCGATATCGCCGCTCTTCGTCACATGACCGACGATGAAAACCGGCATCCCGCTTGTTTTCGCCGCATGTAACAACGCGGTTGCGCACTCGCGCACCTGCGACACGCTCCCTGGGCTTCCAGTCGCATCTTCTAAAAACACGGTTTGAATGGAGTCCACGACGAGCGCCGACGGTTTTAACTTTTGCACCGCTTCGAGTATATTCTCCAATCGCGTGGCGCTGTATAAATACACCCCGTTCGGGTCCACGTTCATGCGTTCTGCGCGTCCAGCGACTTGTTCCACGGATTCTTCTCCACTGGCGTATAAAACACCGCCTCCCTTGAGCTCACCATCCGCGCCGCTGTCGCGCGCGCCCATCAATCCCGCGACTTGCAACAATATCGTCGATTTCCCCACTCCAGGGTCACCACCGACTAAGATAAGCCCACCAGGCACGACGCCACCACCTAACACGCGCTCTATTTCCTTCCCGAGCTCCCCAGCCAAGGACATTCTCGGCATTGTCGGCCCCGAGCTCGAATCTTTCGGCTTCAACACGTCCCGCAACGCGCGAGGCGCGCTCGTTTCCGATACCCATCCCCCAACGCGCGTCGTTCGACCCCCACCACGACCGATTCCTCCACTCACGATATCATTTTCTGCTATTCTTGCCACCGCACGGGCGCCCGCACCACCACCCGCGTTCGCTTTCGCCCCAGACGCCGGTTCGCTCGCCACTCGCACCACCTTGAGCGAGTCCCACGCCTTACAACTCGGACACTGCCCGTACCACTGTTTCGTGTCCTCGCCGCATTCCTCGCACACGTACACCTGCCTGGACTTGCCACTCGCGCCCTTGGCGCTCGACGACGCAAACGTTCGCACAGATGCGCGACGGGCGGCGTCGTGCGTTGGGTGATGGATTGCGCCAATTCCATGCGGCTTCACAGCGCGGACGACGCGGCTCACACCGCGCGCGGTCGCGCTCGAGCGCGGAGCGTTGGTGACGATGGATGAGATGTTTGCAATCATTTCACGCGATACGCGCGTTCGGCGCATCAATATCGCGAACGGCTCGTTGTGAGGTTATTAAGATGAATGATGATTACAATTCTGACTGTGATCTTTTTCAACAAACCAAACCAAACCAAACGCGCGTTTTGTTTTGTGTCGTTTCAAATGCGTGGCATAACCCACGAGGACGATGCGTGCATACGTACGCATTAACGCCGCTGCTTTGCGGCAAAAATGTTCTTTGAAAGCTGTACGCGCCGTGCGTGATCTTTCGCGCGCAAAGACTTCAAATTGTACAATTCGTATTGCGCTTGGTCGTCGAATGGGTCGAGTTGCAAGACGCGCGTGAAATCGCGCTTGGCGTCATCGAAATCGCCACGTTGCGCGTATGCGCGTCCGCGACGAAGAAGCAAGCGCAAATCATCAGGGTTTTCCTCTTCGGCTTCGTTTAAATACGTGATCGCTTCGCCGTAGAGTTTTAATCCCATGCACGCCGAGCCGAGATTCATCAAGCACGCGAGTTTATTCTTCACCACTTCGGCGTGATCCATCGGGTTTGTGCCCTTGACGAGTTTCATGATTGACAGCGCACGAACGTAGCATTCACGCGCTTTGTCGAATTCCTTAGCGTTGTAGAAATCATTCCCTTTATATCGAAGCTGGCATTGCTCGTTCAACGCGCCCACCAAATCTTTCGATTCCAACCGCGCCTCGCGCGTCGTCGCCTTGGTAAACTCTGCATGCCCTAAATTATTCGGATCACGCAAGTAATTCACCATCGTGCGCTCAATTTCCTCTTCACTCGCTCGTCCTTCATCAATCGCACGCTGCGTATCGCGTAACATCTCCAAAACCAACGGATTCCGCGCCCACTTTCCAAAGTCCCCGTGCGCGTCATTCTTAAACGAAGAAATAATATTCTTCAACACTCTCGTGCGCAAAAACGGCGCAATATTCCGCTGCGCCTCTTCATCCGCCCCAAGCACGGCTTCTCGAAATTGCATCGACTCCACGCGATGCCCCACGCGATCCGTCTTGCGTAATTCTCTCATCTGATGCTCCGCCATGATTTTGGCGTTTTCCGGCTGCGCGCAAAACGCCTTGAACGACTCCTCGAACCCATCCGTGTTCATGACATCGCCATCGCCGCCATCGTCGCCGCCGCCGCGCATGGCGCTTCGTAACGGGGTATCCCCGCCACCACCGCAATCGTAATCCATGCGCGCATCCATCTCGCGTCGTCGTCGTCGTCCGCGCGCGTCAACCAATGCCGTCCAGTCAAACGCGCGCGCACCACACAGAACACCGAAAACGCACGGTCGGTTGGACATTCGGACACGTGGCGCACAGACCCCCCCACTCTCCATACATCACACACCATACGCCTATGTAGATGTCCCAAACACCCACCGTGCGCGGGTATCGTATAGACACAATCGTCCTTGACTATGTACGACGTCATCATCATCACCCTCGGGGGTCATCGGCGATCGATCGCCGAGTCGCGCCAGCGTGCGCCTCGCCCGCACGTCGACGACCGCGCTCGACGGACACACACACGCACACGGCCGACGCACGCGTTCGATCCCATACATCACCGCACCATGTTCGCCGCGACGACGACGCGTGCGTTGACGACGACGACGACGCTCGAGGCGCGTCCTCGTCACCCGCGAGGGCTTCGCGTGCGCGCGTCCGGCGCGAACGACGGCGCGAAACCGCAAGGCCAAGCGATCGCGCGTCGGCAGGCGTTGAAACACGCGTTGAACGCGGCGTTCGTCGCGTCTGTGTGCACCGCGGGCGATCGCGCGTGGGCCATCTTGCCCGGGAACGATGACGAGGATGAAGCTTTTTTGCAAAAGGCCAAGGAGAATCGCGCGAATCGCATTCAAAGCGAAGTGAGCAAGGAAAAGGCGTATGTGAACGATACGGGGTTGAAACAGGATGAGAATACGGCGAAGATTCAATTGGCGGTGTATAAGCTTTCGAAGAGCGGTGGGATGATTGAGAGCGGTGCGCTCGCGGATGCCGCCGGGGAGCTGAGCGGGAGCTGGGTGAGCGACACGCAAGCCGGCGCGGATGCGTTGGGCGCGGCATCCGAGGCGAAGAGTTTTGCATCTGCGGTGAGCGCGTTACAGGGGAAATGCGCGAATGGGGACGATGCTGGGGCAAAGTCGGCGTATGGTGGTGCTGCCAAGGCGTTGCGCGCGTTGGCGTCGGCGGCGGGCGTCGAGAGCAAGTTGCGTTTGTTGTAAGCGGCGCGAGGATGATGTTTGGACATGCATCTCGAGATGTGCGCGCGTGCGTGCGGCGATGGGTTGGTGATATTCGTATATCTGATATTATTCCTGCTACTAACTCTTTGTAATACAACATTTTGAATTGCTTCAACTTTATTTGCGCGCGCGCGCGCGCGCGCGTGACGTCGTCGTCGTTTTGATTTTATTGTTTAAAACAACGTGCTTTCATCAGCAAAGTATTCCTTAGCCTCCTTAGCCTTGGTTTGCTTCACTAAAGACGCGTATTTGCCCATCAAAGGTTTGATGATTTGCCACACGGGCGTGAACACCCACGGAGGTTCAATCAACAACACTTGCGAAATGCGCTTTGGGAAATAATCAAAGATGCACTTGATGAAAAACTTGACAAAATCAATATCTGCATTCTTCATGGAGAACCCACGCAAGTCAAAGACGCACATTATAGTCTCGCTCGCGCCATCACCTTCGGCGCGCAAGGCCTCCAAGGCTTCATCGACGAGCTTGACGCACAACTTGCACGTTCTCGCCAATTCGCGCGTTTCGACGTCGTGCTTGGTCAACGTCACGTACACCACCGGTCGACCGAGTACGTCACGTTCGGCGAGCAACACCGCCTTACCCGTCGCAGCTTCTTCGGCGACGTCCGGCGCGCTCGCGAGCGCATCGTACCCGTCGTCCATGCGCCACTGTAAATATTTCTTTGTCTTTTCCGTCGCCTTATCCGCGTCGAGCTTACGATCGCGTAAAAACCATTCCAATAACCAGTCCGGAGCATCCTTGAACGCGTCTGGATCGTTCGCACGCATCGTCGCCACACCCGCGGCGACTTCGGTCTTCGCGAACGCGTCCAACGCCAGGCCAGAGGCGCGGATTTTCTCTACGCGTTCGACGCTCGCCGAAGCGACGACGGAGACGCCTCGCGAAGCCGCTCGAACGGCTCGCGTACAGCGACGCGCGCCTCCGTTCGGCGCGCATAACACCGTGGACGGTGCCAACACAGCGCGTTGTGACATCATGACCGACCCGAACGTGGACCCGAGAGTGACGTCGAGAGTGGAGAGTCGAGAAGTGAGGCGCGGCGCGCGCGAGTCAGCCGGGACGCCCGCTCAAATTCCTACTAAAGTTCATCGTCTTCACCGCCGTGACGGCGCGTGTCATGGACACTGTCATCATTTGCCGTTTTGCCTCGTTCGCCGCGTTCATCGTCATCACCACCACCACCACCGTCGTCGTCATCGCGAACGTCGCCGCTCGAGCGAAACGTCACCGTTTTGCCTCGTCGGCGCTTGGCGTCGTCGTCCTCATCCAACCCTCGAACGATGTCCTCTAATTGCTCCGGCGCTAAATCACCGTCGTAGACTTGACGTATGACGTGTGCGAGGCGGTTATAATCCCCAATCCGTTCGTCTCGTTCGATTCGTAGAGCTTCTAATCGTCGATTTGCGTCGCATTCGGCGTTTCGCGCGCGTTCGCGAATGGAATACGCGTCGTCGCGTTCGCACACCACGAGCTCATACGCCGATTTTAGCGCGTCTCTCTCATCTTGCAGCGCATCAGCGTCATTTTCATGTCGTTTGATTTCTTCCATGCGGTCGTCGTAATAGCGCTGGATCATTGAAAGCGTCGTCGCGGCGTCGCGATGTTCGCTCGCCATGCGGGACACGGATTGCCGAATGGCGCGTTGGATGAAATCGGCGTCAACGCCGTCA
>JACLAB010005487.1_pt1 | contig 14371 bp, 8 predicted proteins | sample 8027921 | NCBI WGS metagenome assembly JACLAB01 (sample SAMN15725117, study PRJNA655200) | protist metagenome | isolation source: fluorescence activated cell sorting (FACS) single amplified genomes of... | place: USA: West Boothbay Harbor, Gulf of Maine | collected 2000-07-19 | reverse complement strand
TCATCCAAGCCGATGCGCAACCGCCGATGATGGCGCCTATGGAGGCGCCGATGGGTGCACCCGCGCCTGCGCCGAGTGGTGGCGCGATGACGGAAACGACGGTGGTGGATGTGGCGGTGGCGACGCCGCGATTCTCCACGCTCGTCGTCGCATTGTCCGCTACGCCAGACATCCTGGATACGTTGGAAACGCCCGGTCCTTGGACGGTGTTCGCGCCGTCTAACGACGCCATCAATACGTTTTTGACCGAAAATGGCTTGACGGCGGAACAATTGTTGCAGTCGCCTGGTTTGGGGGATATCCTTCGCAAGCATGTCGTCGCCGGTAAACTCACCGCTGAGCTGGCGCTGCAAGCCGTCGCCGACGGTCCGATTTCGTTGGAGACGCTTAATGGTCCAATCGATGCGCGTCTCGTCGACGGTGCGCTCTACGTCGGTGGCGCGCAGGTCATCGAGACGGATATCATGGCGGACAATGGCGTGATTCACGTTATTGATCGCGTGATTCAATAAACGAAACCAGCGGCTTAAGCCCAATTCAAGACTACGTGCGCGACTGACGCGTACGCTTCCATGATCATGACGATGTAATGCAACATACTTGTCCATCGCTACTATTGCACAGTTTCCTAACTTTCTAAATTCTAACAAGTACTATACTACGCCGTCATGCACGACGCGAGTTTCGCGGCGAGCGACGAAACCTCTGGGTCGGCAGCGACTCGAGCAGCGACGTCCAACGCCGGACGTAAAGCGCCTAAATGCGGTTCAATTGCGCGCAACACTAGCTCATCCCCGGCAAGCAGCGCCGTGGCAACGCGCGTGGCGCCCATACGTACTACGTCTCCGCACGCGTGGTCGCGAAGAATCGATGTGATGGTTTGTACGAGCGGTACGGCGTGCTCGACGGCGTCGGCGCTCGCGGCGGCGTGGAACACCATCATCAATGCTTGTAACGCCGCGGCTCTTATCTCGGGCTCACCGCGGTGCTCGGCACACGTCACTAATTGTGGTATACATGCGTTGACGAGTGCGTGTGTGTGCGCGGATTGCGGTCGTCGTGCCGTGGCGATGATGACGTTCATCATCGCCAGGCGCAGCGGAACATCCCGTCGGCGCTTGACAGCGTTGATCCACGCCGGGGCGTCGTTGTCGTCAAGCGCACCGCATGCAAGACTTAGCACGCCTCTGAGTGTCGAACGCGATGATTGTGATGACGATGCGGCCTTAGATGTCTTTACGGCCGAATTCTCGATTTCATCGTCAGAGACTTCGACGATGAGCGCGCGTCCAGACGTAGCCATCGGCGCGTCGTTCAATCGCAGCGCTGCCGCCGGTGATTGCGGTTCGAGTAAAGCACTGGACGTCTGCGGCGTCTTTGCAGACATGTTGTTATCGTCGAGTTCGGTTGGCGATTCACTCTCAGCGACAATCAACGACGCCAGCGTCTCCATGGTGCCCATGTGTAACTTTGTCACGTCCACATCATCCGTAGACGCCGCGGGCCAGGTGAGCGCATCTGCAGCAAAAGTCCGAAGTTCATCTCTTCTAGCATCCGAAAATGCATCCAAACCTCGACTGGCTAACGCACAATTACACGAAAACATGCACGTCCGTACTCTAGCGAGATCATTACGCGATACTTTTGCTCCGGCGTACGCGTCGCGAAACGCCGGGAAGAGTTCGCGCTCAATGATATCGGACGGCATGCGTCCGAATACTTCAGACGCAACGCGTCTGACGTCTTCGTACTCGTCTTGGATGTTCAACATGCGACGTAGAACGTGTGCATGAACGTCCTTGACGGATGATACGTCGTCAAAGGCGTCGAGCGGAAGCGCGCGGAGTACCAATACAGGCGCCAGTCTGTTGAAAATGTCAATCGCACCTTCTTCGTCGTCGCCACTTCCCGATGATTTATCGTCGCTCTGTGAGTTAAATGCAGCAATACAGCTGTCAAATACGCGCGTGCGCGCTGGAAGAACGCCAATCCACGGCATGAGTGCAATCATGGACTGATGAAACGCCGACGCCGCGGGAGCGTCGAACACGGCACGCGTGATTACTTGAGCTATGTTTGGCCAATCGTCACTCGAAACAGTTTCGGCGAATCGCGTCAACAGCTTTGTCGCGCGACTGATCGCATCAGCGGTCGTTTTGGCGCGCTCCGCGTCCGCGCCAGCGTCCTCAGTTCGACTCATGGACGCGACCGCGGAAAAGTACGTTTGCATGGCTTGAGCCGGCGAGCGTTGCTCGCTCAACATGGATACGAATGCATCACCAGCGGCCGCGCGCTCTTCAGCATCCTTGGAAACCAAAAGACGAATGAGCGTTGGAAGCATAGTTTGAGGCGGTATATGAGCAAATACTGCTGTAGCCGCTTTACGCGATTCCATGTCCTTGTCTTTTAATCTCGGAAGCGTCGTCGTCGTCACCGCGGCGATGGTGTCATCAGTCATCTCTCGCCCGAGACGCAGTACTTCACTCAAAACATTCAACGCACTAATTTTGGCGCTTCGTGCGCTTCCACCGCAGAGTTGCAATATGTTTATCAACGCGTCTTCTCGCGGATTTCTAGCCGTGAGATCTGCGACGAGGCGAGCGAATCCCGTAGAAATGACTTTATCATCCTCTTCCACGAGCGGCAAAACACCATTTAATAAAGATTCGCTTTGCTCCGTCCATCCTAAGTGCTCAGGTGCGAGCACGACTCGGATGAGTACCGCAGCAACGCTTTGAGCGATGACGTTTGAGCATCGAAGCGCTGGGAGGAGCACAACGGCGACGTTTTCTTGCAACATTTCATCCAACGCGCGCGCGGTTTCTTCACTCACCATGGACGCAAACACCTCACGATTACTGTGATCGATGCCAAGTCGTCCTAAGTTTAATCCAATCGTAATAAGCGCGTGAGCCACGCCGGTCGCGGCATTTTCGTCGTCAGAGTTTACCATGTCGCTCGCCGCGCTGAGTGCGCCTTTGAGCGCGCCGAGCAGCTTTGTTTCGTCCTTTTTTGACTTGAGCGGCATAAGTGCCGGCGCCCAATCGCTCCAGATTTGCGTCACGAGCCGCGACTTTGCTAACATCATACCGTTTCTCTCTCCTTCGTATACGTCGCCGTTTGCAGGAAGGCTGCGGCGACTAGTCGATGCCGTCGTCGCTTCGAGACACTCTCTCGCGCGTTGGCAACTTTCCCGAAATATCCCGCACCCCGAGCTCTCGGGCGCCCACGACTCGACGACGGCAATCACACGCGTAAATGCTGGCACGCATTCCAGCAAATCGAAACCACCATCGCTATCATTGGAGCTGAGCGCCGCGCGGCCGCCGAGACTCGTAAACGCCTCGCAAGCCGCCGTACCCAATCGCGTCGGTTTTCCCGATCCGTGCGCGCGTATCGCGTCACCGAGCGCCCGTAAAGTATCACGTACATCGAACATTGCGCGCACGTCGACATCTGCACTCGCGATGGCGTCGATACCGACGCACGCATTGAGCGCGCGCGTTGCGTCATCACTCGCCTTTACGCGCGCGCTCAACGCGTCACCTATCGCACGCGCGCTCGACGCATCCGCTTGGCACATGCAAACCAACGCCCCCTTTGCGCTTTTACTCCCCGCGATGCGCGCTAGGATTGGATCGAGCGCGCTGTCGATGGTTTGCACGTTTCGAGCGCGCGCGCGCAGCGTAGCTAACGATTCGACGACGTCGCGGTGCGTACGCGCGGTCGACGTCGACGGCGTGGCGTCGATGCGCTTGAAGATCTTCGCATCGGCGCTTAGGACGACGCGCAGCGCGTCGGCGAGGGCGTCCGCCATGGTTCCGCGCGCCACGGTGTGTCGTTGAACGCGCGCGACGTTCACAAGGCTACTTCTACTGTACGTGTCTAACATTTGTCTACTATCGCGCTACTTTTTCGTGGATTTCACGACACCCGATTCGCGAAACGTCACACTCACTCGCCGCTCGCCGAGTAAATCTTCGTTGTTGATTGAATGCTGGTAATCGTACCGCACGCTGCCGGATTGAATTTGCAACGAGCGGCGCGGCAAATGGACGCGAATCTTCTTCGTCGGGTGCTTTTCGTCAATGTACGTCATGACGCAGTCTGCGTTCAGCGACAGATTGACCAAAATATCAGATGATAGCTGCCTGTCATCGCAGTGCGGTAGTAACACCGAACCTTTTGATTTGATGTAGTTAATCGCGTTGCATTCGTTTGGTTCAAAGTTGCGCAACGTCTCGTGCGCCCGAGCGAAACGCTCAATCACGAGCCGACGCAAAATAGCAGGCATGGCGAACCGCGCGCGTTCGACGACGCGCTTAGCTAAATTCACCTCAACACCGTATCGTTTGCCCTCATGCGCGCCATTGAACGATGAATCTTTCCACGGATTCACCGTGTCGTCGTCGATGAAATTCACGATGTCGCGTTCTTCGTCCTCAGTGATAAAGTTCTCCAGCAAAAAGTGTCCAGAGAGCGGCACTTTCGCCAGCCGCTTCGCCGCGCGCGTCATCTCCGCAAACGCATCATGCGAATCGCGCTCTTCCTCCTCATCGCCGCCGCCTTCATCCCGTCGTCGCCGTCGCGCTCGATCCAACCAACCGCCCTCCAACGCGTCGCTCGGCACGTACCCCGTCGTCGTCTTCCCCGTATGCGCGCGCCGACCGCGATGTTCGATCACGCGCGGGAGCGACGGTGCCTTCTCCGCGCGCTCGCCTATCTTTGTCGTCGTCGTCACCGCATCGTCGTCGCCGACCGCGCACCCATCGAGATGGTCGTTAATCGAAAACAACGCCACGTGTTTCGAACACGTGGGACACCGCACGAACCTCGACGCCGACGTCGACGGATCGCCGCCGCGCGCGCCACCACCGCGCCGTGCGTTCGCCACCAGCGCCTCGAACGCGTCGCGCATCGCGCGCGCGCCGCGTGCGTCTCTGACGCCGGCCAACACCACTCGTGGCGCACGCACTCGCACAAAAAAACAAGATGATGCTTTTTGTTTTGGTTGCCTTTGGTGACTTTGACGATGACACCGAGTCGCGCGACCGCGCCGCGCGCGAAAGGCGAACGACGTACACGAACGCCGCCGAAGCGTCGTCCGTCCGTCCGTTCCCGTCGCGTCGAGCGACAAAAATGAGTGCCGAAATCCATTCGAAGTAGAAAAACTGAACCGGTATGTTCGATTCTGTCGTGCGCAAGCGTGGGTTGGCAAAGTGCCCCGACGGAGGAATGGAGGCAGTGGACAAAGTATGCCGCGTGATCGAAGACATCAAAATGAAACACAACGATCCGCTTGCGAAAAGTCGATTGCTCAACGCAATCCGCAAAACTTGACATACCATTTCCCGACGCACGAAGACGTTTGCAAACACCGTCAAAAGTAGAACAACAGATATCAGCCAGGAAGATTTTTCGGGAGGAGGCACCCCCAGTTTAGCCTTACTTCCTTTACTTCTGCTTTCTGGACTTCAGACTGGATATAGTTTCGCGCGTGTCAGACACTCGTCCAGATTTGCGTCGGAGTGGCTGCGTGTGTTTTTTTATGGGTATTTTCTTGACCCCCTCGTCCCTGGTCACGAACGGTCGTGTCGCGTTTTGAATAAAATCTCGAGAGCCGGCGAAAAGTCAAATGCGCGCCGCGACTTCACGCGTCGTCGTCGCGCGCACACCGCGTCACACGTGCGCGCGAGAGTGCGCGAACACACACCGCGCGCGAGTGCGATCGTCTTTCAGGCTGCACATCGCGCACCACGCACCGTTCGCGCGGCTCGCACACCCGTGACGAGGCGCTCGATCGCATCGCGATTGCGCCCATCGCGTTTCAAAGGTCGTTAGGACGATGCTGCGGTCGGCGACGATCGCGCCTCGCGTGAGGTCATGCGCGAGCGCGACGACGCGATCACGCGCGCGCACACCGTCACGGGATGTGGGACACGTGTGTGCGAGCGCTCGCGGGGCGATTCGCGCGGTGCGCGCGGTGGCGGGTGACGCGCCGGCGAGCGCGCGGGAGGGCGATGATTACTTTGCGACCATCGAGATCGACACGTCGAGCGACGACGCGTATACGATTATTTCGATACGCGATGCGCCGAATAAGCCTGGGACATTGCGCGTGATATCCACTGCGTTGGCTGATTTGGGGTTGAATATTGAAAAGGCGGTGGTGGACGCGAGCGATAGCGGGTTGAAGGTTTCGGATTGCTTCTACGTCACCGACGCCGACGGCGGGAAAGTCGTGGACGCGGCGGATGTGGAGAATATCAAAATTTGTTTGACGATGATTTTGAAGGCTCATTTTTCGCATGGGAGTGATTTTGCGCGACCTGATGGGCAGGATGATCGACGATCTGTGGCGCAAGGTGGCGGGGACGAGGAACGCCGGCAGCACTCGTTGTTGTACTCGTTGATGGATCGATACTTGAAGAACGACGTCATGTCTGTGCAAGAGTCAATCGTGAATCACGTCGAGTATACGATGGCGAGAAATAGATATCAGTTTGATGATTTCGAGGCGTACCAAGCCGCGTCTTTTTCCGTTCGCGATCGCTTGATCGAGAGTTGGAACGATACGCAACAACACTTTCGTGACAAGAGCCCGAAACGCGTGTACTACCTTTCCATGGAGTTTTTAATGGGTCGTTCTTTGTTGAACTCGTTGCACAACTTGGACATCAAGTCAAATTACTCCGAAGCATTGCAACAGCTCGGGTACAAGCTCGAGATTTTGGTTGAAAAGGAGCGCGACGCCGCGCTCGGGAATGGAGGTTTGGGTCGCCTCGCGTCGTGCTTTCTCGATTCCATGGCCACTGAAGATTTGCCAGCGTGGGGGTATGGCATCCGCTACCAGTACGGTATGTTCCAACAAACCTTACACGATGGTTTCCAGCACGAGCACCCCGATTACTGGCTCAACTTTGGTAACCCTTGGGAAATCGAGCGACCGTACATTACGTACCCAGTCGGTTTCTATGGCGGCGTGACGATCACCGAGTCAAACGGAGTGAAAAAGTTTGATTGGGTTCCGGGTGAGAGGATCAGCGCTGTGGCGTATGACAACCCCATTCCGGGTTGGAACACGCCAAACACGATTAACTTGCGATTGTGGAGCGCCAAGCCGTCGAGTGAGTTTGATTTGGAATCGTTCAACACTGGCGATTACGTGCAGGCGATTTTAAGTAAGCAACGTGCGGAGACAATCTCATCCGTGCTCTACCCAGACGACCGCACGTACCAAGGTAAAGAATTGCGTTTGAAGCAGCAATATTTCATGGTTTCAGCCACGCTTCAAGACGTTATTCGTCGTTACTTGGTCAATCACACGAGCTTTGATGAGTTCCCGAATCAAGTCGCGTTGCAATTGAACGACACGCACCCGACCATCGGTGTCCCAGAGTTGATGCGCTTGCTCATGGATGAGCACGGTCTCGGTTGGACAAAGTCCTGGGACATCACCTCAAAGGTTTTCAGTTTCACCAATCACACCGTACTTCCCGAGGCACTCGAGAAGTGGCCAATTGCATTGGTTGAGAAGGTGCTTCCGCGTCACATGCAAATCATTTACGATATCAACTGGCGATTCGTTCAAGAGCTCAGAGGTGTTCTCGGCGATGACTACATTCGCATTGGTCGCATGAGTATCATCGAGGAAGGCACTGGCGAGAAGATGGTGCGCATGGCACACCTCGCCATGGTTGCGTCACACACCGTGAATGGCGTCGCCGCGATTCACAGCGAACTCATCAAGACGACCATTTTCAAAGACTTTTACGAGTTGATGCCGGAGAAGTTTCAAAATAAGACAAACGGCGTGACTCAACGTCGCTGGCTTGCATTTTGCAACCCGAAGCTTCGCGATTTGATTTCGAAAACGCTCGGGGACGACGTTTGGATTCGTGAGTTGGACATGCTCAAGGGTCTCGAAAAGTACGCCGACGACGCTGAGTTTCAATCGGAATGGCGCGCGATCAAGCATGCGAATAAAGAGCGATTAGCGGAATTCATTCATCAGAAAACTGGAACAGTTGTGAACCCCAACGCTTTGTTTGACATCCAAGTCAAGCGTATTCACGAGTATAAGCGTCAGTTGCTCAATGTTTTGTCAATCGTGCACCGGTACAACGCCATCAAGGCGGCGACACCAAAAGAGCGCGAGAGCATGGTACCGCGTGTGTGCGTGATTGGTGGTAAAGCGGCCCCGGGTTACGACATGGCAAAGCGTATCATCAAGCTCGTGTGCTCGGTTGGGGACAAGGTGAACAACGATCCGGACGTCGGCGATTTGCTCAAGTTGGTGTTCATTCCGGATTACAACGTCAGCAGCGCTGAAATTATTGTCCCGGGTTCTGAACTTTCGCAGCATATTTCTACCGCCGGCACCGAAGCCTCGGGAACATCAAACATGAAATTTGCGATGAATGGCTGCTTAATCATCGGCACCATGGATGGGGCAAACGTGGAGATCGCCGAAGAGATTGGCAAGGAGAACATGTTCATCTTTGGCGCAAGCGCAACTGAGGTGCCTATTTTGCGCGCGGAACGATCGAGATTCAAGCCACCACCAGAGTTCGACGCTGTAGTGACACAAATTCGTTCCGGTGCGTTCGGATGGGCTGAATACTTTGCCCCAGTTTGCGACGCCGTGCACGGTGGCGCCGACTATTACTTGCTCGCCAACGATTTTGCCGACTACTTGCGAGCGCAGCAGCTCGTCGATGCTACGTACAAGGACGAGGCTAAGTGGACGAAGATGAGCATCTTATCTACCGCAGGTTCTGGCAAATTTAGTTCTGATCGCACTATTCGCGAGTACGCCAAGGAAATCTGGGGCATTGAGCCGTGCAGGCGACCTTCGCCATGAACAGTCGCTGTCTCTGTCGCCGCCGCAGCGCGCGACGAGCGTGACTGACGCTTTTTACGCAAAGCGCTCATCCACCGCTGTCACCTTTCATCTGATTCCCAAATAAAACACAACACATTGTACGCGCGCTTCGCATTTTTGTAATTATTATCGTCACGCTCTGTCTATAAAACTTACCAGTCGAGTCAACGCGACAGTTAGCGGACGAAATAATCCTTTCAGCTCAAGTGATCACATTCGCCACACACCGCGCCTCGCGGGATGATTCCCGACCTTCTGCTCGCTCTCTTGGGCGTGCCTGGGGATGTTTTCGTTCGTGACGCGAAGACGTGCGCGCTCGCCGTCGCGAGCGACATTGATTTCATTTCTTCAACCGAGCGCCAACGCTTCAACGCTGTGGTGCGCGTGGGGACGTCCTATGCCGTGCTCGAGCGCACGATCGCGCAGTGCATGGATACCGCGGTCGAAGACGCGCACGGGCGCGTGTTTCATCGAAGTGTTTATCGCCGCGCGCTGGCTAGGGCGTTGAAGGATGAGTTGAGCGCGTACGAGGGGAAGATTTTAAAACTTGAACAAGACGCGTTGCGCGGCGCGAGCGCGTCTTCCATGGTGAGCACGATCGAAAGCGCGCTCCATGGCGATGATGTCGTGTTGAGAGCGTTATGTGAGAGTTTTGAGGGTGTCTTCGGGGATGAAAATGTGATTGGGAGCGACGTGATGCGAGCGGCGCGAGACGCTTGGTTACGCGCCGGGCATCCGGAAGCTCGAGAAGCGTTTGAGCGAGTGTATTGGAAGGTGACGCAGGTGATGATGCAACAAATGTTAGGGTGGTGCGCGTATGGAACGATTGTGGATCCATGTGAAGAGTTTTTCGTGAAATCAGTGGCGGATGGAGACGATAGTGACGACGCGGATGGGAGCGGCGTTTGGCATAAGAGCCATCGAGTGGCGTTGGAGCGATTGCCGCCCGCTGTCGAGCTCGAAACCGCAGAGGCAATTTCATTCATAGGTCGCGGAGTGAGAATTCTGACGCATCCGACGAAAGGAGAAAGCGCTTCGGGACGGTTTGATGCCGATGCATACGCGAAGACAACGACAGCGCGTATTCGTAAATTAGCCGCCGCGGACGCGTTCGAGCCGCGCGAATTTGAAGCCGTTGTCGAGGTTTTGCGCGCTGAAATCGCTAGATCGTTAGGAAAAGTATTGCTTGACGACGCAAAGTTGGTCGCGCATCTAAACACCATGCGTGGCTTCTATTTTCTCGGCAAGGGGGATTTGTTCTCCATGTTTCTGGACGACGCGCGGAATTTGCTGGCGCTGCCGCCAAAGCCCGGGAGCGCCAGCCGCGATTTGGCGACACCATTCGCGCTCGCCGTGTCGAGAGGTATTCTAAAGGAAGACAGTTTCACAGAAACGTTCAGGTTGTCGTACACATCAGTGCTCACGCAAGATGCACAAGCGTCATCATCAGCGACGGCGCCTTCGCCGACGAGTGCGTTTGCTCCGCGCGTGCGAATTCCTGAATACGATGCTTGGGATGGCATCGGTCTCGAATGTGCTGTGCCGTGGCCGATGGGCATATTCTTAACCGAAGAATCTCTGGATCGATATCGAACCATATTCAGATATTTGTTCCGCTTGAAGCGCGTGCAGTACGATTTGCAGGATGTCTGGGTGCGCTTGCGCCGAACAGACTTGAAGTTTACGCTTCGATTGCGCCATTCCATGGCGATGTTGATCGAAAATTGGCTGACATACATCCAAGTGGATATCATTGAGGTCGAGTTTCAAAAGATGCTTGCCGTCATTGGTTCTACTACGGATTTTAACAAGTGCACGTTGGCGCACCGCGAGTATTTAGCCACCGTCATGGCGCAATCCTTCCTTGATGTCGGCTCCATCACAAGCATCTTTGAAGACATTTTCGCCCTCACGCGCGAGCTGTGCGTAACGTGCGTGAATTATGCCAACGGCCAAGGCTTACCCGCGGACTGGGATGACCGATCTGCCTACTTGCGTCGGCAGTTCGATAAGGAAAGCGCGGAATTATTCGACTCGCTCCGCTCTACGCACACGCATACGCGAGCGCGTAATTTCCTGCTACGCTTCAATTTTAACGACCATTTCGATGGCGCGCGCTCTGAAACCTTTGCATCGCGGTTTCAATCTCTAGAAATGTAATTTTATCATAGGCTCACACGCGGTTGTGAAGACGACGCGTCTCCAATCCCATGAGAACCGCAAACGTCGTCCCGTCCCGGCGCGCGATGAGTGGATAACAGTCGAAGCTTATCTCACACGAACGTCACTTCTCGCCAGTCATGTCTGCGACGTTCGTCGCCAAATCGCTCACGCACGTCACGCAACAACGCGCGGCACGCGCGAACGCACACGCGCGTTCGAACGCGCGCGCGCGCACGATTGCCAACGCCGGTACCGGTCGCTTTATCGTCGGTGGTAACTGGAAGTGCAATGGCAACCTCGCCTCCGTGCGCTCGCTCATCGCCGAGCTCAATGCCGGGGATATCGTGGATAACGTCGACGTCGTCGTCGCTGCGCCGTTTTTGTATATTGATGAGGCGAAGAGAACGCTGAAGGCGCCGATTGAAGTGAGCGCGCAAAACTGCTGGGTTGGTGAGTAATCTTTTCTTTCTCTCTCGCGTGCGCGACAGCGTTCCAGTACATGCCAGACGCGCGACTAACACACGTGTGTACGCGTAAATTTTAACGAGCAGAGGACTTTTTCGATCCCACGCACCACTACGACTCGCAAACGGGTGCGTTCACTGGGGAGGTGAGCGCGGAGATGCTCGAGGACATGAAAGTCCCGTGGGTTGTTTTGGGTCACTCTGAACGCCGCGCGCCGCCGTTTAATGAATCGAATGAGTTTGTTGGGAAGAAGGTGGCACATGCCCGCTTTCATGGATTAAGTGTGATTGTGTGCGTCGGTGAAACGCTCGAACAGCGTGAAAGCGGTCGCGCGTTGGAGGTTATTTTTGAGCAGTTGCAAGCGATTGCGGATGAAATTGACGATCGCGAGCACTCGTCTTGGGGTTCCCAAGTCGTCATCGCGTACGAGCCTATTTGGGCTATCGGTACTGGAGTCGTAGCGACTCCTGAGCAAGCGCAAGAAATTCACGCCGGTATTCGCCAATGGCTTGCGGATAACGTATCGGAAGAAGTCTCCAAGGCAACACGCATTCAGTACGGTGGGAGCGTGAACGCTGAGAACTGCGTCAAGTTGGCGCAGTTCTCGGATATCGACGGGTTTCTCGTCGGCGGTGCTTCCTTGGATGGCGATGCGTTTGTCAAGATCTGCAACTCGAGTGCCGTGCACTATACAGCTGTAGGCCGACTTTAACTTACTTCTTCAAAGTGCAGTTGCGCATGGATTGTTTCGTTGTTTGCAGCCAGTTGTTTTCAATAATATAGAATCTCGTCGTATTTAAATTCCAACTCTAAGGTATTCAAATTCCAACTCTAAGGTATTCGAGCGCGTATAGAGCGTGAAGTGCAACGCCCGTCGTCAAGACATTTTCATCCAAAACATACTCGGTGCTATGTAACGGATGTGTTGCACCCGCAGTCGCGTTGTACGCCCCCAACCACATCATCACGGATGGGAACACTTCACCAAAAAATGAAAAGTCCTCCGCAGGCATCACCGGGACGACAGTTTTGATGCTTTCCTCACCAAACATATCGCTCGCGACGCGCATCGCTAACGCCGCCGCCTTGGCGTCATTTACAGTGGGCGGGTAAGGGATACGTTTCACACCGTTCCATTCGGGCTCAAAAGACGTGGACGCCGTGCATCCATGTGCCGCAGCAACCACTTGCACCATCTCTACGATTTTATCTTGGAACTTGATGAATGTTTTAGGATTGAGCGCGCGAAGCGTCCCTTGCAAATTAGCCGAATCCGCCATGACGTTGCTCGCCGAACCCGCGTTGAACACCGTGACACTGATAACCACCGAGTCCAACGGATCGGTTAACCGACTCACAAGCGTTTGCAACGCAGTGACCACCGCACTTCCTGCAACAACGACATCTACATTATTGTGCGGCACCGCGGCGTGGCCGCCTCGTCCCGTAATGTTAACGTCAAAACACCCCGACCCAGCCATGATGGTACCGCCTCGCGTGCCCATCGTTCCACTCGGCATTTCCGGATACGGCCAATTATGCAATCCGAACACGCTTTCGAGCTCAGGCTTCATCATTAATAACCCGGTGCTTCCGTCGCTCGGCGCCAACATTTCCTTGGCGCCGGCGCCGCCCTCCTCGGCGGGTTGGAATATCAATCGCACCACGCCCGGAAACGTCTCGGGATCGGCGTCATACTTGGCCTTTAAAATTTTCGCTGCACCGAGCAGCATAGAGACGTGCCCATCGTGTCCGCACGCGTGCATGACGCCTTCAATTTCACTCTTATACGACGACGCCGTCGCCTCTGTAAGCGGCAACGCATCCATATCCGCGCGTAGCCCAACCGCCTTCGCGCCCGTGCCGATCGTGCCAACCACTCCGGTGGCGCTGACGTACTCGTACGAAATTCCAAGCGCCGTGAGTTCGCGCGTGATTACGTCTCGCGTGCCGTGCTCGCGCCACATGAGCTCGGGACTTCGGTGCAGTTGGCGCCTCAGGTTGACGACGTAATCTTTCACGCCCTGCGCGGCGGCGAGCACGGCGTTGGCGTCAGTCGCCTTTGTGATGGTGTGCATGTGCGCCGTCGTCGTCGCGCCGGTGGGGTCATCGACCGCGAAGACGCTCGGTGCGAGCGCGCACAGAAGCGTGAGCCAGCAGAGGGCGAGGAGCGCGCGAGGCATGTCGACGTGTGAGGAGCGCTCGCGTTGAGCTATGGATGTGCTGCTATAGTATTATAGAATTTTCGCAAATTATGCTATGCGTCGATGATGCGCAACCTATCCACGGGGGGCATTGGAATTGCACGAGGGATCGACGCGGACGTGGGCATGGGCACGTCTTGTACGGGACTCGGCGCTGGCGTCGCCGCGGCCGCTGGTTTTGCTACGAATGCCGGCGCGACGGATGCAACTGCGCCGGATGTCGTGGTAAACGCACCAAGTTTCCAGTAGAATGCTAGAAGCATCAGTGTCACGGGCCAAACTAATTCGAACGTAGGGCTCGATGCGCAAAACGAGCAAATCGCGTATACGCATTTTGACACGGCGTATACGAGCGGGAACACGTACGTGCGCAGCATTGACCGTATGGCTAAAAAGATGTGACCACCCGGCGTGGCAACGATGGCAATATCTGCATGCGCCTCATCATCTTCATCGTTTCTTTCATCTTCTTCGAGAAATGCTGGCATTGAGGCGTTGATGGGCGACACGTCGCGGAGATTGGCGTAGTCATGCGTCTCTGAACGCGCGCCGTCGTGACGTGTTCGGAATCGACTGCGAGCCGGCATATCACCTGCAACGGAAGACGCGCGCCTGTTCCGAATGCCTCTTACTTCACCTCCACCATCCATACTAT
>JACLAB010000320.1_pt1 | contig 14378 bp, 7 predicted proteins | sample 8027921 | NCBI WGS metagenome assembly JACLAB01 (sample SAMN15725117, study PRJNA655200) | protist metagenome | isolation source: fluorescence activated cell sorting (FACS) single amplified genomes of... | place: USA: West Boothbay Harbor, Gulf of Maine | collected 2000-07-19 | reverse complement strand
GGCGATAATGTGGCGGACAATATAGCCTTAAGATTCGAATTGGAGGAAGCAAAGAACGAAGCAGAAAAGCTTAGGAAAATGCTGAATGAAAGAGAAGCATCGAATAGCAAAGACGCAAACGTCTCCTCCTCGACTTTGAGCGAAAGGGCTGCGGCGACGTTAGATTTTATCAAGCGAAAAGATTGAAATACAAATTGTTATAAATAACTTGGCGATGATGAAATTAATAAAAATATGTTCATAATTAAACTAGTACACGTTTATGCTGCCTCCGTTCGCACTTGAAGAGTTTAACTCGTTCAACTTTGCTATCGGAGCGGGAGCTTCTAAATCTTTTTCCTTGACTTCTTGTTCGAGCTGGTTACGAATCATGCCTCGAAATATTTCACCGATGCGTTCGACTGCACCAGCGGCAAGCACGCGACGAGTCCAGCTCGAGCGTTGCTTCAAATCTTCTTCGTAAAATAACAGCGCTTCGCTCCCCATGGAGTCCCATAAACCTCTAAGAACACCTACGTACGCTCTCCTGTGCGACACAGCGCGAGCGAGCATCGAAGACATGTCGTCCACGTATTTCAAAACTGGGTCTAATACCGCGTCAATGTGTGCATCCGGTCTCGCATCTCTCAACGCCAAACGCAACGACGGTCCGCTCGCAGCAACACCAGCGACCGCTCTTCGCATGTATCCCGCGTACTGCGCTCTCAATTCGCCGAGAACTTCAACCATTCTTCTGCCAAACTCCTCGTCGCACCCGTGTCCGGCTTCAACCCACTTTGAGAGACGTTGACACAACTCTGGACGAAGCATTTCCATGGCTTTTACGGCACTCAGGGCTGCGGCGAGCTCGGACGGTAAACCTTGAGGTTGACGCTCAAACGTTGCAAACCGTCGCAAATCTTGCGTGGTTTTCGTTACCGTACGTTTCGCAACCTTCGCCGCCGACGTCGTCGCTTTCCCAAACGTCGTCAATGCGCGCTTAGCATCCTTCGCCATGCTCATGAAATTTTCCATCTTTGTGTTATTGCTGTTATTCTTGTTGTGACTAAATTTGCCGCCGCTGCCTCGCACGCTCGATTTGTAGCTCGTGCTGTTTTTCTTGTGCCCATTCATTTGCGCGGTTGTTTCAGAAACTGCATCTCTAAAGTCACGACCGAGTTGTAAATGTTCGACTGTTTCGTAAATGCGAAGCAAGACCAAACGTTCCGCGCCAACGAGTATCTCCTCCAAAGGCAAACCAACGTCTGGCCAACGCGTCACAATTTTCTCGAAGCCTTCCAAAGCGAGATGCATTTCGCCATAAATATCGTCCATTGCTGCCTCTGAAACGCCTTTGTTGTTCAGTGCATTCGAACATCCAGCTTCTAAACGCAATCTAGCCGATTCAATCCATCGATCAATGTGCGATTGAAACAAACCTCTCGTATCAAATCTCGCTGGAACACTCGGTGATTCGCCTTCTTCTCTCAACGAAGCGCTTTCGACTTTGCAGCAGTAATCAATGCATCCGAGCACTTCATTCGACGGCGGAGCGCTCGGTGGCGTCATTTTCAAAGCATACGATACTGTGGATGTCAATTCGGCACAATAAATATCAGAAGAAACTAATGGTAAGGAAAATCCAATCGGCATCAAGCACGAGTCTTGGACGACGTGATCAACTTCCAACTCTTTCAAAATGTTTTGACATAACGTGCCGATGAGCTGATATAAAGTCGAGTTCGTCTCCGGATCTTCCATGGCGAGCATTTGCGCGTCACCTAAAATTACCGCTTTATTTCTCTTGTAACACGTTCGCGCGGCGCTCGATAGATTGCTCGCCAAAATTTCAAATACTTGGTCGTTCGTCTCGTTTCGCTTCAACATTCTAAACAACTCCAAGGAAACATCCAAAGCAGGTGCTGGAATCTCGTGCGGAGTGGAGTTCGCGTCCACGATTCCTCGAAATTCAGATTCATCCAATGATTTGTAATTTTGAAAGCAGACGCATACGAGTGACAACACGCCTCCTCTCACGTGCCCGTTCAGAATTTGTAGTTCCATTCCAGAAAGGGTACCTTCAGCTTCCTTGCGCAGAGGTAATTTCAAGTGCTGACATATTAATGATAAACAATCTGCCGTCGGAGTTGCAACTGCTAGCAAGTGCTGGACGTATCTTAAACTCGCGTAGGACTCTGAAACGTTATTGTTGCAACGTAACTCCTCCAATAACCAAGCCCAGTGTCCGTGTAACTGCAATCGTCTCCTCGTAAAGTGTAAAGATCTCAAAGCAGCTGCTAATGCGATGTCGTAGGCACCCGATGTAGACAACTGAACGCCACTTTTACTGGAATTCTTGCCAAAAAATCCTGGATCGGAACCTGGCGGCGCCGAGGAAGCGCCGACGCCAACCGCAACCTCAAAGTTCACGCTCAATTTTACGCTCCCCTTATTGTACGTGATATTCTTCATGGCGCCATCGTTTTCTTTATCTTTAACAGTCGCGTTTACATATAGCGGTAACTCAACTTCACCATTCGCTCTGCACCACTCGCAGACGTCCTCGAGCGACGCTTGCGCTCGAGCCGTTTTCCCAGATCTGACGTACACTTCAACGACGAGCTTTTCGTCACCAGGACCGAGAGGCAAACGCTTAAGTTTGGACACCATGGAAGAAGAAGGCGCGCTCTTATCGAGCGTTCTCGACGTCGACATCGAATCGTTAAAACTTCTCATCTTTTTATTCCCCTCCTCGGTTGAAGGCTTCTGCGTCGCGCCGTTCGAGTGCAAATTCTCGAGCATAAAGTCCGCGACAGAATCAGCGCTTCCTGGACCACCGGTGGTTTGTATCTTCACTTTACGCCCACGGAAATCGTTCGTGTTCATGGACATGCGTGGGTCCCAGCCTTTGGAATATTTCTTCAAACCGCGTTCGGTGATATCTACGCTCAAAACGTCAATATTCAAAGCTGCCCATTTCGCTCCACCAGCACCGCCAAGCATGCTCGCATCGTTGCCGGCTTTCGACACAACGTTCATACCTCCGCTACCACCTCCTCTTCCGGTATGCTCGCCCAAATCGTTATGACTTTCGTTTGGCATCGCCGCTTGCTGATGGGAAGGAAAATACTCGTTCTGTGGTCTCGTCCCAACCAATACGGTCTCTAAACCGAATCCAACTCGAAGCTCGCGACATCTGTCCGTGAGGAATCGAACAGCCATGTCTACTTTAGACTGCGCAGCTTGCGTACCGAGCGATCCTTCCAAACATGACTGTAAACATGCCTCGTACGCGAGCATACGAGCTCTTTCTTCGCCTCGCCAAGGTCCCAAGTAACACTCGTTTGAAAGGTTCTCGCGATTTATCGTCTGGTGGTGATGTGACTTCTTCACGACGACTTTCGTCGATTGACGGTTTTGATGCTGGTTTTGTTTATGTTGATGATGATGCGTGCCATCTTTATTTTTGACGTGCGCGTATGGAGAAACCGGTTTAGGCACGGCGGAAGTTTGTTTCGTCGGCGTCGTCTTTGTTTTCGGCGACCACGTGTTTCGTATCTTTGCTGGCGATATGTTTTCAACCTGATGCATCGAATGTAAACTTTGCTGCGCAGACGCGATACCAGCAGAGCGAACCGAGGGCGAAAGCGTTCTTTTGGTCATTTCGGATGCAGACAAATTCTTATAAGTTTGTTGTTCGTATTCGCTCACCGGCACCGCCCACGGGTCCGCGTCTATCGTTTTTACGCTCGCTCTGACTTCATCTCCGCTCTCCCTCGAATACGCGTGCAACGAGCTTTGCGGACTTTCCACGGCGTCTTCAAATTTATCGTTCAGGTTCGTATTCGTAGTCCTCGTCTTCCTCGCGCCTCCTCCTCCTCCTCCTCCTCTTTTCTCGTTGCGTCCTCTTACTCGTTCCTCCTCTTCCTCTTTGTCCTCCTCCTCCGAGGAGGTGATAATACTGTCTCTCGCGTTCGCTTTCACGTTCAATTCGTTCTCGGAGTTCCTCAACACGTTACTGTTGTTCTTCTTATTACTGGTATTTGAGGTGGTTGTATTCATCGCCTGCTGTGTCATTTGTGCTCGTTTCAGTTGCGAGCGCGTCGTGCGTTTGTTCCCGTGCGCTGAGAGCGGCACATTTTCTCTCTTCGCCACTTCGATGGAAGCGGCGATATCAAACGCAGAGGAGCGTTTCACACCGTTGGACGCTTTCGCAGCCTCCTGATTTAATGAGAATGCAAGGAGCAAACCATCGCGAAAGAACCAGAAGAAAGATGACGATGTGGTTAGAAAATAATGCAAAGTGAGAGAGCTGAGAAGCGCGCGATATGCGCGTCTCTTAGGAGACGCCGAGCGCGCGATATGCGCGCCGGAGAGTGAAATTTCCAAATTGGAAAAAACAAAAAAAAAACACCCAGACGCGCGCTTTTTCATCTGTCGTAGAGAGGAACAAAACGTACCCCTCTGGTCCACCTGTGCGGATAATCGGCTTCGTTATCGAACACCCACGGGTCTGACATTTCTTTTTCTGTATCGACGTGTCCGGGTGAGTATCGCGAACTCTTTTTGTGAAGGAGAGTACAAATGTGCCAGCACTTTTTTATTTTTTTTTGTTCCCCCTCTCCAGTCTCGCCCTCTTTTTTGTCTCTGCCTATTGGATGGAGATTTTGGATTTACGAGTACGAATTATGACGACGATAACGTTGTATATTATCATCCACATATATAAAATCTAAATTAGTTCTTCTTCTTGCTGTTGTCATTATTATCAGCGCGAGCCTTGCCGTCCGCGGCAAAAACCACGACGTCGTTCTTTTCCTCCTCGTTATCGTCGTAGTTCATCTTTCGAGAGAGCGCTTTCGAACGTTTTTCCAGCTGTTCTTGCACTAACTCGTAGGTGAGAAACGAAAACCCAGCTTGTGGCATGAGCTTCAGAGACGATGGCAAATAGCCACGGAATAAATCCCTCCAGCCGGACGTCCGAACGGTGTTCACGATCAGTTGGTCCACCCTGGGTAATTTCCCGTTTGGAAGTAAGGGAACTTTTCCCGCTTGCAAGCGAACAGTGCAATAATACAAAGGATACGAAGCCGTAGAGGCTAACCAGCCCGCCATCAAGCCGCACATCAACGTTGGTCCAGATCCAATGCTCTCGTCTTCGTCTATTTTTTGTATTTTCTTGTATTGCGATTTGAACGTATCGTACGCGCCGAATGAAATTCCGGCGTATGGAATGACGCCAATCATCGCCGCCGACCAACCGGCGTAACAGCCACGTAAACCCGTCTCTTTAACGACGTTGACCATTTGCATTATCGAATTCTTCGCATCGCGCGTTCGATTCAAGGAAATTCGCGTGGAAATCACATCGAGAGGATACATGATCGTATCCGAAGTCATCCCGGCTAAAGCACCAGCGGCAAATCTTTCCCAATTTTCCGGATCTCGATCGCCTCCTTTCGTCAGAAGTTTCTTGTAGAAATCGTACGCGAAGAAATCAATGGCTTTCCCGGGAACTGAGGCTACAGAATTCGCCATGTTTCCTTTAAAAAAGCCACGAAATCCCTCCTTGGCCCAAATAGACGTGAAACCAGAACCTAAAGTTTTGAACGCGTGCGCAGTTGCTCCGTTCATCGTTTGCGCACCAGCCGCGGCGGCTGCGGCTGATGCCGTCCCAGCGGCAGCATTCGCCGCCGCAATGGTCGCTTCAGAGGTAGCTGCGATGCGAATCGCGATAACATTAAGCGGGGAACTTACCGTTCTAGAGACTATTCCGGAAATACCACCGGCGATTAAGTGACCCCACGGCGCGCCTTCCTTTCGTTTATCTGGAATCGGCAAACGTCTCGGGCCAATATCTAAACCAACTTTCATGTAGTACGGCGTTACTGTTTCGAGCTGACCGGATGGAATTAGAACGAGTAAGTCCCGGAAATCGTTCGCATTCAAAACGGTGTCATCGGTTATGTATCTACACATGTTCTCGATACCTTTCCTAGCGATGCGTTTCCGCGTGTTGTTTCTGCCGCTTCGTAAAGTTAACGTTCGCAAACTTTGCTTCATTTTCTTCCCCGTAATTTTACCTTCATGGTCAGTATCTAAGCTATCAAACGCTTCTTCTAAGGCTATTTCTTTCGATCTAACGAAAGCGGCAAACTCTTCAAAGTTTACTTTTCCGGTCTCGTCGTCGTCTTGTCTCGAGGAAGCTTCGGAGATGAACTCGTGCACGAAGGCTTTCGGCATTCGCAAACTTTGCGCAAACTTTTCTAAATCGTCCTGACCGATAGATCCGGCTTCTGTCGAATCTATTCTGTTGAACAACTCTCTCAATCTCGACTCGCGTTCTCGCCACGGTTTTCGCACGCCCCTGCGCAAGCAACTCACTCGTAGACGCTCTTTAATTCTATCCCACTCTTTCTCCGCTAAAGGACCCATTTCCATGCTCGAGACGAGAAATTTACTCTCCACGAAACCATCCGCGCCGGCTTTCATCACCACTTCTCTCACCGATACTCCTAAACTATTCAAAGCGTTACCTATATCTAACATTAACCCTTGTCGGTCCCAGGTGATTATCGTGATCACGTTTAACCCGGTTTCTTCGTCTAGGGCGATGGTGACTAACGTCTCACCAATAGAAGCCGGTACCTCGTTGTCCTTCGACGAAGTCGACGGCGCCTCTTCCTCCGTCGTGGCGGTTGACCTGGTTGACGCCGTTGACGAGGTCGCGGTGTCGTTCGCAGAAGCAGTCGTAGATTTTGCACCTGCTCCATCGCGATTGATGCCATCGGTAGAATAAGAAGTATTCGTAGCAGTAGCAGTGGTGGTTGTGCGAGTGGTAGTGCCGCCGTCGTTGTTGTTGTTGTAGTTGTTGTTGTTTGACTTTTGCGACACGCTAGCCAAGACGAGACGTTTTCGTCGTCGACTGTGGCGCTGCGATTCTTCTTCTCCTGTTCGCGACGCGACCGCTCCAACTCTGTTCGTGTGTTCGCGAATCATCTTTCTCATCTTTTCCGTCTCTCTCTCTACGATCGTTCGTCCTCGTTCCGCGAACGCGTGCACCCATTTTTTATGATAACTACTGGTCGTTTCTTTTCTTCTTCCTCCTCCTACCGCCGGCATTTGGACCTACACACACACTTACACAAAACACGCGCGAGAGGAAGAGAGATTTTACTTTTATCTTCTGACGACGAAGAATATGTACGCGTACCGGCCGCAAAACGAACTTCACGACACCACCAACCACTTCGTTCTCCCTCCTTCTTCTCTTCGTTCCTCCTCCTTCGAGAAGAATGACGCAATCGCTTGTTATTATGTGTGAAGACAACCGAGAGTATGTATGGTGAAAAGCCGCCTCTCTCTCTCTCTCTCTCTCTCTCTCTCTGATAAAAAGCTCCATCTGTCCATTGTCAGATTGTTTTTCTTTAATTTTTAAATAAGATGGGAGATCTCTCTCTGTCTCTCGCGCCACAACAACGAAAAAAAAAAACGTAACGGCACGCTATATACTACAAAAGCTTTGATAAGAAGTGGTCCTTGCGTATTATCGCGCGCAGAATACACAAACAAGAAGAAGACGACGAAAAAGAATAAGAATAAGAAAAAGAGTTCGCTCTGCAATCTCTGTCCGGCATGCTGGTCGTCGTCGAGCCTTCATCTTCCTTCGACGCCATGTCCGTCATTGGAAGAGTGTGTTTGTTTAGCGGGTACTCGTTTCTCGGTTTCGCCATGAAATCTTTGGATTTGTTTTCGAAAAAAGACGGTTTAGTCATGTTGAAGTTTGTCGTAAACGTCACCTTACCGGCACTTCTGTTGCACACGTTATCGACGAGCGCGAGCATGTACACGCCGGCTCAAGCGACGAAGTATTTGTCGAATATGCCAATCGTTTTGTGTTCTATGTTTGTTTCCTTCACCGCGATGGGTTCGGCCTTGTATTTGTATCACAAACGACCGTCCAACGAGCGTGGTTTATTTGTCGGGAGCATGGCTGGCGTGAATTTAGGAACGTACTCATACCCGTTCATAGAAGCCATTTGGGGCAGCGAAGGTTTACGGTTAGCCACTTTGTACGATTTACCAAACTCAGTGTTCGTTTTTATCATCTCCGCTGTTGTGTTTTCTTACGAACGCTCAAAGACGAGAAAGAGCGAGAACGTGGAGCTCCGTCACGACGACGGTGGAATGTATTCCGGCGAGTTTATCACGGAAAGAATCAAAAAAGAAACCTACGCGAAGAGAAGTTCCGCGAACGTGTCCGAGGAAGAAGACGCGATGATGAGCAAAGATAACGGGCTCTCTTCGATTGCAAAGAGGAAGGAACAGCTGGAAAAGGAAAACGAACAAACCGGGCCAAAGACGACGTTCACGACTCAGCTCGTCAAGAGCGGATTGGGGTGCTACATGTATCCGTCCGGTGCGACATACGAAGGTGAGTGGCAACAAAACGTCAAAAATGGATTAGGAGTGTATAAATACGCCAAAGGAGGGTCGTACGTCGGGAATTTCAAATCGGGTGAATTTTCCGGTTTAGGCGTACGTAAACTTCGAAGTGGCGTCGTCAAAGCTGGCATTTGGAAAGCGAACGAGTTGGAAAAAATAGTGCCCATGGAGGAGTTGACGGCAACAGTCAGAGATGCGACGTTGCGCGCCGAAGCTGCCAGAGTGAAAGTCGAATCGTTGAAGGAAGAGACTCTAAAGAAGAAAGCCTTGAACATGTTGAAATTCCCGCCTTTTATCGCTCTGGTGGTTGTTTTCGTCTCCAAAATCATCGGGCATAGTTTACCGACTGTGGTGCACAAATTAGCGGAGCCGTTGGCGAATGCGAATAACCCGTTGGTTTTAATTACTATAGGTGTTTTATTCGAAGCTGGTTTGAGGAGACAGCAAATGAGAGACTGCGTTGGATTTTTAGCTGCGAAATATGCGACTGGTTTAGCGTGCGCCGCGGTTGTGTCTGTTTTCATACCGCACGGGTTCCCCATCGCTCGAGGTACGTTAGCGGCGTTGTGTGTCATGCCAGTTCCATCTGTTGTCGTGCAACAAGCGGTAAAGAACAACTTGGATGCCGATCTCGCGGCAAGTTTAGTTTCAGGCTCTCAAATTGCCTCGGTCTTGATGTTGCTCTTCTTCGCGGCGACGATGAACTTGGCGAGCAGACCGTTTTTGTTTCCGTTTTGTTTGTTGATCTTAGCCGGCTTCATCGCTTCGGCTGGATATTTCTTGGACGAGTATCTTTCGCCGAGTCCACACGCGACATTCAAAGGTGCGATTGTGGATAAAATCGATGCCGCCTTGGATGTTATATTCAAGAACAATCCCAAGAGCGAAGCAGAAGAGGAGGAGGTATTATCATTCGATAGAAAAACTAGCGACGGTAGCAACAACATTAGTAGTGATAGCGATAGCAACGACGGTAGAAGTAGCAATGGAGGTGATAAAAATGATGCCGCCGAAAAGAACGAAGGAGGTTCTAGCGGCAGAGGACCGGATGCGCCAAACGCGAGAAGCTCAAAGCGCAACGAACGCTTTCTCAAGAAGAACGTCTGGCCGACGCGTTGTGAATATGTTCATGCGAAACTCTCCCTCGACTCGCAGCTACAACGACGATCGAACATCAAAGTCTTCGCCGCTGGAACGAGTGTTAGGGAGACTAAGGCGACGAGAGGGTTCGCGACGAGGAGAACATCTTCGCTTCAAGCGCCTTTTGGTGCGACGTTGTCGCCGCGTCCTTCCTCCTTGCTTTTCTTGTAAAACGTTTTACATACGAGTACGTAGTGATATTTTTTACACGCGCAGTGGCAGTCAGGGAATCCATTTTTGCTCTTCTTTTGTTGTGTCACACTCTTCTCAAAAAGTGGGTGACTGGTGTCACGTGGCAAATTTCTGTATCAAAAAGAAAAAGGGTGCAGGGTAATTCTGCGAAAGGAAAAGGAAAAAATCCTCACTTGTCTATCTATACGCTTATTTACAAGAAAGACCGATAAGTCTATTCTGATATAAATACATCGCGTAAATATGATGTCACATTCCTTTACGATGCGCACGGTGCGTTCATAATACTTTTGTCTCGTTCGCGTGTAGGACTTTAGCCGCTCGATGATGCGAAAAATTCGAAGGAAGCTTCGATTTTTCCGCCGTCGAGGGGGAGTTTTCCTCGTGCCTTGGCTTTGGATGAGGCGAAATCAGCGATAGAAAACGATCGAGAGCTGTGTTTCGCGAACATTTCTGGAGCACAACCCGTTCGATTTCTAATTTTTCGCGCGTTTTTAGATTCAAGTCGTGTGTGTTTGGCCACGCACATGGTCTCAAACTGCGCGAACAGTGGTACCTGATTACGCGCTTTCTCGTTTTTACATTTTGGATAAATTGCGCTTTTTTTTATCTCATCTTCTCACCAAAAACAAAACTCTTCTCTGTTCATCGAAATCAACATAACAACAGGCGCTCGTTGCTAAACCGCTCTCTTCTACGTCAGCGTCGTCGTCTTCCGCGAGAAGAGCGAATGGTCGAAGACCGAACTTGATGGTTCGCGCCGAGGCGAAGAAGTTGACCTTCGATATGACGGCGAGACAGAAAATGCAAGCTGGTATCGACAAGTTAGCCGATGCCGTGGCTATCACCTTGGGCCCGAGAGGCAGAAACGTCGTGTTAGAAGAAAAGTTCGGCGTTCCGCAAGTCATCAACGATGGTGTTTCTATTGCTAGATTTATTGAGCTCCCAGATCCGGTTGAAGATGCCGGTGCGCAGTTGATTAAAGAGGTTGCCGGTCGTACCAACGACTCCGCCGGCGACGGCACGACGACTGCCTCGGTCTTAGCGAGAGAAATGATCATGTTTGGTTTGCAATCCGTCGCTTCGGGTGCTAACCCGGTCAACATTAAGAAAGGGATCGATAAGACGTCTGACTTTTTGACGAAGAAATTGAACGAATTAGCCGTCGACGTCAAGGGTAAGGAAGACATCAAGGCGGTTGCCTCTATTTCCGCGGGGAACAACGACGAAATCGGTGAAATGATTGCCGACGCGATAGAAAAAGTAGGTGCGGACGGTGTTTTGTCCATTGAGAACGGTAACGGTTTGGAAACTATCGTTGAGATTGAGGAAGGTATGGAAATTGATCGCGGTTACGGGTCGCCGCAGTTCGTCACGAATAACGAAAAGTTATTGGTTGAAATGGAAAACGCTAGAATTATCATCACCGACGAAAAGATTGAGCAAGTGAAGGATTTAGTACCGCTTTTGGAGCAGATCACCGAGGCTGGCTCGCCGCCGGTTTTACTCATCGCGGAAGATGTCGTCGGTGAAGCGTTGGCGACGTTGGTCGTTAACAAACTCAGAGGTGTCTTGAACATCACCACCATGAAAGCGCCGGGATTTGGCGAGAGACGCAAAGCTTTACTCCAAGACATCGCGATTGTTACCGGTTCGCAATACTTAGCGAAGGATTTGGGTTTGTCTGTTGCAACGGCGACGATTGATTCGTTGGGTTTTGCCCGCAAAGTTACGCAAGCTGCCACCACGACGACTTTTATTGCCGATTCTGCTTCCAGAGATGACATCGACTTGCGCGTTGCCCAATTGAAACAAGAACTCTCTGAAACCGATTCCGTTTACGACACGCAAAAGCTTTCGGAACGCATCGCGAAATTGGCTGGGGGTGTTGCCGTCATTAAGGTTGGTGCGGCTACTGAAGCTGAATTAGAAGACAAAAAGTTGCGCATTGAAGATGCGAAGAACGCTACGTTTGCGGCTGTCGAAGAAGGCATTGTTCCGGGAGGTGGCGCTGCTTTGGTGCACTTATCTGTCATGATTGAAGAATTCAAGAATACCATTACGGATCCGGAAGAGAAATTAGGCTGTGAAATTGTCCAAAAGGCATTAGTCGCGCCGTGCAGATGGATTGGTAACAACGCTGGCGTTGAAGGTGATGTCATCGTTTCCAGAGTTGCGCAAGAACCGTGGGAGGTTGGATACAACGCCATGTCTGGCGAATTCGCCAACTTGATTGAAACCGGCGTCATCGACCCGAAGAAAGTTACGAGATCTGGCATCCAAAACTCTTGCTCTATTGCCGGTATGGTTTTGACCACGCAAGCCGTCATCACGGAAATCCCGAAGAAGCAATTGAAGGGAAGAGCGAAGGATAGTAATGCTGATATGGCGAATGCTCCGGGCACGTTCTCTATTTGAGCATCTTCTGCCTCGTTTTAATTGAAAAATCACAATAGCTTTATAACAAAAGTATTGCATAATATCTGTCTCTTTCTTTCTATGTCTTTCTTCTATATACATTGCTACATTACAACTCGCTATTTGTGCTACTCGTGTCCTCCTCGTCGTACCTCCCTGCTTCGAGAAGTATGTCTTGAAACGTTTTTTCATCTTCCTTTTCATTTTTGTACGCGTAACACCGCACTGGCGAGATGTTCTTCTCCTTCGTGGCAAACGCTTCGTGTGAACAAAGCAAAGGCGTTGCAAATTGCAAGTTATAAGAACACGTCGTTGGCTCTTTGATGCTCAAAAATGTGTTCTGTCCGTCCTCTGCGCACACGAATTGTACCTCCGTTTTCCTCGTTTCTAACGAACCGATATCGCATTCCGTGCCACCTGTAAAATGATGCACGTGAAAAGCCGTCGCCGGAATACCTACCGATGCCTCAAGCTTCTTAATTTCCGTTTCGTTTTCATCATCGCGCGTTTTATTCGTCAGGGCTTCGTTAAACTTACCTAAAGAATAGTCCACGGAAACTTTCGAATTACTTTCTACGTGATATTGTCGAACGTGTTTCTTAAAACAAAACTCGTAGGTCCACCACCCTTCAAATCTATAGAAACACGCGTTCGTGAGCGGCTGGAGCAGCGATGCGATAGACGGAGGCTTCGCCTCTTCCTCTTCGTCTTCTTCTTCGGAATCTTCTTCTCCTCCTTCTCGTTTGTTTTCTCCCTCGTTCTCTTCTTCTTCTTCTTCTTCTCCTTTCTTCATCCTTTTGTTCTTCTTCTTTGAAGAAGAAGAAGACGAGGAAGGTAAAACACACGCGAACGTTTGCCCCTCGTGATCGGTGATAAATTCCAACTCTTTCCCTTTCGTTTTCTTTTTCAATTGTTCGCTCGTTAACAGCGATTCTTCTTTATGCGCGTTGTTCAAAGCGACGATAAACGCATCCTCTAAATCCAATTTCCTAGACGTCGTTTCCGTTTTGCTTCGAGCGGAATCTTTCAACGCTTGACTTCTCTTCCTCAAGTCGTGTAAACGCGTCTTCACGGCGTCGTCCACGGATGATTGCTGAGATGGCTCGATCGCAAAAGCCAGCAGAAGGAGAGGGAGGAGGAGGACGGAGAGACGGAACATTTTGTCTTTGTCAATTTATAAAGTTTTTTGCACTGTGGTCGCGAGGTCGCGAGAAAAACTTTTGTGCGTCATGTGTGTGAAAGGAACAAAAAAAGGCGGTTTACTCAAATCACCACATCTTAAAACGTGTGCGTAATGTATCAAGTTAAGAACATCTAAAGTGGATTGTATTTTTATCACTCGTTGACACGGTTTCTCTTTCGTCGTCGTCGTTGTCGTTTACAATTCGGTTTCTTTCAAGTACGCTCTTAACTTTGCGCACTGTTCGAGAACGGATCTGCGACTGGTCCCGCCTTCCGTGTCTCTGCTCTCCGCGGACTTTTCATACGACCAAATTTCTGCGACGTCGTCCTCAAACTTGTCGCAAAGCGGTTTCAAATCGTCCACGGTGAGCTGGTCTAACGGAACTTTCTTATCTACGGCTAGTTTCACCGCAGCGCCGGAGATATGGTGCGTTTCGCGAAACGGCATGCCTTTTCTCACTAAATATTCGGCTAAATCCGTGGCTAACATTTCCGCGACGAGAGACGATTTCATCTTCTCCGGGTTCAACTTCATCGTCGCTAAACATCCGGCGGCGATTTGCAAGCAATCTGACATCGTGTCCACGGTTTCAAACATGCCCAACCACCCTTCTTGGAAATCTTTGTTATACGTCGTCGGCGTGCCTTTTAAAATGCAAAGTAAACCTGTCAACGTTCCGATTTGTCTCCCGGCTTTGCCTCTCAACAACTCCAACGCGTCTGGATTTTTCTTTTGCGGCATGAGGGAACTTCCGGTGGAATACGCGTCAGACATCTGCATCATGCCAAACTGCTGGGAAGAGTACACGATTAAATCTTCCGACCATCTCGAGATGTGCATGAGCGTCATGCTCGCCCAAAACATAGTTTCGATGACGAAATCGCGATCGGAAACTGCGTCCATGGAGTTTGGACAAACGCGTTCAAAGTTCAAATCTTTCGCCAAGAGTTGTCGATCGACACCAAATGGATTCCCAGCTAACGCGCCACTCCCTAGCGGCATCGTGTTCACTCTTGGCATC
>JACLAB010009696.1_pt1 | contig 14383 bp, 9 predicted proteins | sample 8027921 | NCBI WGS metagenome assembly JACLAB01 (sample SAMN15725117, study PRJNA655200) | protist metagenome | isolation source: fluorescence activated cell sorting (FACS) single amplified genomes of... | place: USA: West Boothbay Harbor, Gulf of Maine | collected 2000-07-19 | reverse complement strand
CGGCGGCGCCGGCATCGGTGGTGGTGGTGGTGGTGGTTTCTCCTTATCCTCGTTGGACGCGTATAAGAAAATCGAGGATCATCTCATGGTGCGAACGACTTCGGGAGCCATCGTCTCGTTACTCGGCATCGCGCTGATGTGTATTTTAGGCGCGAGTGAAATTTTGAATTACATCACGCCACCAGTGGTGAAACAAATGGCCGTGGATGGTACGCAGAACGAATTGATGACGGTGAGAATGGATATTACCTTCCCGAGAGTTCCCTGTTCGGTGTTATCGGTGGACGCGTACGATCAGTCGGGAAAGAACGACCAAGACGTGAGAGGAGAGTTACACAAGGAAAGACTGAACAAAGACGGGAAATCGTTAGGGTCGTACGATAAAGCCGGAGGCGGAGTCACCGATGAAGAAGACGCGCTCATACAAGACTTGCAACAGTTCTTCGGCGGCGGAATGAAGGTTGTCTTTCAGAAACGCGCGGAACATTCGCGGGAAGTGAAACACGCGGTGGAGAAGAAAGAAGGATGTCGATTATACGGAAGGATGCACGTGCAAAGAGTCGGTGGGAATTTCCACATTTCCGCGCACGCAGAAGAATACGAGACGCTCCAACACGCGTTTGGTGCGGTGAATAAAATCAACATATCGCACACCATCACGCACTTATCGTTTGGCGCTGGGTATCCAGGATTGGTGAACCCGTTGGATGGCGTCGCGCGAAGCGGAAGTGACGACGAGTTTCACTACGACGAAAGTAGCAAAGATAGTAGGAGCTCGGATAGAAAAAACAAAGAGAAAGAAAAGGAGGAGGAAGAGAAGAGGAAGAAAAAAGAGCAAGTTCGAAGAAGCAGGCTCATGGACTTGACTTGGGATGAAAACGGAAGCGGAGTGTACAAGTATTTTCTCAAACTTGTGCCTACGTTTTATCGAACCCATAGAAGCGTCTTCTTAGGTTTGTTTAGTTGGACGAAAAGCGTCTCGACGAACCAATATTCCGTGACGGAATACTTTCGTAAAACTGATGCTTGGTCGGGATCGTTACCAGCGGTGTATTTCTTGTATGACTTCTCTCCTATCGCGGTAACCATTGATACGAAGCGACCGCACTTCGTGTACTTTCTGACTCGTTTATGCGCCGTCTGTGGTGGCGTGTTTGCGTTTGCACACATGATTTCAAACTTAGTAGATGCACTCTTAACGATTATAACGAAGAAGAATCGTTAGGATTTAGATATATGATTAGTAGAGGTTGTAATAGTGCCGTAGTATGTAGTACGGAGTAAAGGTACAAATAATTAATTAATACGCGTGTTTCAAGCTTTCAGTTTCAACTTTCGGAATTACACGATGCAAAAACTCTTTCGTTGAACAAGCGCCACAATAAAAAGAAACAACACGTAAACGTTCCGTAGATGATAACAACAGAAATGGCAGGAGTTCTCTCTCGTGCATCCAAGAGACTTCTGAACAAGTTGCCTCAGTTTGAGAGATTCACCATTCAAAGAGCCGCTTGTAAAGTGAAAGAAGATATCGCGAGACGACGTAAACAATTGGAGTTTGAGTTGGACGAAGTCGTTCACATAATCTCCCCTGGACCTTTGGACTCTCCGCAATTTTCCACGCCGGTTTCGCAGTTAAAACAAGATTTCAGGCGAGGGAGGAGCATAGTTGAACGGGCGAGAAATAGATACTTGGACAAAACCTGGGGGAAAAAGAAAAACCATCCCCCGCCAGTTGGGAATTCTTCTTAAAACGCAAACCTTAGCTTTTAGTTTACCTTTAGTCATAGCTTAGAATGCGTAGCATATTTAGAGGATTTTTGTACCATGAATACCAACCACCACCACACTTACATTGAAACAGAATTGTTGCGATATCGTTACACGTTACATGGTTATCATATAAAGTAGTATGGTTTCGCTGTTATTACAAATACATAAAAAGTACGAGGATATTTTATAGGACGCCCTTTCGTCTGGCCCACTTGATTATCGCTATGCTGCAATATGTCAAGCCGAATAGCAACAAACCACAGGTGATATAAAACGCAGAAATCGACATTTCCAGGCAACTTCTCAAGTTCATCCCGAAGATACCGGTAACGACTGCTCCAATTGCAGCAGAAAAACTGGCAATGGAAAGAGTCAATTCTAATTTTGAAACCTCTAATCGTCTCGCCGCAAGCGTCGAGGCCACGGACTCGTCCAAATCTCTCGCATTTTCCAAGAGGGCCTCGGCACCAGAGTGACATGCTTCGGCTTGCTGCAGGTAATACTCAATCAAGTTTTCAACTTCCTCCTCTTCATACTCGATGGTTTCCGCGTCTTCTTCATTTTCTTTCTTCGCCGTGGAGGATAACGTCATTCTCTCGATATCGTCTTCATCGTTCAAAGTGTCGAGCAAGACGTCTCTGACTGCTTCTGCTCTCGATTCCAGTTGAACCAAAGTCTGTTTCATGAAGCGTAACTCGTCGAGCGTCTCTTTGTTAATATTTAACTGCATTCGACGTTCTAAAGTGCGGTATCGTCTCGTGACAGTTTCTAATCTCTCTTCGAGTTGGTGCACCGTTTCTTGCAAAGCGGCTTCAACTACTTGTAACTCGAACGGAATTTCCAGTCCTTCCGCGTTATCTTGCTGCATAGAGGTGAATCCAACGCCGCCATCAACGGATGATCCACCAATTGAAACGCCATTTGATGCACTTTTCAGCATCTTTTGAGCGGCAATTTTCTGATTCCACGCCTCCAAAAAGTTGTTCGACGGTCCCGTCTCCGGGCCGAGTAACAACGCGTGATCCTCCCGAATGATTATTCGAACACCTAAGTTGACTAATATGGAGTCTTCGCGAACAATGATAGCCGGTGTGTTGTTTGATTGCGTTAAAACTGGATCAATACGACGTAAATCCCGCGGCGATAAATCTGTATCTCTCAACATTTGTCGCCTGGACATGACTTGCTTATACGGCGCTCTGTCTTCATCTTTCCCGATACCGTTCACTCTATCCAATCTTACGACCGCGTACGGTTTTGTTAAATGCAATCGATCGTTTCTTGCGTTTTGTAAGCGCCTGGCTACTATGTTCTTAGCTTCAGTTTGTCGTAATTTACTCTCTTGTTCTTCCGCGCTCAACACGGCTTTCGAGTCTCGGTCCGAAACGTCCATTTGCATATCCGTCAAAGTCGCCATAGCGGATCCACCTTTATTACCGTCGTCGTCGTAACTGCGTTCGTAATCATCGTCATCCTTTGATCCCCGCGCCGACATTTTCACTCCATCTCCGCGTCCTTCTCCTCTCGAAGCAGCGTGCGAAGAAGTCACCACGTATCGCAGTGGTTTGTGCTTGATGCACCCAGGTATGGCAACCACGGCACGCATAAACGACGCGTTTTTCTCCAGATCGTTTCTATTATTATTATCATAATAACAGCTAGTCGTCGTACTCGCGGAGTTTCCTCCTCGAAGTGAGTTCACTCTCCATTTCTTCGTCGACAAAGACGAAGAAGAAGAGGAAGGAAAATTGTTGTTGTTGTTGTTGTCCGTTCGTCGTCCTTTTTCTCCTTCTTCTTCTTCTTCTTCTTCTGATGATGATGACACCACGCGACTGAAAGACGACGCGTATTTGCTTCTACATGCTCTTCTTCTAGTCACAAACGATCTTTTTAACGAACGATATGATAAGGAAGACGATGGTGCGTCGTGATACGAACACGAAGGTGAACACGTGGAAGACGCAAACAACATTCTATTACGTTGTTGTATAAAAAACGTTGATGATGATATTTCTCTCTCTTTTGAGTGCGTTCAATAGAAGGATGTGTTGTGATTGCGTGCGTGTGGTGCAATCAAACTTAACTGCTTTATATCTCTTCTTTCTCTTTCTCTTTCTTTTCGTTATGTGTGTGTATATATAGTGTAAGGAGGGGAGGAAGTTTAACAAGAGTGAGGACGAGAATATATTTTCAGAGCGTTTATTACCCTGTGTGTGTTTATTCCTTTCAGCCGTCAGCATGACAAACAAATCATCTTTTCCTTTTTGCGCGTGGTTCAAAAATTCAAAACAACAGAAGAGATTTTGACTTTCCGCCTTACATTCTCTTCGTGTTATATAGAAATACGTATAAAACACATACTCTGTTGCCGTTGTCATGACATCAACAGCAAAAGAAGGAGAAGAAGAAAAACAGAAGCAAATCGTCGCGGCCGATGCGGCGTACAAAGCCGGCATCGCGGCTATTCGTGCGAACGATTTGGAGTCTGCCATTCAGTTTCTCGGGTCGAGTTTGGAAATTCGAAACGAAATATTCGGCGAAGGAAGCATTGAAGTCGCGCCGACGTATTTGAAGTACGGATGCGTATTGTTTTGGAAAGCGCAAGAAGATAACACGGTGTTTGGGGCGAACGCGCCGGGAGGTGCTGGTGGGGAAGCCGGCGGTGGCGATGATGCGAATACGACGAAAAATGCTGCTGCGACGAAGGAGGAGGAAGAGAAAGAACAAAAGGAAGAAGAAGAAGAAGACGACGGAGAAGACGCGAACGAGGAAGGAGGCGAAGACGAGGAAGACGAAGAAGAAACAGACATGGAATTGGCGTGGAAGCTGTTAGAAAACGCGCGTTTGATTTATCTCGAGCATTTTGAAGCGACGAAAGCGAATCCAGACCCAGAACCATTGCGAAAAGAATGCGCGCTCGAACTCGCTTCGGTGTATGAGAACCTCGGAGATATCAATCAAGAGCAGTCTAACTTCGAGGCTGCTATTGAAGACGAAACGAAAGCTTTGCAAATTTACGAGAAAGAGTTGAGCTTAGACGATAGAAGGATTGCCGCGGTTTTGTCTAACATGTCGCTCGCGTACCAGCTTTTAGATCGATTCAAAGAAGCTTTGCGAACGTGTCAACGCGGCATTGCCGTCTTGAACGCTCGCTTAAAACGGTTACAAGAAGACGATCTGAAAGACGGAGGGAAGGAAAACAAAGAACGCACGGAAGAGTTTGAGACTATTCGAGCGGTTTTGGGTGACTTCACGGAAAAAGAAATCGAACTTAAAGGCCTCGAAGACCAAGAAAAGTCTGCGAAGGATGCTATTCGAGCTGCGTTTGCATCCATCGGAGGCGTGGTGAAACCAGACCCGAACGCGGCTGATAAGAATGAAGGCATCGAAACGGACGGGTTCGATAAGCCGCAGTTAAACGAGCAAACAACTGTCGTTCAAGTGCAACAAGTTCGTAAGAAGGTCGTCCCGCAGCAGCAGCAGGAACAACAACCTGTCCAGTTGCAACCGAAACGCGTCATTCCTGTGCAGCAAGCGCCGGTCCGCGTGCAACCGAAACCGGTGGTTGCGCCAACTCCCGTCTCCGGCGGGAACGAACAACCGCAGGCTAAAAAGTTGAAGCCAACGCCTTCAAATGCCGCGAAAGAGAACGAACCAGCGCCAACCGAGGGCGAGCAGTGTAAACAACAATAAAAAATATATACGTGCAGTACCAACCAAAATACATCGCGTTTTAAATACCTACTGCAGAACTTCGTACGATTCGTTAGAAAAAGTCGTTTCCTGAATATAAACACCCTTCTTAAAAGGTCGCAGATCTGTTGAGCAACTCAGAGAATACCATTTACACGTAAGTAACGCTACTACTACGGCTACTCATACTATTGCTCACATGACGCGTCGTCCGTCGATGGATAATGCATTCCCAGGCGTAAAACACGTAACTTTAGAATACATCGAGCGTTTAAAGTCCAATTTAGAAGCGAACACGCACTCTGGCGTCGCCAACAGAATACAAAAGTTCGTCTCCGCGCAACAGTTCACATCAATCTTAAACCATTGCACGGAAATAATAGAAAAGGAAAACACGTGCGTGTACTTACGACCGGAAAACCCGGAGGAAACGGTCGTCAACGTCGTTGGCGACACGCACGGACAGTTTCACGACGTTTTACAACTGTTAGAGTTGGCAGGGAAACCTTCCTCGAAGAATAACTTTGTGTTCAACGGCGACTTCGTCGATCGAGGCGCCTGGGGTTGCGAAACGCTCTTGACGTTTGTGTTAATGAAAATATGTTTCCCGCAAGACGTGATTTTAATTCGTGGGAACCACGAGAGCGAGTTCTGCACGTCGTGTTACGGTTTCGAACGCGAGTTGAAGGTGAAGTTTGGCGACGCAAACGCTCTGCACCACATTTATCCCGCATTCTTGAAATTCTGCGCGGCGTTGCCCTTAGCGTGTAAAATAGGATCATCGGCCTTAGTCTTGCACGGTGGACTCTTTCGTTCGCCGTCTCAAAAGAAATCGGAATCGAAATTGAACCCCAAGTTGGGCACTTTGAAAGAGCTGAGCGCGGCGAGTAAAGGCGGTTTCGATCCATCTGGTGTCGGACGAACGTTAGTTGCCGGTGATGTCATGTGGTCGGACCCGTCTCATTTGAACGGATTGAAACCGAACGTGCAAAGAGGTATAGGTGTCATTTTCGGGCCGGAAGAATCGAGAGCGTTCATGAAGAATGAAAATTTAAAGTTGATTATTCGTTCGCACGAAGGTCCAGACGCTCGAGAAGATAAACCGGAAATGTCCTCCATCCAATCCGGTTTCTGCATCGACCACGACTTAGGAGAAGATGGTAAACTAGTTACTATATTTTCAGCTCCAGATTACCCGCAGTTTCGAGATTTCGGTGACACTAGACACAATAACGAAGGCGCGTTCATTCGTTTGAAAGGCGAAACGAATTTTTGTAGCGTAGAAGACGTGTGTACATTTTCAGCCACGCCTAGGCCTCCGGCGGAATGCTATTACGATTTAGATATCGGCGGCAGCGACGTGGAAGGACCGTCGGACGGTTCGGGGGGTGGTTTATCTAGCGCTGGCGAAGAAGAGTCGTCGGGCGACGGCGCGCAAACGGGAAAACTCTAACTTGTAAAAAAATCACTGCAGCGTGTTATCGTCACATCAAAATCACCTCTCTTTCTCTTTATTCTCTCTCTCTCTCTCCGCCCTTTCCTTATACGCATCAATCATCAAATCAAATGTCAGACGACAAAGCAACTCCTCCAAAAATCGTCGACCGAGAGGCGCTTTCGAGACTGTTAAAAATCTCCGACGAGGACGTCTCCGCGCGAGCAAGTCTGAGTTTGGCGAAACAGAGAGAACGCATTTTAAACGAACAAGTGAGAGAGAAGAACGAATCTCGAAAACTCTTCTCGGAATACGACGGGACGAACGACGTGTATTTTGCCACCGAGGATCCGCTGAAAACGATGGCGTTTAGAGGTTCAGATAACGCAAAGTAAGATTGATTAAGAATAAGAGAGAAAACCTTGGAAAACGATGATTACTTCTCAATATCACTCCAATGTGAAACACCGACCCGGGAGTGTTTCAAACACGACGAGAAGAAGACGCTCAAAGCTATTGACTCGACTCGTATTGCTTGGCGTATTGTTTGGCATATCATCGAGTGCGATGAAACGACGCGCTTTAAACGGAGTTGATAATACTGGTGATTACGCATCGAGCGTTCAACAACAACATCATCAACAACAAGGTGCAGCGGTTTCGTCCTCCGCCTCGAAGGTGTCTACCAAGTTGAACACAGACGCAAGTTTACGCAAACAAACTCATCAAGATGGATTATCATCAGGCGCAAGTGGTGACAGTGCCACTTCTTCTTCTTCTTCTTCTTCTTCGAATAGAGAGCGGGAGATTTGGTGGCACGATTTGTCGTCCAAGTGTCAGTTTACTCTCGGACAAACGCTCGCGCCGTTTGGTGAATCCGAGGACGTCGACGCGAGATCCGAACTCTATGCAAAGATGTTCCGAAGCACATCAGATACCGCAGTTTTAGATATTTTCAACCCCTCGAAAACAGTCATCGTCCAAACTGCTAATAATAACAACGATTTGACGCTGGACAAAGTTTTCGTCATCGATACCGAGAAGGATGAAGTTACGCCGATTTTAGAAAAACTCGAAATTCCAGTGCGAGCGATCGTGTTGCCGTTCCCTAGCACGTCGGAAGGTGCAAAGAAAATTGGGAAGATTACGCGCGAAGTGCTCGCAAAAAATGGATTCTCTAAAGAAACTTCCGTCTGGTTGCAAAATGCGGAACTTTATCACGCTTCTGTATACCACGCGTCGCATCATCTGGACGCTCACAAAGCAAAGGGTAATGAAATCCGAGAAGAGGTTCGCGTGGTGAAAGAATCGGCAAAGCAGATATGCCCGATAAAGATTACACTCGAACGGATCGTTATAACTTCGAGTGGAGCGTTAGTAAGCGTTTGGAACACGCGAAATACGAGGGATGGTGGCGAAATCTCCGAGTTTCGCCAACTTTTGCACGACAATCTTCCAAATGCTCCGGTCAATCAAATCGTTTCCAATAAGTCTATCATTCACGCGACTTTGGCTCGATTTCTCGGCACGACTGGTACGAGCGAGAATGCAAAGAACGTCGCTCGCGAACTGACGAACGTGCTTTGTGGCTTAGAAATGACATTACCTATGGCTTGGTTCGTCGAGGAAAGACATACGTTAGCGCTCGCGCTGGAAGGCGAATACGATACAGTTGGCGCTCCATTTCGTGATTGTCACGTAGACTAGAATTTTAGAACATAAATATATAGTATTTTACATTTCATTAGCCGGCTACTACTAGTAAGAATTCAAAATGATGCCACACATGCCAGACAGCTTATCCAACGTGTCTTCTAATCGAAGCTCGAGCATTACTCTTTCTCTCAACTGATTCAAGCATCTATCGATGCGTTTACTCGTCCCTACATCAGAACCGTACAAATCGAGAATTTCCTGAGATAATCTGACGAGATCTCGCGCGTGACGCGGATTCGCGATGTATTTGACGACGAACTCTAAAACTGGCACCAATCCGTGCTCATCCCTATTCGCCAACGCCTTTGTGATGCCTCCTCTTTTTTCAATGTCTTCGATGACGGCCATGACAACCTCTGGTCTCCTGTTATTTATAGCCGCATCGAGTGCATCTCCAAAACGAAATTTTCTCAGTGCTCTGTCGTGCGCTTGCAGTCGTAGACGTTTCTTTCTCCTTACAATCTCGTCCTCCAAGCGCGGTTGCGCGTTCCCAGTTCTCGTGAAGTAACCAATCGTGCTCGCGTCCATTCGCCTCGGTCGTTTTATCCTGAATCCAGATTTCAAGGTGATTTTCCATTTCCCTGCACCTGGCCCGGGCGTAGGTTTCGCATTTGCATCCGCAATTCGCGCTTTCGTTCGCTTTCTAATACACAAGGTTTTAGTTGCCATACCAACCGCGAAAGCGTTAGCGTCTGGTGAGACCGAACAACATAAAATTGGACCGGGAAACTTGGCGGCGTGTTTCACGGTGAACGCGTCAATCTCATGCACCTTCACGTGTCCATCTAAGCTCCCGGTGATTAATCTCGGCTGATATTCATCAGTCGCGCTGTTGTTGTTCGATGTTCTTGGACCACAGTCTTTGTGCACATTCACCGTCATCACCGTCTTTTGATGATTCGTCAAACGCATCAATCTATTATTATTATTACTATTCTCTTTGGGATCCTTCACGTTGAACGAAGAGGCGCCTTTGACGACGTCCCATACGATAACTTCCGGTCCTCCACACGATACTAACGCTCTCGCATTTGGATACCAACATATATCTTCTACTGGACCGGTATGCTGCATAGTCATCACCGCGTCTCTACCTACTCTAGCGTCCCACAGCCTAACGCTGTGGTCGTACGATCCGCTCGCCCACACGTCATTCTGTTCTGGACTCGATTCCAACGCGCGAACGTAATCCTTGTGTCCATCGAATCTCTGTGAACAATTCCCCGTACTGACGTCCCATATCCGTACCGTCGTGTCGTCTGAACTCGACCCGACGCTCAAATTACTCGTCTCGCTCCATCGCACCGCTCTCACCGCGCCGGCGTGCAAAGTAAACTTTCTCAGAATATTTCTCGTCTTTACGTCAAACAATTGCACGATGCCGCTTTGTCCACCCACCGCTAACACTTTCGCGTCTTTTCTCAACACTCCACTAAACGCGACGTCTTTAAACCTCGCGAACGTCTTTAAAACTTTCCTCCCGTTTTGGTTATACATGGTCACCCTTGCAGAACTCGTCGCCGTTAGGTGACAAGGAAACGTGCTATCGTCCATGGAACCGGAATAAAACACGTCCGTCACGATCCCGGGTTGGTTTTGCAACGACGTCGTTTTATAGTTCTTCCAATATTTCCCTTCCAAAGTTTCTCGTAACGTTTTCGGTGGGTACTGTTTCGGCGCTAGCTTTTCGTAGTCTCCCATCCTTCGATGGGAAGTTTGGACACGCGAGATTATCACGTCGGCGCCGTCTTCGCCTCTTCGCCTGGAGGACATTTTTTCTCACCAACACTCCTACTCACAACAACAACAACACCAACCTCGCGCAGTACTTAAAACCTTCTTCTTCTTCTGACTGTGTGTTTGTTTTCTCGCGTCCGTCCGTCCTGAGGTGCGATGCGTTTTGTTTTTTTACTCACTCTCTCCAAAGTTGAGGGCGGCGGCGAGAATTTATAAATATTGTAAGGAGTTCCTTCGCACGAACAAAAGGGATTTTGACACAAAAGTCGTTAGAAAAAGTACCCCGAGCGACAGGAGAACAAACTGATGCTGCTGAGACTCCTTTTCTCATCATCATCATCATCGTTATCATCAGCAACAGCGCGCGCAGCATCATCATCTATTCCAACAACCACTTCTCGTTACTTCTGTAATCCATCGTCGTCGTCGTCGTCATATTTATCATCGAGAAAGAGTAGTAGTAGTAATACTAATACTAATAATAATAATAAAACGAAGAAGAAAAGTGCAAAAACGCTCATGACGAACGCATCGTCAAAATCATCAAACACCGTCGTCGACGAGAGGACGTTATCTACGGATATTTTCTTCCTCGATGACTTTGCTATTCGACAGTGGGACGATCCGAACTATTCCGGGACGATTATCGCGCACGATAAAATAGACTTTGTCCGGAAAATACACGACTATCACACCTCTTCTTCGAGTGGCGAGCATAAGCTCGTGGACGGGTACGCTCCGTTTTGTAAACACGTCTTCGTGCCAAACTTTGTGAACGCGAAAGTAGCGACGGTAGAAATTACGAAAGAGAACGAACACTTGTTGAAATCTGGATACTCTGCGCGATCTGAGAACGAATTAGCGGTGCTGACGAGATGGTTTCACGTAAATGACATTTTCGGCGACAACGCGGAGGATATTAAAACGAGCAAGATGTTGGACATTATTTTATACAGTAGAGACCAGTTGGTGAAAGAACGCGAGGCGACGGGGAAAGCTGATCCAAACAGACCGTTACCGGATGCACCGTGGGGAATTATATCCATCAAGGCTCAAGATGAACCGTTCGAGTTGCCGATGCAACCGATTACAATGATGCGAAACGCGTTGGGCAAAAGCGAAGGCGGATCGGGCGTACCCTTAGAAAAATCAAAGTACGACGCGTCGGTAGCGTACTGGCGAAACCACGCGCCTTTACTTAAGACAGACACGCCAAACGGCGACTAGTTTATTGCGTTTGATACGGTTTGTGTGTTCAAATTAGTTACTATATCTTCTTCCTAAATAAGTATTTGATTTATCGATTCTTTTTGTTTTGCGCGGGTGCGCGACGCTCTTTTAATATTTCTTTTGCAAAATCTCCAACACCATCTCTTTCTTTTCCGCGTTGTTCTTACCGGCCACATCAATCGCAGTCACACCGTCCAATCCTTTAGCGTTGGGGTTCGCACCGGCTTCCATCAATTCCGTGCACTTTGGCGTATCCCCCTCGGCGCTCGCGAAGAGCAAAATAGCATCCGCTGGGTGAATGCCCGTCTCCATCAAAGCGTTCATACGATCGTACGTCCCTTCCACGGCCAATAATCCCATATAGTTGAAGTAATATTCCACATCCACGTCTTCGTAATCGTCTTTACCTTGTGAACCGTAGATTCCAGCAGATTTCGCGTCTGGGCGTAAGCTTTGCACTTGCGCTTTGATATCATCAAAGATACCGCGAGAGATGACTAAATTTCTTTTTCCGATGTTGTTGTTGTTATTATGGTTTACGTTCTTTCTCGTCGATGAGACGATCGAGGAGGAAGAGGTCACGGGTGAGGATGTCATCATGGTGGCAAAAGTCGACATTGTCGTATTTTATGCGTTATGGTTCGTCGTGTGTGTGTGTTGGATGATAATTTGAAGATAATCATCCAAAAGTAGATAAAAGGAGAAAGCAAAGAGATCTCCATTTTTTGCGAGAAAATTTGAGGGAGAGACTAGAGAAAAAAAAAGAAAGAAAAAAAAACAAGAGAGCACACCTACGGCTGGCGAGAACGGAATACTAAACTAACTTACTAACGTATACATTCGCTACCTACTTCTATAAACTTCCCTTTGGTTTAGGAATCGGGATGCTCTTTTTTTTAGACGAGGTGTTGTTGTCGCTCGCCGCCCCTGCGGAAGCCGCCGTTGGTTTCTTTTCTTTTTTGCCGTTTTTGTTCTTTTGCAAAACGTTTCCAGGCGGTTTCGGTGCCGGCGGTGTTGTTGTTTTTGTTGCTGCTGACGCTGCTACTGTTGACGCGCTACTCTTTTTCTTCTTCGCTTTCTTCTTTTCCTCGGGTGGTGGGTTTGCGTGACCACCTCGAACTGTGCCGCTTTTTTTGCCTTTCGAAGCCGGTCCGGGGCCGTTTCCTCCTCCTCCTCCTCCTCCTCCTGCCGCATTTTTCTTCTTCTTTTTCTTTGCAATATTCGCCAGTCGCTTTCGCTCTTCTTCTTTTCTTTCCTTGTCCAATATCGCTTGCTCCGAGTGGCGTTTCTTCGCCACAAAGTTGACCAACGCGGATATTTTCACGTTATCTTTTCCGTGTTCGTCTCGAGGTTGCGCCGGACCTGTTCGGAGCGCCGAACGACTCGCGACGCGCCTACCACCGTTAGCATCGAAAGTCTTCTTGAAACTCAGAAAATCTGCATCTTTGAAAATCGCCGAAGAGGACGATGGTGCGTTAGTTTGCATCGAGACACTCGCCGTGCCTTGACCACCACCATCTTCCTTCTTCTTTTGTTGCGCTGCGAACGGAACGCGTTGGTTCAACGCAAACTCCACTTTCGCTCGCGACGTTTCGCCTTTCACTTGAAACGGCGCCCCGTCGAACGCTTTCACGAATTTCCCGATCAAAGCGCTCATTTCCGGTTCTTTTGTCGACGTGCACAAATCGATTAACGCCGTCGCGTTCGTGTTTACTTTCTTTGGCTTATTATTGTTCGAGCTGTTCGAGTTTGTTTTCTTCCTTCTCGACGATGCGTTTTCTTCCTCTTTTTTCTCTTCTTCTTCTTCTTCTTCTTCTTTTCCTTTTCCTTTGTCCTCGTCGTTCTCTTTATCCCTCGTCGATGATGCAGAAGACGACGACATCAACTCTTCCACGTGCGCCTTCTCTGTCGTCTTTCCGTGCATAAAGTCAAAATACGAAAAGTCCCGTCCAAACTCAAACTCCAACACTTTCTCCACGCAATCTAAAAACTGCGCTTTCGTCATCGTCGACGGGAGGTTTCTGACCACCAGCTTTGATCGTTTATCTTTCTGCTGTTGAGGCTGTTGAGGCTGATGCTCGTGCTGTTGAGGCTGAGGCTGAGAACGCCTATAACCGCGCTGTTGTTGTTTCATCATTTCTCTCAAACAACAATTCTGCTTTGAAGAGAAAATTTGGTTGAAAAGAGATTTATGGGCAGAAAGAAGAGAAAGAAAAAAGAAGAAAGAAAAAAGAGGCAAACCCGAGCAACAAACCCTCTTTTTCCTCAGAAAGAAGAAGTCCATTACAAGTCGGATCGAAATTAAAAGAAGAAGACGAAGACGAAGAAGACGAAATAGTAGATAAAAATATGGCATTCGTGGCGCCGCAGTGCAGAGACGACGAGGACGGATGGGGTCCGAGCAGTAAAGGCTACGGCAAAGAGGACGGGGAAACTGGTATCGAGGCGATCATTTACTCTCCGTTTTTGAAGACGGACAAATTTGGGCGAGCAGCCGACTGGACCACCTCGGGAGGGAAATACAACAGAAACGAACAACGATACCAGAGAGAACGAGAAATGCAACACCAGAGAGACTTTGGCGGCGGTGGGGTCGTGCAATCGAAACAACAACAAGGCGGCGGCGGAGGCGGCGGCGGTGGCGGTGGATCGCAGCAGCAAGGCGGTGAGCAAGAGCCGACGTCTTCGTTCAACTTCTTCGAGAACAAGGAAGAAGAAGGGAGCTTTTCGTTGGTGGATACCTCGAAAGGAGGGTTCCAACAGAAGAAGTTTGGTGGTCAACAGAGACGCTTTCAACCG
>JACLAB010005582.1_pt1 | contig 14385 bp, 4 predicted proteins | sample 8027921 | NCBI WGS metagenome assembly JACLAB01 (sample SAMN15725117, study PRJNA655200) | protist metagenome | isolation source: fluorescence activated cell sorting (FACS) single amplified genomes of... | place: USA: West Boothbay Harbor, Gulf of Maine | collected 2000-07-19 | reverse complement strand
TTCGTATGTACCATTAAGCTTTCCCGTTGCTCGTTGACTTCAGTGCGCAACTTCTCCAGTTCACTGATCCACTCGTTCTTCTTCCGTCGTAGAGTTGCTTGGTATGCGCCCTCAATCATCTCAAGCTGACGGAGTCGTATAGCGCGCTCTTTTCGCTCTGAGTGCTTTAAATCCGAATACGCAGTGCACTGCAAGTTGAAGCGAATACTTTTGCACTCATCCTCGCTGGCAGCTAAAAAAGCAGCCTCCGATTCCCATCCCATTTCCATGGAGTGCAACTCGTCGGTTCGCCTAGATAGAGTCGTCACCCCGTTCTGGTGCGATATCAGCATGTGTTCATCCTCACAGACACGCTCCCGTCTATCGAGGGTCATTTTCAAAGCATGCAGAGGAAAATCTTCAAAGACTGGGTAGGTGGGGCCTTTGGGTAATACAAAAAAGCTAGTAAGACCTGTTTCAGAGACAGACACGCTTTCTGCATGTGACAAATTAGAGTCGGCCGTCAAGGAACCTAAGGGGGTACTGTCACGTAGTTCATACGCAATGCCTAAGAGACGGGGCACGTTGACTCCCGATTCACGGATGAATAGTTGTGGTAAAGTAATCGAACTCGTTTGTGCGTTGAGGAAAGTATCACGCCAGGTGATGATGAATCCCGCAGTCAAATACAGAAGCATATCACTGCCGTTCGTGAGTACGTGATCGAACAGCTGCAGCCACTCATCAGCTGTTGTGACATCGGTAAACAAGGTACTAAGAAGTTGCCAAGCGACGTTGTGAAGGCCACCAGGAAAGGTTTCCAAGTGTTGCGCTAGTTGGAGATCGTGGTTCTGGACAACAGAATCCACTTTCTTCAGCAAGACGAAGGGCGGATCTGGGAAACGACTAAACCAATTTCGCGTATGATTGTGCAATACAGTGGCAAATGCTTCAAAAGCAAACACCTCATCGCCCCTGCAGGTCCTGACGAACGGAAATAGCATCCCAGGTACCACGACTGCTTCTGCACAGATGGGAGACCAGTGCGCAAGCGCAGAGGCAACACGCTGAAGCCTTGCCAGCAACAACCTATCTGCCGTGGGAAATCTCCGTGGGAGTTCAGCAAACGCTGGATGGGTTCCCTTGGACAAGAGCACTGCATAAGCTTCTTCATTGTTGGGCAGGGATAACAGTTTGCGCCACATGGCTAGTCTGTGATTCCCAGGGTATTCCCCATATGTGTACAAAAGGTTTCGCAATAGCACCGTGCCGACTGCACTAACTTGTTTTTCCCTGGAGCCACCGAGTATGGGGTGTGCACCATTGACAGAGGGGGACGCTGCCCTTGTTCCGCCCCCCGACTGATGCACGTCAACCTCTGACACTGAAATAATGTCGGGAAGTGGAAATCGAGCAGCAACATGAGACGATGCTGGGGCAGCCTTAGCAACACAGCCAGGTCCGCGACGACCTTTTTTCAGCTTAGTCCGACGCCCAGGTGGGGCACCAAGTGAAGCACGCTGGGTGTAGAACGTCGCCTTTCCAACATTGAAACGTGCATCATCACCGTGCAGCAAACGTTTTCGATCGAGCGGCGAAAATATAGAATCTAATATTGAATCGCACTGAGGGGGTGAAGGCATAGCAGTCGTCAATGGAATGTCAGCATACGCCGTCTTCAGGTCTGTATTGCTGGTGTTTGCATCCGTCGTAGCCACTACACCCTTTGGAAAGAGTTGAAGTTTCCTTGGATGAAAATCTTGACGTGTTGCACACAGGATGTGGAGGTCATACAATCGAAGTAAACCTGTACCTGTCACAACTGCAGCATACCTACCAGCGGATTCCACGCTCATAGATACAGAGTTAAGTTTTGTGTTATCTTGAACCTTAATGGTGTGCGTCAACACCCCATTGAAGGGATCTATCACACGAAGAGTGCCGTCAACGCAGGCACACAGCGCGGCACTTCCACCATAAATGAATGCTATTCCTGATCCATGGTTTATTGCTGCCGGCATCTCGATGCAGTGCACTAGTTGGCTATTGGTTAGGTTCCAGAGACACAAAACAGTGGAATTGCTAGCGGTGATGACGTAACGGCCATCAGTCGATATCGAGATAGATTTGCACAATTTGCAGCTTCGATCTGGAGTCGCATTTTTTTGCAGAGACATATGTAGCTTGGAAATGAGTTCGCAAGATTCCTTCGTCCAGACCCAAATCGAACCATCACAAAAACCTACTACAATGCGGTCTCCAGACTCACCTGCAAAGCGCGCGAAAATTGCACATTGGGTTCCACCATTCAAAGAACGTCTGCGGTATGTCCCCTTAGCGTCCCATAAGAAGACAGCATCGGCAGATGTGGAGAGCAAAGATAACCCTCCCGGTCCAACCTCAATATGTGTGATGCGGCTGCGATGGCCCTTCAGTGTTGCAAGGAGATCACCGGTGTCCTTGTCGTAGACGCGGATGACATTGTCAGTGAAGGCAGCATAGACTTCGTTGGATACACCGAATGTCACCGCTGTCCCCGCATTACCCTCTCGCGACAATAATGAAAACCTATTTCTCCGGATGTGCAGTAAAACCACAGTACCTAAGCTGTCAACTGCAGCAACGCATTCTGCATTTTTGCTGATACCAACAGTCGTGAAACCGGACTGAAGTGTGCCTGGTCGCACAACGGAGAGAAGGCCCTCTCCATTGATATTGGGGCGCGCGAGCCAGATTCGACCTGTCCATCGGAACGTTTGTTTTGTTGGAAAAGTTTAAATCGTGGTAGATTGAATGGGCGGGCTGGTCTACTGTGAGACTGCGTTCACCACGATTTTCTTGCACGTCCTGCAACGGTAATAAAAGCAAAAAGGTAGTGTTCCCACCAGAATAGCCGGATGTGGTCACGCATACCGATGCACTGGTCGCGATTTGCGGCATGGGCGCGTATCAGGATGCCCGACTTAAAACCAACGTTGCAAATCGTAATTCGCTTTCTTTGAGAGTGTGTATTCTGATTATACAAAAAAACTCAGCTCTACACGTGTACACGTAGGGCTACTCGTAACCCCCTTGGAGAGTACTACGAAGGTACACGTTACAGTACGTGTAATATTTGTAAGTCGTACTGTACACGTACTGTACGTGTAGTGCGGTCTGCTCGCAATATCACATGTTTTGCCCGGATGGGTTCGAGCTCAGTCTTTTTGTAATCAGATATACACACGTACTGTACGTGTACAACTACAACTAGGGCTACAACTGTTTATTCTATCTGTGCTCAAATTCAGATTTCATCGCGATAATACAGTACGAAAATACGAAAGTACAACTACTTTCGTACGAAAGTACTTAAAGTAATAGAATACCTTCGTACTTTCGTACGAAGGTACATATTATGTGAAGCGTAGGGCTACATGTACTTTCGAAAGTACAACGGTACACGTTATTAAACACGTACTGTACGAGTGGGGCCTATCAAATACCTTCGTATGATACTACATACCTTCGTACGAAGGTACAGTACCTGAAGGTACAGGTTAACAGCTTACTGTAGCCCTACGTGTTACCTTCGAAGGTAGTTGTGTGTACTGTACACGTAGTATTCCAAATATCATATTTTGAAAGGAGCCCGGTGCATTGTACGGGCCGACGACCCGAGACCCGAGAACTGCAAAAGCGAGCCGGTTCGGGGCTTAAAGGGACATCACACGCCTGCAGATGCAAACGTACATGTCATTCACCCTCGACTTTGAACTCTGAACCTTCGCAGTTGATTCAACCGGAGGTTCCTTTTCCCTGCGGAGCCCTTTTTGCGAGATACATGCAGCTGAAGTTCAATTCACGGGTCTTCACGATTCTTCTGGTGGTGCTAACGTTCGTTCCGCGCCCCGCGGCCGAGCAAACCTACTTCTTCTGTCCCCGTGGTTGCAACAGCGAAAATGCTTACGGTCGGTGTGAGGTAAGATCCAACACGTGCAAGCTCAACAAAGTGCACGCCAGTACGTATTCTCGCTTTGAGCCAACTGAACCCCAACTAAATATACGAACAAGCCTGTATTCTCAAATGCATCCGTGCCCTCATCACAGGCCGACGGCTCGTGCACGTGCGCGACTGGTCGTGCAGGAGTAGACTGCTCACTTGTCAGTTTGAACACATCTTTATTTCTTTAAAACAGTTGCTTACCTGTTTGCTGCTTCTTTTCGTTTTAAAGACTACAAAACTCTCAGTCACTTTGAACCTGCTTCCAATGTTTATGTGATACAGGTGAGAGCAGGCTTATCTCTGCAAAAGAGACGCGATGACACCTATGGATATAAGTATACGACCTCGTCTGAAATTGAAGGGGATCAGCTCGCAGCAGACGCCGTGTATGATACTAAGAAAACTGGCACCGTGTACGTCAGAGTTTATGACGCGACAGGAGTTGACGCCGTTGTCGAACTCACTTCAATTACAGACGCTATGCCTGGGTATTCTGGCTGGGATATATCTGGACCAAAGCGACCCGCATCATCTCACCAGCCGCTCGCGATGTCTCCCGATGACAGCACCTGGTGTGGAACTGGTGTTACGGGCGTTGGCTCGTGCACTCAAGGCCATCCTGGTGGTTTGTCTGTTCCTGGTTGGACCTCTGCTGACCAAAGCGCACATGGTTGGCAAGGTCCAGGGGGGTACCGCGATGTCGTGCTGGATTCCACGGGTACGTTTTCTCACGTTTACTCAGCTCTCAACATGTGGAAACCTCAGGCTCAAATTACCACGCCTTCTGACCCGTATGATTACCAGTTTCGAGTTTTTCGTTGGGATGGTACGCAAGGGACACTTGCGTCAAATAATGCCCTCGCTTACAGCCACAGCTACCTCCAGGGCGGAACAGAAGGCTGGATATTGGACGCGATGGCGGTTAACGAAGCAGAGGGGACGCTGGTGTACAAGGCAACACCAAAGGACATTGCTACAAAGTCGCGGGTTGGAATTCTTAAGATTCAAGGTGGTTCTCTTGTATCTATTGTGACGAAGCAGATTGTTCCGAGCTACCTGCAGACTACGTGCAGTAGCTGTGTTGATCGCCGAGATGCATTTCGTTTCAATGCCGCGACGTATGCAAGTGTGAACGACGAGGGGACGATAATTTTTGCTGGGTCATCACGGCTGGAGCCTTCTGATACTGCTTATTTTCCTTCCCTGTTTAAAATAAAGGCGAGTACGACAGGTTTTAGTGGTGATGGTGACGAAATGTATTTTGATGGGGGTCGCATCACGAGAGAATGTGAGGGCGTGGTTTCGGAAGACTCGAGAACACAAGGGCGCTTCACCACGTTTAAATCAGTGATTTCAAATGGGGAATTTGGGTATGTTGGCTCGGCAGCTGCAGGTTGCAAGTTGTCAGAATGTGCTTTGCGTGCTGGTTGTATTTGGATGTTCAGCCTGGACTTCACTGATTCAAATCAAGAGACACTAGAGAAAGTCGTTTTATCAGGGGGCGAACCAGGTGGACTCGGTGAGTTGGACGTTCATCGCATGGCAGTAATGTCAGATGGTTCATTAAATGGAGGCTTCCTATACGCGACTACTGGAACCTCTGGTACGCGGATAGTAAAGATTGAAATCGGAGGTGCTGATACCTCGGCTGCTTGCTTGACTGGTTGTTTTCGCCGCCTCGCTTCATACGCGACCACTGAACCGGTGCGAGCGTTATTATATGCTCCTGATTTAATGGCAATTTTTACTGCGTCGATGACAAATAGCTCCACAACTTACACACGATTTTCTACAGCTGAAGTTGTTTCTTTGACACCAGAGTATGGTCCAACTTCCGGCGCAGAAACCGAAGTGACAATTCAGGGTTCTGGGTTTCCTACCGCAGTTATCGGAGGCGGAGGGAAAAGCCATGCTGCGGCGTGTCGATTTGGTGTATCGAGTACATCAGATTATCGTTTTCCATTTGATGGTTGGGTGCCGGCTGTAGCTGTGAGTAGCACACGGATTATTTGCACAGCTCCACCATCTTTGCGAGCCTCGTTGACAGAGCGCGAAGGTCCTTCTATCAACGGTGTAGCGGAGATCGAGATATCTTTTGATGGTTACCCATCGAATCACCTGACTGATAGTGATGGATTGTTTCAAAGTTCACTGTGGTCCAAAGACCACGTTGTCTTCCGGTATTATGCCGTGCCTGATACTGCAAGTGTCCTCTCAGACGGAAAATATCCCGCTGATGTGATGGTTACAGGGGAGGCTCCTGATCAAACTGCTTCAATCTTAACCTTCATTGGTGGAAGTTTCATTGATTCAGGAATGATCACCTGCCGCTTCAATCTGGATACAAGCTCTGACCAGAGTGCTTCATATATTTCTGTGACGCGGTTTACTTGTCCGGTGTGCCAAACTCATCTAATTCTTGGCAAAGTGCGGTGCTACCCTCACGGACTTGTGAGCACTGACATGTATCATCCTATGCCGTGGTTGTCAGATATTAATCCAAGAACTGCGAAGCTATCGTTCTCTTTGAATGGCAGGGACTTTCACGTTTCAGTCAGAACTCTTAAGATATTTGGCCAGCCACATCACCTTAAGTTTTTACACCAACGTGCGCCTTCGCAACTTCAATATGGTTCTGCGGAGAACTCTGTGGGGCGCATGACCCTCGATCCACTCGAACTGGTGACTGCTGACCTGAGCGGGCACACCGTTCAAAACGACTTTGGCCTCGGTGGAACTCGAGGGTTTACGGCGAGTGTGGCACTTAACACCTCAGCGTCTTCTGTGAACAGTCAACCGATAAACCTGATTGAATATACCGCGACAGGATCCACGGTTGATGGAGCTTTAACACTGGCACCCCAGTTTAGTCGTGCACCTTTTTTTGGCGATTACCATGTTAACTTTAAACTACAAGATTGCACACTTGCTGGAGAATGTGTCGACATGCCCGGTACCAGTACTTTGGTCGTGTCTGTGATGCCTGGTGTCGCCACGCAAATATTATCCCACCCAGGACATGTTTCATCTTCTGAACTAACTTCACTCTGGATTCCTGATGACGCGAGCATTAAGTATGCATCCGCCTTCGTAAAGTTGGATGCGTATTATGTTGATGTCAGGGATGCAGGTGCGAACTTTGTCGGTGACCTTGACAGCCTAAGTCACTTCATCAGCGTCAGCAGTACGACCAGCCAGCTGAAACACAACGGTGGGGGTTTATTGGAGGAGCGACTGACGGGAGCCGAACTCGTCGGGAAGAGGACTTCGGGGTCATTACGTGGTACAGCAGAGTTTCATGATCTCAGTTTAACTAGCCAGAAACCAAGTGGAGAGCGTATTCCTGGAGTAGCGAGCACACTCAGGTTCGGGACAGCATCTCGTGGCAACTCAGGGACTGATGAAATATACATCTTACAATTTTTTGCTGAGTTGCCAAGTCTCGCCAGCGGTGCAATAGCCACATCTGCTTCAAAGTTAAAGTTAGTTCCAGGCGAGGCGTCTTACCTGAACATTTCAGATTATGCAGACGTCGCCATTATTTGCAACACGCCTGAAGTTCCTATTTCGGAATTAATTACAGTCAACCTTTTTGATGGTGGCAATAACAAGCTCACCACTGTTGACACTCTACATCAAACCGTCACAGTACGTCCTCACGGTTTAACTGCTCTTGATTTCACTGGAAACGTAGCTGTAACAGACCTGACTGGGCAAGGGGAGTGGCACTTTCCTGCATCTTCCATCTATCTTGTGTGCGAATTCGCAGGATCATATGGCCTACAGTTCGTTTCACACACTATCACACCAACTGTTCAAGTGATAAACATGATCAAAGGCAAGTACGGATTTCAATGGCACGCTGTCCAAATTGGAAGGTGGGCCAACCTATCTGCCTCCAACTCAGTCCCCATAGGTTCGTTCAAGTTGGAGGTGCTCGATGGAGCGGGTAATTTGATGGGAATTGATGATCGTTACATCGCGAACATGCAGTTCCCGGTGAACCGGCTCGTGCATTGTTCATCAACGACAGTAAATCTAACGGGCGTGAACGAAGCAAACACGACTGGATCTGGCGTTGCAGCATTTTCAGGACTGAACATGGTCCGGCCAACTGCTGGTTCCCATGTGATCAGTTGCACTGAGCATGCAATCATCATACATCAAATTCCGCTTACAATATCGGCTTCTGAAACTGATTTCGTATTTTTAGAGGGTGGTAATTTCACTGTCTCTGTTGTTCCAGGAGATCCTAATGCGTTGCAGGTGCTGGCGGCCAGCGCACTTCCGAACCCACTGGTCGATTATTCCATATCCCTAGGAAACGTAAACAGTTACAGCTTTCGGCATTATGCATCTGCTGATCTTGTTGTTCCTTTGGACGTTTTCCGCATCAGGCCAATCGATTCTGGAGCAAATTTGCTTTCAGGAGTTTTGCCTGCGTTCAACGTGACAACGTCAGATCTGATAAGCGAATCAGTAAAAAGTGGGATGGCTGTGACATCGAGGGTGCAAGAAGGAGAGCCACAGGTAAGCACGCACGTTGTTTTCCCCCCGAAACAGTTGGGCGCTACAACGATGCCTACTCCCAGTTCTTACTTGACAATCTTTGCCAACGTCTCGCGTTGGACTATCGTAAATCATACTCACATAACTGAATACAACCTGACGAACGAGTATGCGGTGAACACCGTAACTCATACTCGACGCTTCGTGTTAGCGTCTTTACCTAGCTCTGCGAAGAGTGGATTATACCCATACGTCACGAGGCAAAATGCGAGACTTGCATATGATGATGTATTGATTCACGATAATGAACCCGTGAACAGCGTTTACGGTACCATCACTGCAGTTGAGTTGACAGGCGATGCGAATGAGGCATTATTGAGTGCGCTTGCACTCAAGAGACCTACCAAAGGAACTTATTATCTCTCGATATCAACATTTCCCTCAGATCCGTTGCTTTCTTCGGTTTCTTTGAAGTTAACCGTGAGACCAGGTCGGGCACACCACATTGGCGTTACAGCGCCTTGTGTGGACATACACGGTCTATCTACCTGTGACGATAGTGCTATAGTCGACCACGCTGCAGAATATCCCTGTGCATGTGCAGTCTACAACGTCTCTGCAATCGTCGGGCTATCTTCTGTGCGCACTTTCATTTTGGACGGTGGAGAAAACATTTTAGATGGAATTCAAAACCCTTTTTGTGAGCCAGATGAAGCCACCTGTCCAGGGCAGTCAGTTACGCTGTCTCACAATACTTCACAAAGTGGACTGTGTCTCGTAAACGATCTGCATAAAATTGGGACATCTTCATCAGAAAATGAAGTGATCGAGTGTGCTGCAATACAACCATCAGCATTTCGAGGATCAACTAGTAATGGAACGTACGTGTTCTCGCAACTTGCTCTCATAGCGCCAACGCAAGCTGGGCCAAGTGACCCATTACTTCTGTCGTTCCGCTCCCCTGGATTACTCGGGGTCAGCTTTGGACTAGAGATTCGACCTGGTTTAGCTGTTAAATTGGGACTGGTGTTGCCGCCTGATTTCCCCTTCTTCTTCCCAAGCAGCTTTAAAACACTGATATCTACACCGGTAGATCCAATTATCGCTCAAATATTGGACGCTGGCGATTCACCTCTTGGCGACCACGATACACACACGCGAAAAGTCCGAATAACATGTCCAACTGCAACGCTTGGACCATATCCTGGAGGTGTTGGAATCGGGGAATCAGATTCAGTGTTCACCCAACGTGACATCGCATATTTTGGCTCAGTTCAACTGCTGTCACCCGCAAAAGCAACTCATGTGGTTTATTTCTCAACTCCCGACATTATTTCTGCGTCACTTCCCGTTTTAGTCTTAGAAGGCGAACCTGTACGATTAAAAGTGATTGCAACCAGTCAAGTGAAATATTCTGCAAAGCCGCTGGTTACCATCGAGCCCATCACGCTGGGCGTATACGACGCAGGGTTTAACTATGTTGGTTCAGCAAACTACATGACTAAGGTTGTACACGGCAACATCACTGGCGGCCCTGCAAATACTGACGGAGTCCCAATGTACTTGCAATTAACCGAGAGCGGCACGAACACGGAGATATTGCAGCTTGGTGTTGGCACCGTGACTTTCAGTAATATCGCGGTAGAGGCCCCTGGAGTTGGTACCTATAATATTACTTTTGGAGGAGATAATATCATAGGCGATATCTCGTCATTCACGATCGAAGTTGGGACACCCTACAAGCTTGGTGTCCCCTCGGTACATACCATGGTAATAAGTCATCTAGTCCTTCTTGCACATTTTTTCGTGCCCCAGATTTCAAATCATTCTTGCATTAACGTCTTGCATCAACGTGATTTCTCCGAGGGCTACAGTACGAGTGAACGTGTACGCGTACAGTACGAGTACATGTACACTCCATGTGCATGCTTCCAAATTTTATCTCACTTTTTTTTCTTTTTCTTTCTGTCCTTGAAATAAGTTCAACAATAAAGTATACAGCCTGCGTACATCATATCCCTCAAAGCGCACACTAATCGTCGATCCGTTTGTCGCTTTAGTGATGGATGGGGGCAATAATTTCATTGGGCAACTCGATGTCGACCAACTTGGGGCAAGCTTACGGCGCGATATAAGCACAACTGTTTCGGGCTTCCCAAGCAGTGAAGCTCTTGGTAGCGGTAGTTCTACTCTCGTGCCAGCACTTGACGGAACCGCTACTTTTAAAACGGGCGTAACCTCTGATTCATTTTCTGTGAGTGTCCGGCGCAGTTCATTAGGAGAAACACTGATCGATGATTTGATATTGGTCCAGTCAGCAGTCGGGGAGTACACTGTCACAGTTTCATCCCCTGGGCTTCTTTCATCCTCGTTTATCCTCACGGTCTCACCTGGCTACCCTTCCAGTCTGGATGCGTGTGGCTGCTCCACATGCACTCGCCGTATAACAGATGGTGTTTGCACCGACACTGCTCCCTATTTTGCAGATGCCATAGTGTCATTGCGCGATGTTCTTGTTGTCACGCGAGATGCTGGTGGTGCGCTTACGGGAACTGGTTTGGAAGCTGAACAAGAACGGAATATCTCTGTTGAGCTGATCTTCAGTAAAGACCAGTCAACGGGTATAGAAACACCATACTCGGGAAATGTAAGTGCTCTCTCAAGTTCTAGTCAGCGAAGCCTCGTCGCCAAAGAGGGCATGGTTGCCTGGTGCGCCAACGGCACGATAGAACGCCCCGTGCCCCGCTTTTGTCGCCCCGCTGATCAATTATCAGAGCAGAATCTCACTGCTGCAACACAGCAATATTTAAACATGCTACAAATTACGGACGTGGGGTCCTTAACTGATAACGTGACCGGAACTACAGGAGATGGGCTAGAATACTATGGCATACGTTCGTCTCCTCGTTGGATTGGGCACACAAGTGGACTGCATTTCAACTTTCCGTCGACAGGAGTTTACAAATTGCAATTTTCGAGCTTTTGCCCAACTTCTAATTGTGCCTCTGCACTCTATCGCGAGCTTCGCGACGACCATCTCGAAGTTGTGGTAATTTCTGGCACACCACATCGTCTCCATCTATTCAGAGCACCTCCAACTCGTTTTGAAAATGATTTGACCATCAGTCCTGCTGTTCAAGTTCAAACACTGGATATTGCAAGCAACCTTTGCACCAATTTTGACGCATTTGCAATATCCTCAGTGACACCAACGGTATCTCGATTGGAAGGAGATGTGACCCCTTTAGTAAGTGGCGTGGCGACGTTTGATCGCCTGAAGATTAATGGACTTCGGGGTAATGTGTACACGTTGCACTTTTTTGTGTCTTCGTTTGGACTAAGCGTTAGTCACACTCCATTTCTCGTAATACCCTGCGAGGAAGTTAAATCTAATTCCCAAAGTGATGGTAACGGTGATTGCGAATGTATGCCCGGCTATACTGAGGACATCAGGCTGCCAATATCAGGAGGTACTGCCCTTACAAACTTAGCACCTAGTGTCACTTCATATCCTGACTTATACAAGAAGGCGTCAAGTGCACCGCAGAGGTACTTAAGTGCACTGAATCCCTACGGTGTATGTGTACCTTGTGCCAATGGCTTCTACAAGCCACTTCCTGGTCCTCAAGCGTGCACCAGTTGTCCACTTCAAATGGATACCATGTGGAGAAGCGGTAAAATTAAGGGTGAGTGGACAACTTTATCTGGTGAAAAGATTCCTGGTCACCTCGGAAACTATCGAAAGAATCAATGTCACTGCATTGTCCGACGTTCGGGAACAAGTAGTGACAGCTCGCTAGAGACGTACCGTCTGCTTCCAGAGGACGAATTTCGTTGCCAGAATTGTCCCTTTGGTGGAGTCTGTAACGGTTTGCCAAAGCGGCAGATCATAGTTGACTTTGGGCGTTGGCGCGCTCACCCCGACGTGACAGTAGTATACGACTGTTTGAAAACAAGTGCTTGCCTTGGTGGTGAGTCAAGTACATGTGCAGCAGGCTATACGGGTAACTTGTGTGCTGTATGCGCAGACGGGTATGCAAATCCTTCCATTGATGGTCGGAATCCACCAGTGTGCAGCAAGTGTCCCCCAAACATTGCTGGTGGCATGATAATCATTGTTCACCTGCTCCTGCATGGGATCATCGTGGTGACCTTATTCAGGATTGCCACTCACAATCACGGTGGGTCTGTTGGGCTTTGCAAAACCATCCTTTCACACTTTCAAATGATGACCGTGTTGAAGGACGTTGACTTGGGCTGGACATCAACACAGTACCTCCTGTTCGAAATCGCGGCCAGGATATCAACACCCACGATCCACTCATTTGAAATTGACTGCTTCTTGCGTTGGAACCACTATCAGTACACTGGCTACTCATCGGCACTACCCACAGTCATTGCCGTTCTCGCTGTTTTTTGTTATGTCGTGATCCGTATTGTTGAAATCAAACGTCACAGGAAAAAGTTCTTTCTAAAAAAATTCAAATTGCAAGAACAAGTTGCTTTTAATCGGAGGCTAGGAAAAAACGTCACGGATCTCCAAGAAGCACTCGATAAAATGAGTATCCAACCTGATGACACTTCACCTCATGGTGTCACTGATGTTGCATTGACACCTCGAATGACAAGTCCTGCAGAGGACGAAGATAAGGACAGCATTCGTTCTCGAGACATAGAGGTCGCAGAGTTGCCTGCCACTGCGTATGATACCGCTGTCTGCTTATCACTTGTCATGCTTTACTTTTCGTGGACTATAATTTTGAGGCACCTGTTGCAGCTCATTCGGTCAAGGTCGTTTGTTGACAAGGGATCGTTTCTCTTCGTAGACCTTGATATAAGCACTGGTACCACGTTATACACCAGTTGGATTTGTGGCTTGGTTGCTTTCCTGAGTGTTTATCTCGTCGTATTGCCTTGCATATTGCTACAGGCACTGAGCAGCGAGAAAACTCGCCTCCACTGGCGTTCCGTGAAAATGCGACTAGGTTTCATGTTCTTGGGATTCATGTCTGAGTACTGGTGGTGGGAGTTTGTGGTCATGATTCGAAAGTTTGGCCTCCTGGTAAGGATATGCTCCGCATAAACATGGTTTTTTCCTTACTTTTAGCCGTTGAGCGTACTGTATTTCATTGCCAACACATCATTTGCTTCGAAATGAATGTTCTATTTTTCCTATGAAAAGGCTACTGCTGTTCTTCTTCCAGATGAACCTTTAATTGCTGCCTACATATCACTTTTCATTGTCCAGGGTTAGTTCTCAACAATCTGTTTCTGTGGGGACACGAGAGTTCTCATACTTCGTAAAATCTGAACATTTCTTTCTCTTTTTGCAGTGAGATATTTTGCTTGATTAAAAACCACTTGCGCAATGTCGTAACACGTGCACGGCCTATCGTACACGTACTGCGAGCACGTATCTTTTGAATGAGAGCGCAAACACCGTGTGCTTTCCTGTCAATATGTCACATACTGGCAGATTTGTTTTCCCCTTCACAAGTTTGGCGTTCTCTCTGAAAACAATATATGAAATATTTATCTTGTTTTGCTTCTGAAAATTTCTGATGATTGAATATCGCATGCTTCAACTTTCAGGCTTCCATCGCTGCTCATCTGGTATGCAACCCGGTGGACTCCAGTGCGCAACAGTCACTTGAGTCCTTGACGCTTACTGTCACGCTTGTGACATACCACCTTGGCGTGCTTATCAAAGTGGGAGAAAATAACTTGCCAGACAGTGTCCAGATTTTATTTACTTCATTTCTTGTTGTACTTAACGCATATGTGATCTGGTGCTTCTCCAGCAGCATGTATCGTGACGTGATGTTGGTAATGAAGTGTCCCGGATAAATATGTTTCTGGTTTTTTACACGCTGGATACTTTACTGACTCACTGCAATTATTCATTTATCGGT
>JACLAB010015806.1_pt1 | contig 14391 bp, 9 predicted proteins | sample 8027921 | NCBI WGS metagenome assembly JACLAB01 (sample SAMN15725117, study PRJNA655200) | protist metagenome | isolation source: fluorescence activated cell sorting (FACS) single amplified genomes of... | place: USA: West Boothbay Harbor, Gulf of Maine | collected 2000-07-19 | reverse complement strand
TGTCTCCAACAAGACCTTTATCACCTGAAGGACCTCCATCTCCTTTAAGACCTTCATCACCTTTAAGACCTTGAGATGTCACTGTAATAGTAATATCTTCTGATATAGAACCTGTAACTCCCTCAAAATCTTTAAAAGTTGCCGTAAGTCTATATACAGAACTAGTTAAGGTGCCTGTATTATCATTTGTTGAAAAAGTTCCAATATTAACTGTTGTGAAAGGGAAACTAGTTGGTGAATATTCAGGAAGATCAAAATCATTACCACTGACTTTAACCATATTTAATCTATATGAGCCATTAGTATTCGGGGTTTCTGTAGAATTACCCACAGCCGACAAAGACATTTTTTGTGTTCCATCAAATAGCTCAAAAACACCTCCAGAGTTAGGTATACTCCCTGTAACGCCACCATCAAATATAGTAAAATTATTATTAGTATAGACTATAGCATTTGGGGAAGACCCTTTGTCTCCTTTAAGACCTTGAGGCCCTCCAACTCCTTTATTACCTGAAGGACCTTCATCACCTTTATTACCTTGTGGACCAACGTCGCCTTTAGGGCCTTCTGAGCCGCCAGTAATTTTTGCGTAGATAGCGGGAGGATCAGGATTCCATTGAGAATCTTGATTTAGTCCGTTACTTGTAAAAGTTCTTTTTGCTACATATGCTACTTCATTTACAGCTGTAAGAGTTACTGGGGACAAACTCCAATCAGAGTTTCCATTAAGTGGGTCGGCAAAAGTTCCCGCCGTTTTATCAATTGTAAGATTATCTTTTCTAAATATACTTACCTCTTTTGTAAGTATAGGCTCGAGACTTGCATCCAGAACAGAGTAAGGTTGTAAATCAAAACCTGAAGATGTTTTAAAAACTCGTGCAATTATACAGTCATTTTTATAATCAAAATCAAAGTTAGGCACAAAAAAGTTCTCACCTGTAATCGTATCTCCAGAGGCACTTGTTAATTGATCCGCAAATTGAGCGCCTTTGCCTACTGATCTATCCACAGACATAACAGTATCACTTTTAATATGAGATACTTTTGCAAAATACGACACAAACTTAGTACCGTTATTGGCAGTTTCCCAAATAATTACAGACTGCCCTAAACGAAGATTTGTAAACGTGGTATTTGTACCAATTATGATATTTGACCCGTCCGCTTTTGTTATAGTACCAGCCTGTTGAACTAGTCCCGCAGTAAAGGGATCAGCACTACCATCTCCTGCATCATACCAATATCTTACGTTTGCCTGAGGCTCATAATACTTCAAAAGCTTTAAAGGATCACTGGTATCAGACCCATCTATAGTTAAATATAAGTGATTGCGTATAAATCTATCATTAAAACTACTTGAATCAAAAGTTACAGTAGGAAGCCCCGAAATATCTTGCTTATAAGTAGCTAAGCTACTAGAAGTATTCTGTATTACTCTACCACCTGTCTGCGGAGGACTGAATCCATACGTAGATTCTAGAAACCCTATTGTTTCTGATCCACTAGTAGTTGTATCTATAACAATAGGGTCACTTGCGTGTCCTCCAACTACGAACCCTTCTGGGAATCTATTAAGATTATCTGAGAAACGATGGCCAACTCCAAAACTTAGTGTGCTAGGAACAGACTTTCTTCCATAAATATCTACAGTTCTTATCGAGACTCTGTAATCGCTACCAAAAGGAACATTTCTAAAAGTATGGGCAGTATTCTGTACTTTTATAGGATTTTGAGGTGTTCCCGGAATACTGTGAGTTATCTCGAAAAACGCAACATACTTGAAGTACTGCTCTATACTTTCTGTAACTGTATTACCAGCATCATCAAGTAAACTTATACCCGCTGCTTCTGGTGCTACCCATTTTATTGTAACATCGTCACCGTCGTCACCGCCTGTGTCAGTATACTCTGTTACTAGTTGAGTAGGTCTAGGTACATTTACTACCTTTCCTGTCTCATATTCTGGATAAATTACAGAAATATTTGGAGTAATTATACCTGATTCTATTTCATCATACTTATTATCATAATATTCTACAGCTGTTATATCATAAGTATTCTTTTCGTTTTCAGAAACACCTAAAACTCTATAATTTTTTGAAGATTGTTCAAAAGCTACAGACCCTGTATTTTGAGTAAGCATCCAAATATCTTCTTTTTCAGGTGCCTCAGAAAATGCAGAAGATACAGTAATACTACTAGTTACTGATGAAGATTGACCATTATGAGAAACAGTTTGAGTCTCTACTCTAAAGTCTTCATTCCATGTTAGCTGGATAGGAATATATACGGTCTCGTTGTTACTGTTTGTACCATTTGTGAAAGCATTAGATGCTTTTTCTTTAGTATCAATATCGGATAAAACATAGCTACCATTAGTAAGTATATAAGCTTGTTTAACTAAATCTCCTTTTGTAATACTAGTTGACCCAATATAAAAGTCTTCGACTGAAAAAGCTCCAGGCTTTTGAATTATAACACTCAAAGAGTAGGTGGCACCTTCGGCTAAAGTAACACTAGAATCAAGAGGAATAGTAGTACTATTTAGAGTACCTGAGTTAGAAATTCTACCACTAAAGCGTTCCTGATGTCTATCGGCATCTTGAATTTTAACAACGTCTCCTGGTGATATATAAGAACCGTTTAATCCTGTGCTAAAACTTACAATTTCTTGCTGGTTGTTCGCAGTCCATAGTTTCCATCTGCCGTATCGAGTTGCTTGACCCAAAGAAGTACACCCATAGGCTACACAATTTTTTGAAATAATCTTGCCTTTTTTGGCAATAGCAACTCTATCCTCAACTATCAAGGACTCTAATTCGTAGTTATTATTAGGATTGTTCCACTTAACTATTATTTGATTAACTTGTGTATTGCTACCTGTAGACTCATAACTAAAAGACCCTTCTACAACATTTGATTTTGAGAAGGAGTAGATTGGTCCGGATGGCACATCTTGAACAGGCATTAAAGTACCATCTATATAATATAACATAGTAACAAAGTTACTGGCCATATCTTTGAGGACTTTTAAGGCATCAACGGCTTTAGTCATATACATATTAAGAGTATATCTAGGCTCGGAACCTCCCTGACCGTCTGATACGTTTTCGTCGCAATATTTTCCTATTCTATATAAAGAGTATTTATCAATATCTAAATCGGTTATAAAATCGCCCAAGCCATATCGATTATTAGTAAGTATATCATAATAAATCCAGGCAGGATTATTTGTGTATACTTTAACATCTCTAAAGTTGCCATCCCAATCTTGGGGCGTGGATGTAACCTCTCCTGTAGATACATTTCTACCATATCTTTCGCTTCCACCCTCCTCTCTTGTAATATAGTTTGAGGGTACACGTACAAGCATACCTCTAGTATGATAACTTCTTTTAGGTAGATTTTGAAAATATCTACTACTATAACTAACTTTTGCCATAGCTGTTAGAGGGTAGTTAAGATACTCCTCAAAGGTTGTCGTAGTTCCGGCAATATTTGCCCTAGTAGAGTTAGTCCAATCATTGCCTCTTGTACCCTCTGCTTTATACCCGTCTCCATCATCTGCATCTATTCTTTCAATCTTTAGTTGAAAGTCTATAAAAGGCCTAAAACTTGTTAAATTATACTTATGCTCAAAAGTAACAGCATTTTTCTTCTTGCCTTTATGTAAAGAGGTTGTTTCATACTCTGCATCTCCAAAAGAACTTTCTCCCTCTCTTTTAAAAGCAAAAGACATTTTATATCTTATAAAAGTTTCTCTATCTTTTCCTTCAGTATTTGCAGCAAAAAACCCGCCTGGATAGCTAATTCGAAGTTTTACTCTTTGCGCGCTCAGAATCTGAGTAGCTGATAGACCAAAGCCAGAAGTAGAAGATCCTTCTAATAAAGTAGGAGCGGCACTTCCGCTATAAGTATTGGCTTGTAATAGAGGTATATTTAAACCTGTTGAAACTGCAAAACCGTCAGCGCCTTCTGAAAATAAAGTAGATTGAGTTAAGGTGCCTGGTCTAAATTGTACTGATGTTCCTTGATTTTTTGCGGCAGCATTTTGATCTATAATGTCATTTGAAGTAGAAGTAAAATCATTTCCTAGATCATCGAAACTAAAGCTTCCGCTATCAAAAGCCCAGTTTTCTGCTAATGTGATAGTTGTTCCTGATATATTTGTAATTTCTACTAATCTATCAATAAATATCTTTGCAGGTTTAACAACGCTTACCGAGTGGCCTCTCTGATTGGTACCGGTTGCAGGAGTATAATTATTTTGCGTACTCCAGGTTTCTCCATCATATATTCCTTCTTTGAAATGAATAAAATAGTCTTGTGAAGCGCTGCCTCCAGGGCCCTGAGCTGGGATATTTTCAGTCTCAAAGCGTGTAAGTACTATGTTCCATTCTTCTTTTGTATCGTTTCTATGCAGTCTACAAGGAACATATTCGTCCAAAGGTGCTTTTTTACTTGTAAGAGCATTTGCCAGTTCTGTAGCTCTATTAGTTGAGGTTTCAAATTTGTACCCCTCAACTGTACCTGACACAGTAACAGTATCTCTAACTGCAAAATATCTTTTATGACCTCCATCCAGGTCAGGGGCCATTACTAGTGTAACATTAGAATCAGATAATGTAGCTTGATTAGAGCCGTTTGTAAAAGCAATTTTAACATTAGTATTTGAGTATTTTCTAGCAGTATATTGTGAGTCAAACTGACTATCATCATCTAAATGGACGCTTGCCGCTCCCTCTACCAGTCCTTCTATGGGACCCTCTGAGATAATATCAGTAACAGAAACTGTTTGAGTTTCTTTTCCTGTATAAGTATATTTTGTTATTATATCTTCTTGTGCCACACTATTCTCCTGCCGCTTCTGTAGGCTCTGTGCTAAGAGCACTTATAGAACCATCCGCCTCTAAAATTGAGGTCGGGTTTGTGTATAATCCATTTATAATATTGATTGCAATAGGTCTTCCAGGTACTCTTAATTCGCCATAAAGAACAGGAACAGGATCGCCTTCTTCTATATTTTGAGAACCTCCATTAAATAAATAATTTGTAGGTGAGTCATCTCCTTCTGGGTCAGGTGCCATAATTTCTGCAATTCCAACAATTGCTAAGTTTGCTGCCATGCCTATAGCTAATTGCCCTGACCAGTGAGCTGCTCCTGCTCTAAGTAATTCCGTATACGTCATACCGGGGCCTACAGCTGTTGCCATCCCTATTAAAGGTAGCACAAGAGTAACTATGGCAATAGCTGCAAGAACTTTTTTAACGCCATCTTTTGAACCAGCTGGAACAATAGATATAAAAACATCACCTTTTTCTAAAGGTTGAAGAAGAGTGTCTTGCGTAACATCCTCGTCTTGAACAGAGATTGAAAAACCTATATCCTGTTCATGACACTCTCTTATATACTGCAAAAAATTAGGTCTATTTGCATTTATACATCTAAAAATATCTTGACAGGAGGAAGCCTCTACTTCAAACTTATGTCCAAAGCGTTCTCCTAACTGACCATGTAAATGCACACTACGACGCATATCTGTAAACTCCTGTTATATACTTTTTCCAGAAAGGGTATAAACTCTCTCTGCAAGATAATCTATTTTCTGCATGATGAAAGAATATATCATCTCCTAGATATACTCCACAATGGTTGCCGACACTTGCTTGTATAGAAAATATAATTACATCATTCTTTTGCATAGTATCATGTACTCTAGTGTACCCATAATCTGCTATAATTTCATCTGTGAAGTAATTAAGTCCTTTATGCCACCAATCGTCTTCGAAGGCGGATCTACAAGGTATTTCTATATTTTGAGAAATTAAATAGTCTCTCATTGCTTCAAAACAATCATTAATTCCAAACTCATACTCTCTACCATATAAAGGTTTTTGTATTTTTTCTGGTTGTTGAATATGTAATTCCATTTCAGGATAACTAAAAATATAATAAGGTATTCCTATAGCATTACAATATTTAATATCTGTTTCACTAGGTTTGCAAGATCTATTAGGATGACTATGAACAATACCTATTATATCCCCTTGCTGGCATATTTTCATGTACTCTGTAGAATCTATAATAAAATTATTATCTTCTTCTGAGACATTGGAGCACGGAAACCAAACACGTTCTCCTTTTATTGCTACAAATACCCCGCAACCTTCTTTGGGGTAGCATTCTTCAAAGTGTTTTTGTATATTATGTAAATCTTTCACTATCTAAACTTTGTTGCGCCAGGGAAAGATCCAAAAGGTAGTGTCATACCTCGTTTTTCACTGTAGTTTATTAGTGTTTCTGATTCTGCATTAGAGCCTACCGTAAGTGTGGCTTTGTATTGTGCTCCGAATCTACACTTACATCCCTGCAAAGTTTTTGAGCAAAGTTCCTCTTTCTGCCACACAGTAGAGTCTAAGGAAGGTGCATTGTCCCCTGAAGTGTGGTTTGTTAAAGCTATGAATACAGTATCTAAAGTCTTTCCATTTAAAGATATAAAATGCCTAACTAAATCTCCTTTAGAGTAAGATACACCACTCGAGGACCAGGTAGTGTAAGGTCTAGCTGTTTTCCAAAAAGAAGAACTTGAAGAAAGATCTGGCCTCTTATCTGTATTTGATCCGCCTTTAGATACATAATAAAATCCATTTCTAACTACATAGGAGTTAATGGCATAGGTAGTTGAGTCATTCCATGTAGTTGAGTTAGCTGATAATATATTTTCGTGAGCTAATATATTATCGTCTACATCGAAAAATACTCCACTATGTAATGTTCTATCTGTATCGTTCTGTGCAACTGTACCTATCCAGGTGCAACCACCTTTATCATAGTATTCGTTACCTTGATATACCCAAGTGCAGTATTTTCCTACTAAAGTTCTTCTAGGTAGTTGAATACCTTCTAGATCGTGTACTGCTGATAGTTCATATGTAATGGCAACGCTAGTCTCTCTTGAGACACGATCAATAATGTAAGTTATTCTGCTCATCTCTACCGGAGGATTTGATAGATCTGGACTTTGTCCCACCAAGTATTTTTGTAACGTCTGCCGTCTGACGACTCTTTGACCTATTAAATCTTTATTTCCATATCCCGATAATAACTGTTTAAAGTTATTACCTATATTTGCTATTGTAAGGGTGGGTCTATTAAGTGCTCCGTCTGACGACTGTTCCATGCCGTCCACAAGGATAGGAAAAGCAGTATAACTACGTAGAATATTATTATCATCAAAATCCCTAAATTGAACATTTGTTAGAGATTCATCTACTCCAGAATGTAAGTATACCTTTGATCCACTAGGAAGGTCTACTTCGAATAAATTAATTATAGGACTATCAATGGCTTGTCCTTGTAAGTCTGTTGCTATCAGGTTGCTCATGGCTCGTATACTCTTCTTAGTTTCACATTTAAGCTATAAAAATTGTCATATTGATAATTGGTACTGTAGTCCTCACAAACGGCCTTAACAGTTAACGGAGAACCGCCATTATTTGTATTCGGTATTCCAAAATTAAAAGAAGTTACTCCTTTTGTAGAGTCTAAAAAGGTTACTATATCATCAATATCTTCTTTCGTTCTAGTTGCGAATGTAAGTGCATAGGTTTCTTTTATAGAGTTTATACCGTCTGCAATTCTTTGCTCATAACCATCCCCGTAAGTAGCTGTTAGTACTTTAGGACTAGAGTTTCTGCTCAAGCTTTTATCGGGTACATAATATACCGAAGCTGTTGAATTATGTATTCCAATACTCATTATGCTGCTCCATAAGGGCTAAGTATTCCACCCGAACGTTTTTGTGCTTGCAGTTCTTTTTGTACTGCCATTGCTACTGCTTTACCCATATTTTCCATATCGAAGCCTGTGCTTCCTTGTGTACTAGTTTGTCCATCTGAAGAAACATTTACTGTTACATTATTTACTTGATTCCCTCCGGTTTTCATATCTACAGGTATTGATTTTCCGTTTGGTAAAGGAACTACAGCTTCTGTACCATGTAAAATTGCTGGGTATCCCGAATCTCGCCCTTTTGCTATACCTCCAGCAGAGTATCCAGAAACTGCTTTGCCATTATTAAATACTCCACCATTTCGTGCGTGTATACCTAAGAAATCACCCATACCTGACCCCGCAGGGAAAAGGAACTTAAGAGCTTTCATAGCAAGTGCCTCTGCCACAAGTTTTGCTAACATTTGCAACATACCTTGTGCCATTGATGCAAATGCATCTTTGGCTTTCATACTACCATCTATGATACCTTGAAAGGCTTTACTCATGCTATTAGCCAAAGTATCACCTAACTTTTGTCCAGCCCTAGTCAACTCATCTGTTTGCTCTTCAGTTACATCTCTAACTTTCTCTGCTAGTTTGATCTCTCTTTCGAACTGTTTAACTTTAGTGGCATGATCTTCTTTTTCTACTGCGGACATAGTACTTTTTAGTTGAGCATTATGATTGTCTAATTGTATTTGCTTTTCTGAAAGTGCGATAACTGCTGATCTAGCCGCAAAATCTGCTTGTTGTTGTTCTTTGAATAGATTTGGAGTACCAACTGCACCTGCCTTATCAATCGCTAAAGTATTTTTAGTATTTGCTATAGTCTGTGCTCTAGTTTCTAATTCTGTTAAAGTAGCAATATATGCGTCTAAGCCGCCCTTCTCTGCAAATTTTTCGTCAATCTTTTCTTTTATATCTGTAGTGAGACCTAACCTTTCTGCGGATTCTGTGGCGGCGGTTGCCATCTTCTTTAGATCCTTGGCAAAGAGTTTAACGCCTAGAGCAGTAGCACCTTTTAGAGTGGTTCCCATATCGGCAAGTTTAGTATTGGCACCCTCAATATTATTTGTCATTCTTCGGGCATCGCCAATAAGTTCTTTTACCCCGCCTTTGCCTTCAAAATTACCTTCGGCTAAAGCCTTGCCGATGGTGGGAGAAAGTTTCGCCATGTCTCCAAAACTATTCGCAATAGCTTCATACGCTTTCTTTTGTTTTTCAATAGAGCCTATCTTTTTTACAGGGTCATATATGCTAGAGGCCTCTGACATTAGTTGTTCCATATTTGAACTTTTTATTGCATTTGCAGCTGCCTTACTAAACTTAGTAGGATCAAATTCAGGATCAGTTTTATCAAAAACGTCTCCTTGCAGGGTCTGCGCGAGAACTTTAGCACCTTCTCTAGCCTGCTCTTTAATATTATTCAGAGCTTCAGTATCTTGAAGACTTCTTGTTCTTCCCTCTTCATAGCCCGTAAATCCGGAGGCATCATTTAAACCTTTTACTATACCATCTACACCTTCTTTTATATTTTTAGTATCGAACGGTGCTATTTTATCAAACTTTTTCCCAACAAAAGGAATCTTCTGTATATTACCGATAACATAATTAATGGCTGTAATTATCCCATTTACAATAAAACCAAAAACAGTTAGTATACCTTTAGCTATAGCACCTATTGCTCCCAATATTTTTGTAGGTGCATTTACTATTGTCATTATAAGATCGTAAATCATTTGAATTACGCCCAAAATAACAGTAGCATTCATCGCAAATTTCATAGCCTTTCCTAACCCGTTTGCTGCTTTCTTTGCAACATTTAGAGCAGGAGCAAGTTTTTTTCTAATAACAGCCGCGGCTCTTGTAGTTTCCAAACCAAATCTTTTCATAGCCTTTCGCATTCCGAAAGTAGATTTTTTGGTTTTAGCTTCTGCCATTTTCATGCTACGAGAAATATCTTGAACTACTTTTTGAGATACACCTTTAAATATACCTGTAGTGACTTTTCCAGACTTTTTCATTTGTCTTTCATAGGAAGCTAGAGCTTTTTTCAGATTAGTTTTATCAGCACCTTTCATTGTTCCTGCGGCTGCTCTTTGCAGAACAGGGGAATCACCTCCTCCTTCTTTCAACGCTTTACCTGCACCCGATTGTATGCCTTTTGCGCCTTTTGCTCGAGTTTGGTCAATTGTTTGTTTTATCTCTTTTAGTTTATTTTTATAATTATCAAGAGTTTTTTGGGCTTGTATAGCTTTTTGCTCTTGTTTATCGAAAAAGTTTGTTATTGCATTACCCATCTCTCCAACAAAGGGCATATTCTTAATAATACTTATACCAATAGCACCAAAGAATAATGCAGCTGCTGCAGCGTTTTCGTTTAGGAAGTTTGCTAAGAATTTAAGGGGTGGGAGAATAGCCCCTGAAACAGCTTTTGCAATATCTGAAAAAGTTGCTCCAAGTTTTACAAAAGGGTTTTCAACTCCTTCTTGTCCTGCAGTTACCATTTCTAATTGTTTCATTGTTTCTAAATATACTGCTTGTGATTTATCAGCAGTAGATAATGAATCAGCAGCTACCCCTAAAGAATCCGCATACGCTTTAGTAGCAGTCTCTAGTCGTAGAGTAATACCTAATTCATCTAGTAATTCTGGTTCTGCTTTTGATATACCTCGAACGAGACGATCAAAAGAATCAGTAAAGTTTCTGCCCAATACATTCGACACTGCTAGAGCGCCCGAGGCTATCTCATTCATCTGACCTGCAGAGAATCCTTTTGCGACACCAATAGCAGAAGCCTCTGCTGCTGCTTGGAAGTCTAGCATGCCTTTCGACGCTGCTCGCAGTTGGGTGGTAAGACTAGACATCTGAACACCCGTATTTTGTGCGAACGATACCTGACTTGCTTCTAGTTGAGCAATATCAGCTGCATTCTTTAAGAAGTTAAAAGCTGCGGAAAGTGCGAACACACTAGCAGCAAAAGTAGCATAAGCGCCTACTAAGCCGCCCATGCCTTGAGACATTTTTGAGAAGTTTTTACTTGCGTTCGCAGAGGTATTTGCAACGCCTTTAGTATTTCTATCAGCAGTTCTGGCACCTTTTGCAACGCTATCTAGACCCTCCCCAGCTTTTTTAGAGTTGAGAGCCATTTTTTTAGTAGAGCCTTTATCATCTACTTTTACATCTATCTCTACTTTATTCTTAGCCATTAGCCTTTAACGTTATGGGTGTAATTTTTTCCACCGCCTGCAGATTTACGTTCTTCTGCCTTTCTCTTATGCTCTGCTTTTTTTGCTCTATGGGAAATAATTGTTCCTTCCCAGAGCTTCATGATATAAAGTATAGTACTTTCATCACTTACTTTATGTACTTTAAATAAATATTCTATTCCGTCCCATAACTTTCCTAGATAAGACCCCGACATACCTTCCCAGTTATCGGGTAAAAAGTCAAATATAAAAAATGCCACTTGAACCTCATGAGGAAAATCTGATAAGGTTAGTGGCATCTTATTGGTATCGGGTTGCTCCCCTAGCTGTTCACAGAGTAGTAAGTACTTGTCTAAATTAAAGTTTTGATCTAGTTCTTCTACGTAACGATCAAGTAGACCTCTAATCTCGTCTACTTGTCCCCAGTAAAATTTTCTAGTTCACTCACTGTTTCTGTAACCCAAGAGTCAAAATCTGTAGAGTTTTTCATTAATAACTCTGCATTTTCTTGAGTAAAAGGGAGTTCATCGTCTGGATCTAATTCCGTAATATCGACCAATAGAAGCTCTTCTAAGTAACGATATTTTAGATTACTCCAGTTTTTAATTACTCCTTTACAGTATTCTGTTAAGAAACGATCTTCGTCTAAAACTTCTTCGGGTTGACGAGTCTTTTTGTCAAATTTTGTGGTTACACACTTCTTGCGAAGTTTCATTAACTCTTCTCTAGCTAAGTAGCATAGATCTACTGTCATACCTGCATAGCCAGGAAAATCAAGAGTTACGGTTTTGCTAGGAGTCATTAGACTCGCTAAAGAAATAGGGGTATCGCTCATTGTTGTTGTCCTTTATAAATTTAGGGAATAAAAAAGGGGGTGAAAATCACCCCCTCTTTCGATTTTCTATTACATAGTATAGTCGAAATAACCATCAATGTCAAGAAATATTTTTTGCTAGGTAAGGCTTACAAGGCTTGACCTTTATATTCTATACTACACTCGTTTTTACCATCAATAGCACTTGGTAAGGCATGGAAATTAACCTCTAGTGAGATAATATCATCAATAGAATGAGTCGGTATTTCCAAATGACAAGTGGGCATAGTTAGCTTCAAGCTAGGAGCACTGTCGCCTCCAATACTAAATACCGCATTATGACTATTAATAATACTCGTAGTACCTTCTGCGATAGTTTCAAATAACTTCGCACTAGAGTTCTCTTTACCGTTTAAGTAGCAAGTAAAGTTACCACCAATATTTCTAGTACCTGTTACATGTCCGATTGGCTGATTCACTACGCCCATTGTCTCGGGGGTAAGGAAAGTAATATTGTTAGAAATTGTAATATTACCTCCAGTTAGAACTAATCCATAAGTTGTGGTTGAATCATTCAATGCCAAAGAAGTTAGACGATTACGAATAAAGTTATTTGTAGCAGTTGTACCTTCATCAACAGTTGCAGCAATAGAAGTATCAGTTTCTGAAATTAACTCACCAAAACCAGACCAGTTAATAGTTGCAAGACCTTCAATATCAAAGTCAATTGCAGCTTCATTTACAACACAACCTGCAACCTTATATACTTGTTTTGTAGCTTCAGCGTTAGCAGAACCAATTACAAAGTAAAGGTTAAAAGTACCTAATGTTGCTACATTAGATTCTTGAAAGTCAAATTCTAGCTTATCTGCATTTCTAGTATTGAATCCCGTAAACATATCAGCAGCAGATGCAGTAATACTTTCTACAGTTACCTCAATATCCCCAACTACATCAGTAAGGGGAGCTCCTAAAGCACTTGCTAAAGCTTCTGCAGATACAAAGAGCTTGTCATTTTGAGTATAACCACTACCTTTAATAGTTGCATGTATAACTGCACTAACTACGCCAGAACCGTTCACAGTTACAGTTAGTTTTGCATTTCTACCATTACCATCAGTAGTAGTGTCTACATCAACAGACTGCGCACTAAGGTCAGTATCAGTAGCCGGACCAGAATAGCTGCCTATTTGATTTACAGCTCCATCCGTATTGCTTGCCTCAACATAGTCGCCTTTACCGATCATTGCTCCCCAAAGAGCTTCTTCAACGGCATAAGTAACACCATTAGTATAACCGTCAGTGCCTCCTGAAATGAAAGGACGAACATAAGTTGTAAAACTCCACTCTGCTGGAGCATAAGAATCGTTAAACATTCTTCTGCCTCGACGAGTTTCGTTTCCAGTAGTTGACATTTCGTTCAATGTAACTTCTGAAGTGTTTGTTGCTTGAGAGAATGAGTATCCATCAAGTACAGGTATTTCATACCTCAAAGCGCTAGCAAAAGGTGCCCCTGTATCAGGATCAATAGGTTCTAGAAAAACCTTCGTATCTCTGCTAAAATATAGTTTATCTGTCATAGTTTATCTCCTATGTTTCTTGAAAAGACAAGGACGTGAACCTTTGTTCGTGCCTGTATTTTCTAGTATCGAACCTCAATGAGTATTTCACCTACTCCTAAAGGTTCAAGTACACCTTCATCAGTATCTAAACTAATGATTGTGATTTGTTGCGTATACTGAGTTTTTCCTGTTCTATCGGTATACTCTAAACGCGAGTTAGTTTCTAATACGGTTTCTACATCTTCTAATAGCTCATCCAGTGCTTGTACTGAGTCTTCGTCTTGTACATAACAACGTAGAGTAATAGAAAGAAACCTGTCTTTGTAACCGCCTCCCTGGTACTCTCGTGTTTCGGAACCGGCATTCAGGTGAACTGCAGGAAACTCCTCCACTTCATCCCAAAATTTTAATCGAGGAGAAACATTTTCACTTAAATCAGTAAGAAATGCTCCTTGCCCATTTATATCTTTTAACTTCTCAACAAGAGCATTTACTATTCCTAATCTTCGGGTTGTGTAATCTCTTGTTGCCATTATATTCTCCTAGTATAGAATCGTCCGATTGCAAACTCTGCGGCTATTTCTCGGATGGATCTGTCAATTAATTTTCTTGGGTCTCTTTCTGGAGTTGCCCATCTAGCATCTCCTGTTCCTACCTCAAACACTTGATAAGGATTGCGTTTATAGGTATATCCTATACTTGGAAATCCTTTTGCAGTTTGCATTACATCTGTTACTTTTACACTCTCTGCAAAAGTACCTGTACGATTTTCAAGTGCAGGCGAATTCATATTTTTTCTCACAGTATCTGGTAGTTCTTTATTTAATACTGCCAAAAGCATCAAAGGCTGACTACTTGCGCTTCTTGCTCTAGCCACTTTTACTTTTCTCTTCTTAGGTTTAACAGCAATTTTATTTTTTGAAGATTTTGGTTTTCTTCCTTTACCTGCTACTTTCCCTTGGTAAGACTTTTTGCGCTTTTTAGTTGAAGGACCTTTTATTTTTACATTCTTATTATCTAGTAAAGGACCTA
>JACLAB010005581.1_pt1 | contig 14393 bp, 11 predicted proteins | sample 8027921 | NCBI WGS metagenome assembly JACLAB01 (sample SAMN15725117, study PRJNA655200) | protist metagenome | isolation source: fluorescence activated cell sorting (FACS) single amplified genomes of... | place: USA: West Boothbay Harbor, Gulf of Maine | collected 2000-07-19 | reverse complement strand
CGCGTAAGTACTTTATTTAGTACATCTATCTATTTATTTCCGGAAGTAAATACTTTCGTACGAAGGTACGTGTACTTCATTCCGTACGTGTACGAACGAAGGTACTTCCGGAAGTACTTCCGTACATTCGAAGGTAGAAGAGTGTTTTTCGAGAAACGGTTCAAGACCTTTCCTCATTTTGAATGTGAAACGCGCCATCACATGTGAGCATCGCAGAAATTATGACTCGCGAAAGGCCAAGGAAAATCGTTGTCATACACCCAGACCTTGGTATAGGAGGGGCCGAGCGTCTCATTGTCGACGCATGTTTAGAGTTATCTACAGCTGGGCATGAGGTAAGTAAACGCATCGAATTCTTCTCGTATGTACAATCGATCGCTGCACGTTTCATCCATTCGAGACGGAAATCTTTTCGAATAAAGATGTTGAACAGGTGATCCTGTACACTGGGTTTCACGACAAAAAGAGGTGTTTTGAGGAAACTATTGATAAAAGTAAGCACAATTTTTGTATTTTGCCCGCGTACTTTGTTAGGAAAGTAGTCCGCTTTGTATCTGATGACTTTCGATGTAGACCACGATCGCGTGCCTTGGATTCGTGTGCATGGTACGTGGATCCCTCGACATATTTTTGGCAGTTTACACGCGTTGTTTTCGATTCTGCGAAGTGTTTGGATTACGGTAAGCAGTTACAAAAATCTACGTTTTCCTCCTGAAAAAACCCTGCCTGAGCACGTTCTCCTGTAGGCAGCTGCTTTGATCCTCGAACGGAGTATATCAGTGTTCCTTGTTGATCAGGTGAGATCATTCTCTTTATCTAAATATTTTGGTGGTAGCAAACGCGAGTGACAGGTCTCAGCACCTGTCTTCCTAATACGCACATTCTCTTCGTGTTGGGTCGCGTTCTACTGCCACTTCCCAGACTTGCTTCTCTCGAGTAGTGGTTCCAATTTAAAAAGTCTGTACCGTGCTCCGCTAGATTGCTGTGAGCTGTTTACAACTGGATTGGTGTGATAATTAATTGACCACATCTTTTCTTCACCTCAGCTTCGTTTGTCACAGGCCCATAAAATCCTTGTAAATAGTTTTTTCACCTGTGATACATTTGTCAAAACATTCTCGAATCTGTATCGTCGCGGACATCAACCTGAGGTCCTCCATCCTGCTGTTCATATCAGAAGTGTGCGTCTTTACGGGGTTTACTAATCAATAAATAGAATAAAAAATTTACTACTCGTTTGTAAGTCTCTGACACGATTGTTTTCAGGAAGGCAGGCGTCAACACTCAAGAGTTGCTAGTACAGGTCATCACGGAAAGACACAAAGGTACAGTATCGGTCCTATGTTTTTTCTACACGTCAGACTTGTTTCTTTTCATTTGGCTCAAACCTGCTGCTTACTATTGTTTCTTCAACACTACAGTCATTTTTTCCTTTCGATAAATCGTTTTGAGAGGAAGAAGGATCTTCGTTTAGCTTTAAGATCATATTCGAAGCTTCGCAGAGACGTTTTTACTGCGGATGGCTATGAGTTTCGATTGATTTTAGCCGGCGGATATGATGAACGTTTGATAGAAAATGTGGAATACTTTGAAGAGCTCGAAAGGTGAGGAAACTGCCGCGTTTTTGTTCCTTTAGTATTTCTATCCTCGTATTGTTGCTTCGACTCTATTATTTGGGAGTGCTTCGAGCTCGGAATTGAAGCCGAGGTCGTTTTGCTGCCTTCGATTTCTTCCTCAGAGAAGTTGAGCTTGCTCGACAGGTGTTTGTGTGTTCTGTACACACCAGAAGATGAACATTTTGGTATTGTGCCTTTGGAAGCGATGGCAGCTGCTAAACCTGTCTTAGCATGCAATACTGGCGGCCCTATAGAAACAGTCGTTCACGGTATTACAGGGTTTCTGTGTGCTCCTAATCAAAAGGTTTTTTCTTTTTAGCTCTGCACCACTCTGGATATTCAACAATTTCATACATAGGACTATTTCTCTGCGATGAAAAAACTCAGCCAAGATCCTACCATGGCTGATCGAATGGGATTATTTGCTCAATGGCACGTCGAGAGCAAATTTGGAAGAAACGCGTTTGGTTCAAAGTTGAACTCGCACCTGTTATCTTTGTCAAGTGCAGAAAAAGTACCCGTCAAGGGGCTGTGGTATTTTTACGTTTCTTCATGGTGCTTCGCAATCATGTCTTGTTTTTTTATATTTCCGTTCATTCATGGAAACTTTAAAACGAACCAGAACTGCAATCTGAAGTGGTAGTTGCTGAGAGTTAGGCAAGTAGACATATGCGAGCAGGCAGTTCCGCTTTTTTTACAAAAGCGTATTATTACTGAATGGTTTGTTCGTTCCACAGTCGCTGTTGCAGTGGTTCTGAAATTTATCTACAAGATACATAAATATATACAAGATATAAAAATAATCCTGTATATAATCCTGCAGACATATTTTTCTTCATTTTTCCTTGACCACAAGTTGTAGAAGGCCTACATCTGGACCCAGAGCAAACGAGTTTCCAATTTTTATCCGGAATAGAAGAACTAAGGCAAGAAATGTCATCAACCCCATGATAGCAGGAACACACAAGCAAAGGGCTTCACCGATCCATGGGAGTGTCGTGCCAGCTTTTACTACACCAACTAAGGCAACCCGCGTGAGATGGGTATAGGTATAATACGTCGCGGCAGAGCTGATAGCACCACTGAATAGCGTTTTTAGAAAAATAAACAAAGTTTCGATATCAAATAAGCCCCCAATCTGCATACGGAACAAAAAAAGATCACGTGACGAAAGAACTGAATATGACTACCATGCACGGTTCGATTTGATGAAAACGCGTGTACAGGAAATAACCTTTCGAGCAAAAGCCCACAACATTCCTAAAGTCGAAAGTCCATTCGCAATCACTGTAGAGAGAACAATACCTCCAGAAAAAAAAAACGCTTTATTATCAGGAGAAAAATAAATAAATAAACAGTACTCACCGTGTGAACCCAGTTCAAAGTAGAAAACAAAGAGCCAGTTCAATAACAGATTCAAAACAACAGTAAACATAGAAGCATGAAATGGACATAAGCTGTCACCTGTGATGCTAGAATATCAAACAAAGTTTTCGAAAACTTCAGACAAACAATTCACACCAACAACATAGAAAACCCGGACTATTATATCCCGAAAGATAAAGGCAAGACCTCCACCAATATACGCCGACATCATCATAGATACCACATGTCTAGCTTGGTCATCAAATGCCTTCAAAACAAGAAAGTCAGATTATTTAACAAAATAGTAAGACTGTTCTAGCAAGCAAATTACCTGCCGCTCAAATATCAGTGAAACAATTGGGTCTGACAAGGGAATTACTATAGCTGCAAGCAAGATACACGCAGCGAATGCCAACATCATCACCTGCGGACAAATTCGACCTGCAAGCTCAGATTTTATTCGATCAAGCTGTAAGAAAATAAAACAACGTCGCAAACACGTCTTCGAAGCGTAATCCAGTTTCTTGGCTCTCGATTATTAACAAATGTTGGCATAAATGTTAGCTGCGAGAAAATGGGCGAAAAATTATCAACAACATTTGAGTGAGGTACTAGAGCAACATACAATCAAACTTGTAGACAGAACTCCGAGAGGGGCAGATGCAAGCAAGTAAGAATATCCCATCCCAAAAGCAAAAGTCAGGCGATATTTTTAATGTTTCAAGGTCCGAGTGCAGTAGAGAAGAAGACTTGCACGCGAGCAAAATGAAACTTTGAAAAAAAATGGCCTACCGGCAGCAGCACCAGGTAAGAAAGATGCAAACAGCAAATCTGTGATCGCCGCTATATGCAGGACCCCTGTCAGCACAGAGGACTGAACGTCTTGGTTGCTTAGAAACAATACTAAGGTCAAGAACACTAGTGAGAGGCTTGCCAGATGTCATGCACGCTCGAAACAATATAATATTAGACTGTTGCACACCTCTGGTTAGTGTCAAACAAAACAGGGACAGAATGGAAGCTCCATCAATTTCACTGGACCAAACATAAACAAAGGGAGCGTGTATCTCGATATCCTTACGTTTCGAACCCAAGGAAGTCAAGGAGCTTAATCGAAAGCTGCCGCCTTTGTAGTGTGTGATCGTATAAAAGCACAGTACAAAACACTGAAGTATAGCACCAAAAGTAGTGCCTAACGGAAGACAGCGTTGATTCAAAGGTGAATCATTTTGCATGATAAATACAGAAAAAAACAACCTGCTGCTAAGACGTATTCTGGATTAAATCTTGGAAGGAAGAACGTATACAAGATTGAGTGATATACAAGGAAGCCAATGATCTGCAGACATTTCAAAAGCTTATTTAAAACTGAATTGGTGAAGAGAAGAAAAATACCGTTAGACTTGATATTGCCGGAGACAGGACAGCAACGAAGATACTTCTAGAAGTTTCCAGGCGAGCATTGAAGATACCGCAGATTGACGATGCATAATGTCATGCATTTTCGAAAGGATCGTGAATACGAGCCAAGAAAGGGATGTTAGTGCGTGCAAACTCTTGTAGGTGTACCAAGGAACAAGCTAAGTTGAAGTGCCCTACTGCTAAAAGTACACAAGGAGACATCAGTTGTAGCTGTAAAGCGACTGCTCGTGAATATGTCCATCGAAGACCGGGACAAAGTATCACGACAATCAAATTTGAAGCGGCGAAAATCAGCAGACTGTGTCAGCGTGTAGACATTAGAACTTTTATATGTTACAGGTAAAGATCTGGGGGAACACAGTACAAAACCAACAATAAAATAAGCACAGCTTACCTCGAAATAAGCGCAAGCAACACTATAGTAGTGAAGAGGCTATCAAGATGCCGACGAGAAGATGCACGATCACTAGGCAAACTACGCACAAAATAAAATTAAATAATGCCGAGGAGAGTATGGAACACTTGTGCACCTTAAAGCAGCTCCAACTGCACTATGTATTGGGCCATTCAAACCGCCAGTGATTAAGGTTCAATCAAAAATGGTGTTCAGCGCGTGTGTGCTCCAGTCGTAGAATCGAAAACTGCATTGCCTTGCCCAACGCAAGAAAGCCTGAAGGAATCAAGCTCGCGTGACTGAATGAATCAACCATCTGAAAGATGCACAATCACTTTGAAGGCGTCCTCCTGTTTTGATTCAAAACCATGCATACGCACCCAACCAACCCCATAATTTGAAGCAATGAAGACCTCACGGAGAAGACCGAGACTTTTGCAAGCTAGATTACACGAGCCAACCATGCTGACGCACTGTAATACATTAACTTGACGATGATCATCGCCAGAGACTTGTCTGCTATTGTCGCCGCTTTGAAGGCTTACAAGTCGGTGTCCTATGCGTCTGCGGCGGAAAAGTCGAAGTTCTACTATGTTATTCTGACAAAAGGGTTCAAACCTTAGCAACCTTGCGCCACTGGTGACCGTACAGGAGTTCAGATGCAAAAATTCAGACGCTCTAGCCGTTGATTGAGCATAGATCCGGCGTGTCGTACTTCTATCAAATAGACCGGTGAAGTGCTGCACTTTGGTATACATCAATAATTAATTTCAGCGTGAAAGTTTTCAAATCCTAGCGCGATGACCAAACAAGAAAGAAAGGGGGTAACACCACACTGCAAAAAAAATCTTGACAAAACGCAGTTCTCAAGCAGCGTCGTCCATACGAGCAGATTCCTGTCAAACCTTGGAAACGAAAGCCAAATGAGCCCGACCTGGGATAATCCACGTGCACTCGACTGATTGTTTATACATACCACAGGTAATCAAATCACTTTTTGCATCAGCCTCTTTAAGTTGGGCGCAATTTAAGAAAGGAAAAAAATGAAACGCTCGGCGTCCTTCACACTACGTTGTACATCTGCGCCTTGTGAGAATTCTTTGAAATTAGGAATATTGTTTAAAAAGACGAACGTTCGTGTTCCTCACGTTCGTCCAACAGGACGTATCTGCAGCGGTATACGAAGGTAGATACATACTCGAAGATAGATACTTCCGGAAGCTCGCATTATTGTACGTGTACACGTACTGTACGAAGGTACGAAAGTACTTTCGTACGAAAGTACGAAAGTACTTCCGTACGAAAGTACGAAGGTACTTTCGTACGAAAGTACTTTCGAAAGTACATTCGTACTTCCAGTCCGTACAACATGTATCAGTACCTTCGTTCGTAGTTCTGATATACGAAAGTACAACTACTTCGAAAGTATAAAAAGATTGAGCTCGAACCCATCCGGGCTAAACATGTGATGAACTACGTGTACAGGCCCCTGTACAGTACACGTACAGACCTAGTGCGAGCAGACTACAACGTTGTACGTGTACACGTACACGTAAGTTGTTACTATTCTAAGAAAATAAATACGAAAGTAAGTCAACTTACTTTCGTACGAAAGTACTTTCGTACTTTTTAGGTAATGTAACTACATACACGTACATTCGTAGCTGCTACTAGTAGCTATTCTATCTCAGGTATCTATCTTCGAAGGTACTTTCGTACTTTCGTACTACTGAAAGTACCTTCGTACTTCCACTTCCGTTTCCGGAAGTACTTCCGTACTTCCGTAGATATCGAGCTAGCTATGATAGCTACCTTCGAAGGTAGAAGGTAGAATCTACAACTATTCTATGGTTCCGTGCGAAAGACTTGCGGAAGTAGGGCCCTGCCCTATTCTATTTCCACCAAGTATCATACAACGTACGGAAGTACTTTCGTACTTTCGTACGAAAGTACTTCACGTACGTAGCTACACGTACTGTACGTAATATGTTGTGAACGTAGAAAAGATACTGCACTTCCTGAAGTACTGTACAACTCCTGAACTACAGTACAACGTACACATACAGTAAACAATGATGTTGAAGTACAACGTCCGCGTTGTCCCAACCTACGTCCGGAACTACTTCCGGAAGTGTGTAGCTGTGTACGTTTGCGTGACGCAGGAGGCGATCATTTAAAAACAAATATCGAACACGACTTCAGGAGTCGAAGATTCGACAGTTATGTACACGTAGTCGCTCAGAAATGTCGCTTTTCCAGACACACGAAACCTGGTTTACAGCAAACGCAAATTCTGAGGTGTGCAGCTCTGGTTGTCTAGCTGTCGGACATATCGGAGAGGAAGTCAGCGGTGACAAAAAAATCGTGACGGCGAGTCTTCTTGGCGTGCTTCGGGTGTACGTGCCTACGATAAAAGAATATGAAGTGGACGATCTAATCTTGGAGGTAGACCTGCACCTGCCAGTAATGCAGATTGAAATCGGCATGTTTTTGCCTGAAGTTTATGAGGGTGCAGTTGCAGTGCTGCACCCACGAAAACTTGTCATATATAAATATGTTGCAAGTGGTACCTTTCACGAGCTGGTGGTTGTTTTTGAGCACGATATGGAACACCCAGGTATATTTGTCGAGCTGCTCTTTACTCTTCCTTTGGTGACTGCCCCTTCAAACTGTTTATTGTGTGAACTTTGTTTCTCGTATGACCCTGACTTTCGCCGCAAGCATGTTCTATGGTAAGTTTGGTCGATCAAATTCTGATCTAGTGTGCGTACAATCAATGGATGGTCTGCTTACTGTATATAATCATGGAGCTGTAACACTTACTCAGACTCTACCCAACTTCCTGATTCCTGGTCCTATCACTTACTGCTCTGAAAGCGACTCATTTCTTGTTCAAAATGCGTGTTTTGAACTTGAATGCTTCAGTTATCAAGTATTGGAGGCAAGTTATGTGAGCCATGGAAGCGGCAGTGATATGCATGGCATCGCAGACTTCACCACTAGGAGTGCAATGGAAGCTGATTGGAGAATATCCCTGACTGCAATGGCCACGCACATCGCAGTCTCGGCAGACTTCACAACTGAGGACGTCAACGAAACCTCGGAGGATATCTATGCAGTTGCTGAAAGAATTGTCACTGTAATATCATGCGATGGTATCCTGAAAAAGCAAATATTTTTGGGTAGTATTCCTATATCCTTCCAGCTCTTTCCAGTTCAGCAGCTGCAGAGAGGGAAGAGCTCTTCTCATATGCTTGTTGCGGACTCAAATGGGTATGTCATGGTGTACTGTGGTACGAAGTTGTTGTGGGCTTTCAAGCTGTCATTTCCTCCTGTTGCGCTGCATCTTGCTTCTCAGGTCTCGAGATGCGAACGATTACTAGTTACTCTTTCTGGTCAAGGTTTTCTTTGTACCAGTTATCTTGGCACAGAGCCACCAGTTCAACTCATAGACGCTAATTTTTGCCATGGCGAGAATATTACTGAGAACACCTATAGTGTTAACAACTCTCAGAATCTTGGTAATGAATTAATCCAACCCTTAGGTCTGGTTCAGATGCACGCAGAAGTATCTGTCAGAAATATGCAGCTGCCGAAAGGCGGAATGAGAATTCCTCTGGAGGATTTTGATGGCCTTCATGACCCACAGCATTTCACAGCACAAGTTTTTGTATCATACTCAGGTGCGGGTAGGGTGGAAAATATTCAGCTCAGTCTCGCCCCTCCTGCTCCATTGGAATGCACGCAGCAAACATATCGAATTGCTTCATTAGGTGGTGGGTCGGACTGCACAATTTGTATTCCTTTAGCCCTCTTCACGAGGAAAAATACTTGCTCTGTACCTGCAGACCAGATGATTGCCATCGCAGCTACGTATATTACTAGAACTGGCGAACCGTGCAACGTTTTATGTGAGGCATGTGTGCCTTTAGCCGTTTTTTGCGCTGCAGTGCCAGCCATAAAATCTGCCAGCCACAGAGTAACGCTAAACACAAATCGGATGCCACCACAGCTTTGCTCACTATATCGTGATATCAAGTTCCACTCTCTTTTAGATTCAGACTGTGACAATGTCATCTGTCTTCGACATTCTAATGGTATACATGTTACAATTATTGTAAGCAAGAAAACAGGAAGGTATCGTTTGCAATCAGCCCATTTCGGTGCCATGTGGATCGTTGCTCGAGAACTCATAAAACGCCTTTGCACATACTTTGAGGGAGATGATTCGGAGCAGGAGAGCTTTAAAGTGTCATTCACAGATTGCTTACCAATCCAAGACATATTTGAAACGATCGATCGGCATCATGCGACTCGCTCTAGGCGTGAAACTCTCAGCTTCGAGCTTGGAAGTTGCACGCATCAATATCGAATAATACAGAAAGAAGTATTGTTGCAAGTCAGGGAAAAGAATCCGGTCTCCTTGGCCCGAATCTATGCTTTATTGCAGGGCACTACCCATAAGGTGAATCATGCAGCCCGCGGCATTAAATCAGTGGACGAATTGTTCGCTGAAGCTCGACATGCGCTATCTTCTTCCGTTCAAATGATGCTCTTGTTGATTTTCCTGAGGTTTGGACTTGAAAATCACGAGCAAAGAGCATTCCGGAGTTTTCTACCGCCTTTAGTGCCTGAAGCATATGATCAGGGTTGGGAAGAGTTAACCTCGGCATCACTGGACTTCCTACTAAGATCACTCGTAGGACAAGACCTGAAGAGGACCCAAGGTGCGTGTACCAATTCCACGTTTATTCGGGCTCGGGACACACACAAGCTGAAGAAGAACATCTCTCTTTTTTGTGAGTGGATAGCGCGCGGATTTGCCGTGTCAATTTAGTAGTGGAGGTTCAGCTCTGCACAATAATGTAGAGATATAATCTGTATTCGACTGCGTTATTCTTCTATCGCTATCAACTAGATATATTCCTTGAACTGCGGCCGAAACAATCCCCTCGCTCTGCCCGGTTATCCCTTGGAACCGCAGAAAAGCTTTTTTTGTCGTTCAATTCGTTCAAAAAATACTTTTAAAAAAACTTGAGGGTAACATCGTTTTCCAGCCAAGCAAACACAAGTTAAGGCTAGGATGGATATAAATATTTCTTGAAGGAAAGTTGTATTCATTTCACAAGGATAAAAATCGGGATTTTTTGAAGAGGGGCATCAACTGTGATCCAACATGGTCCAGTTCTCGATAAAGTATCCTCTAGGCATACCCCAGAGTCAAGTTTTCCTTCGATAGGGATCTCAGGTTGCCATTCGGTCCACCGACCGACTGGCAAGTAGAGCCTCCGCTGTCTGTCCCCTTTTCTTACAACTGGAGCTACGATAACGTCGTTTCCGACAGCAAACTGGTCATCTATGAGAAATGTCTCTTCATCTTTAGGATCTAGCCACCACAACGGACGGCAAATCGGAACGAGATCGGCTACTGCCATTCCAATAAGTGGTCCTGCCCTTGGCAAATACACTTGCATGCGTGCACTTTCAGCTATTTTACACGCATCAAATGCCAGTTTACTCACCTTCCAGGGCGGGATCGACCACTGCACAGCCGGCATGAACATGCTGACCTGTGCCCATCTCACCATCAACTCGGTATCAGGAAATTGTCCCCAATATGCATTCCCACCTATCATGTCTGGCAGGCAAAACGGGTATCCAAGCACTGCCGAAGTCAACAGTGCAGGAATCAGCGACTGTAAACCATTTTCGGCGCCCCACAGTGTGTCCCGATCACCCATGCGCAGCAAACCGGCATACCCGGTGGTACCAAAAGCACTTCTGACTTCAGAAAGTGGGAAGCAAGAAGCAACTTTATTAACCCAAAGCTGTGTATATTCACCTGGATACCTTAACGGGCGTCGCATAACAGCACCTCTTGGAAGAAAACATGGCTCGCCAGCGTCAAACTTGAAGCCATCAACTCCCACACGGAATTGAAGCCATTTTAAACGTCTTACAAACCAATCAACAGCTTGGTCGTTGGTTAAATCGATTGCCCTCACGGGTTGAGTACCCCACCAGCGAAACTGCCCAGACTGCAAAATACCCCCTCCACCTCCACCCTTCCTATGCCCTGGAGGCCAGTCGCACTGGTCAATGATGATTTTCATTGCTGTCCCAAGCCTCCCTGATGTTCCCCCAACACGCATTTCCTCGATTAAAGTAGGCGGGTCACCTCCCTCAACGAGATACCCAAGTGCTCGTGCCTCCAAACACGAAGATGAGCCCTCTTGCAAAAACGGCATGACCCACACAGTCACTAGAAAGCCAAGGTCGTGCAGTTGATTGACCATTGCTTTCGGACTGGGAAACTTTTTTGGGTCAAACTCTAAATCCCCATATTTCGACTGCCACCGATCATCGATCTCAAGAACTCCCGGGGTGAAGCCATATTCAACAACGTCTTTACCAAGGGCGATCACCTGTTCTTCATTAACATCAGCATGGGTAGTGGCCCACGTGGTCCAGACTGGTCGCTCAAGAACAATCGCAGGCGGTGGTAATGCTGGGTTCGGCAGTGGACGGAAGGCTGCAAGTGTGGCCTCACGCACATCAGAGCACGCAGCTACGAAGACGCGGAGAACACATTGTCCACAGGCCGTCTCAGTTAGCGGAACGATACCTCTGTGTTGAAGGCCTTCAACATTTAGAGCCCCTGGCTGCATACCTGTCTGATCAGAAAAGTCTATTTGCTGCCATGGATGCACCATTGTCAAATCGTCCCAAGAGGCACGTGCTTGGAGTCGCAGTTTACCATCACCAAGAGAATCAACCGAATTGTTTCTTGTGTCTTCGATGGGTAAGGTTTTTTGAGTGATGTGCTGAATACCAACACCGAAGTATCTGGAATAAGCTCGATGAAAAGGTTCACGAGGGGAGTTCAGCCCAAAAAAGAGTTTATCAGTGGTGGGATCGACGACAATCAGTGTTCCTTGACTGCTCACCCAATGATTTCCTACAACTGACCCAAGACCGTTTGGCCCGTGGTCAAAGGGGTATAGCGGCCCGACCTCCCAGACTGAACGGTCCAGTGGCCATAATTGGCGAAGCAAGTGGGCTCCTCCGTACCAGGAACCTCCTGATGCTAGATCAGCTGTTAGCTCAGCGGCGGCTGTTGGGATTCCTTTGAGGGAACCACTGACAGGTACACTCGAGGGAACCGTCACCTCCAAAACAAAACCTCCAGTGGAACTTGGAGACCAAGTTTTGAAACTGTGAACATTTGCATATGAAGAAGCTGCCCAGATCACAAGTGTCGTATGTGACCATTCTAGTGCAAGTAGCGACCCCGGAGGGGCCATATCAACTGGTAGTGGTGAACATAATATGGGAGCCGACAAAGGAAGGGTGATAGAAAAAAGCTGAGGACTAGAAGAAGGATCTGGGCCCTGTAAAATAAGGGTTCCGTCATTTCGTATCACAAGACTGGAACCCTGGTCAAAGACGATCCATTCCGACCGTAGGGAAGGCTGCAACCGAGAGTGAAAGGTTACCGCTTGAGCGACTGGAACGGACGCATTTTGAGAGGCAACTGAAATGACGCTATAAACAGCTGTTAAGGCGGCACGCCGTGTGACAACTGTTACTCTTTCGGCATGGACCGAGCATGAATTGATACTCAAGTTTCCAGCAATGCAACATATATCGGGGCGTTTGCTTTTAGCCTCCACGTTTTTGTCCGAACCTAAATTTATCTTCGACGCTCGAAACGGTACTTGAAGTCGTTGAGTATTGTTGAGCGAAAGTCGTGCACTTAATTTTCGTGGGGGCGAGACCAATTCCGGCATATACTTTGCCAGAGCAACTTCGATGGTCATCTATCTACCAATCACGAGAACGGTGACCGATGCACTAAATAAACGTCTCACGAGATATTTGATACCTCGTACGCACGTGCATCGCACTGTGCTCACGAGGGGAGGAATTTTGAAGCCGGTAGCCCCATCTATCGATCGTCTACGTTGAACACTACAAATGACATTTGAATACTCGTAGAAGTTACGGAAGTACTTTCGTATATCAGTATATTATGCAGTTACGTACCTTCGAAGGTACGAAGTTACTTTCGTACGTAGTACGTACTGTATGTACTTTCGTACGAAGATAGAATATCTATTTTCGTACGAAAGTATTATTATCCGGAAATAATACTTCCGTATAATACCTTGGTACGAAAGTACTTCCGTACATAGTACAACGTAGATATTCTAGTCTACTGTTACATATCATACATATCATACATATCATATCATACATACAGTATCCATAGTACACGTGTAGTCTACAATCATCTTGTACCTTCGGATATTTAATTAACATACACTACACGTACAACGTACGTGTACACGTGTACGTGTACAGTATTCTATCATTATTCTAACCCTATCTATCTCGGTCCAATAATGTACAGTACGTGTGTACAGTGCTGTACAACGTTGTACGAAGGTACACTACTGTATCACCGTTTGCCAAAAAATGAAACCGATTTTCATCCCGCGTGATCGGGAAAAGATTTTCGGTCGAACGCGAAATCGATTTTCCGCACCCGCGCGCGCTCGACTCGCTCCGCCCTGATCGCGACGTCGCGCGCATCCCGGATCGATTTCCGAACTATCAACAAGGTGGGAGAACGCGTGAAGAATTCCTTGTCGGATACAGGTCTACTTTTTCTACCTGTAGCTTGTACTACTCGTATGTTATGAATAAAGGTAGATAGGATATTTTTTATTTAAGTATAATACCCTGGAAGGTCTTGCGCCGGCACTCGGTTCTTCGAAAAACACGCGCCGGCGTGAGACCCGCATATGAAAGAAGTCCTAGGGTTCAAATTTTATAGATGAGTTGCTTTTTAAATAGAAACTTAGACCAGGGTATCATGAATAGGTTTCAGCGTACTTGAAAACAGTAGGAAATCCCGCGGGGCGATATCATTTTGGCTTGAGGAAACGAAGAAAGCCAGCATTTCTACAATAGACGTGTTTGCTGTTGTCAGAGGTTTCCTAAGAAAATAGAAAGACTCACGAGGGAAGTTGACACACAGAAAATGCTGCGCAAAGTGGTTCATATAATAATGTGATAACTTATACGAAGGTATAAAAGTTAGCACGTTAAAAACACGATATTTGTACTACTTCGAGTCACATTTTCGGAAATTCCGCTTGAGATGAAACTATTCGGCCAAGGAAACAGTAAGAAACATGCCTTTTCAGGTGCATAATGAGGTCGCTTGGCGCACACCTTTCCTGAAGTCAGGGCCGAGTCCCCAAGCTGTCCATCCTGGACCTTCCAGTGGTGTAGAGCAGCACTACTGCAGCCCAACCCACAAACCATCCAGAGAATAGATGCCGTCTAGAGATATGGTACCGCAAGAGCGTTAGACGCAGCGGTGGTGTGCCACGGATCGGCAATATGCCGGGCGAGCGCGTGTACTGGGCCCTCAAGGTTGTTGGCTTGTGCCTCACCAATTATGCCTGCAAAAGCGAGCATAGCAACGCGACCGTTCGCGATTTCCTTCTTCTTCAGGGTCTCGAAATCATTTCCTTTTGAAAATCCAGCGGGGTCGAAACTACCGCCGGGGTATATACGCTTCATTG
>JACLAB010015419.1_pt1 | contig 14394 bp, 14 predicted proteins | sample 8027921 | NCBI WGS metagenome assembly JACLAB01 (sample SAMN15725117, study PRJNA655200) | protist metagenome | isolation source: fluorescence activated cell sorting (FACS) single amplified genomes of... | place: USA: West Boothbay Harbor, Gulf of Maine | collected 2000-07-19 | reverse complement strand
GACGCAGGTAGATGGATAGAGAATATTAAGGCGTTTAAGATAACTACGCTGAAGGAACTCGGCAAAATAGCTCTGTAACTTCGGGATAAAGAGTGACTAGTAGAGGGCAACCTTTATTAGTTGTCACTAAAGTGGGAGAAGCGACTGTTTATTAAAAACACAGGTCTCTGCGAATTCGAAAGAAGATGTATAGGGACTGACGCCTGCCCGGTGCTGTAAGGTAACATGGAGATGCTATGGCATTGAAATTAAGCCCCAGTAAACGGCGGCTGTAACTCTGACGGTCCAAAGGTAGCAAAATTCCTTGTCGGGTAAGTTCCGACCTGCATGAATGGCGTAACGACTTCTTCGCTGTCTCCAGCGTAGGCTTAGTGAAATTGAAATGCCCGTGAAGATGCGGGCTTCTTATAGTTAGACGGAAAGACCCCGTGCACCTTTACTATAATTTTAAGTTGTAAAATATTTTTTCTTGTGTAGAATAGATGGGAGTTGTAATAACACCAGTGAAATACCATCCTAGATCAGATATTTTACTTAATTCTTTTGAAGACAGCTTGAGAGAGGTAGTTTGACTGGGGCGGTCGCCTCCTAAAGAGTAACGGAGGCGCGCAAAGGCAATTTCAAATATTTTATATTGTAGAGTGTAATGGCATAAAATTGCTTGACTGTAAGATTAACAGATCGAACAGGGATTAACGTCGGCCATAGTGATCCGGTGATTCTGTGTGGAAAGATCATCGCTCAACGGATAAAAGGTACGCCGGGGATAACAGGCTGATGGTTTCTGAGAGTTCATATCGACGAGACCGTTTGGCACCTCGATGTCGGCTCGTCACATCCTGGAGCTGAAGTAGGTTCCAAGGGTTCGGCTGTTCGCCGATTAAAGTGGTACGTGAGCTGGGTTTAGAACGTCGTGAGACAGTTTGGTCCCTATCTGCTATAAGAGTAGAAAATTGTAATGTTTAGATCCTAGTACGAGAGGACCGGATTTAGTAAACCTCTGGTGTATCGGTTGTATTATCAAATGCAGCGCCGAGTAGCTAAGTTTATAAAGGATAACTGTTGAAAGCATATAAATAGGAAGTCTTCATTTATACAAATTTTCGAATATCGTAATAGACTATTACGTTGATAGGCTTAGAATGTAAGACCTGTAAGGGTTTCAGTTTATAAGTACTAAATTTTATTTTATACATAGTATTTTTTTATTATTTTTTATGTTTTTAAGACAACTTACAATTAATATCTTTTTATATGTAATTGGAATGCTTGGGATTGTATTTAATCGTAGAAGTATTCTTATTATTTTAATGTGTATTGAGTTAATGTTATTAAGTTTAAATTTAAATTTTATTGTATTTTCAGTATACTTTGATGATTTATTTGGACAACTTTTTGCATTATTTATTTTGACTGTTGCGGCTTCTGAGTCTGCGGTAGGTTTAGCTATTATTATTATTTACTACCGAGTACGAGGAAATATCTCAATAGATCAAAATTATTTATTAAAAAATTAACTATTAATAACTATAAACTTTTTTAATTTTTATAAGTATTAAATTTTCAGTTGAAAACTAAACTTTGATAGTTCAGTTGATTTGTTTGAAAATTTGATACTTATTGAAAAAGTGGCTGAGTGGTTAAAGCGACAGATTGTAAATCTGCTGGATTATTCCGTCGTTGGTTCGAATCCAACCTTTTTCATAGCTTTAATTTTATTTTAAGGTATAAAATTGAATCCTAAAGCTTGTGTTTTTTTAATAGTTAAAAATTTCAAGTGTACTCACTTAAGATAAGTGTATTGCTTTTGCAAAGAAGAATATTTAATAGTACAGTAATTTTAGGTTTTGAAGTAACAATTGTTGTAGTTTTGTTTATATTACTCCAGCCAATACATTGGCTAGGTTTGATTATATACTAAACTATTTTAAGTAAACACACTTAAAGTACTTTATTTTTCTTTTTAGTAAAAAAAATAAATTGAAAATATTATGATCAAGACTGAAAAGGGATTTGAACCCTTATTTTAAGATTTGCAATCTTCTACATTAACCAGGTTATGTTATTCAATCAAAAGTACTAATAGTAATAAATTTGGAATAGAAGGATTCGAACCTCCAAATGTTCGCACCAAAAACGAATGCCTTGCCCTTTGGCTATACTCCAAAAATTAACTAAAAATTAGTACTGTTTTTTCTAACTTCATTAGAACATTCTAACATTACAGGAGAATTTTTCAGTAGATTATTTGTTCTATAGAAATCTTCAACTACAGATTTTAAAGGATAAGAACTATATAAAGTTTTAACATTATTATTTGTATAATTACAATCAAATAATTGACCTTTTGAATCAGCATTAGATTTGTTTCCTTTACTTAAGTACTCAAGAAAAACAGAAAAAGTAGTAGAAATTTTATTCGCATCTAATAGAGTCGAAAAAAATTTTCTAATTGATCTTGCTTTAGTAGGCCCATTAATAGCTTTTAATGTCTTTTGAGGCTTTCCTTCTAAATTAACAAATAAATTCTCATCTTCATAAAAACTCAAAGCAGGAATAATAATACAATTTTCAATTTGCATCAATAAATCAGAATAATGGGTATTCATTCAAATAACCTGTCCTTTATATTGATTTAAAATGCTTCTTGTCTTGTAATTATCCTGAAGGTTTACACAAAATAAATTAGAACTGTTTTCTAGGTCTATAGTACTTAATGGTAACACGTTACCTGTAAGCGAAAGTCCTTTTGAGTTTGATTTTTCTTCAATAAATAAAATTAGAGCAGTTGGTGCGTAGTTTTTGATAACTTGTTTGATACTTTCTAAGTTATTTATACGTTGTTTAAGAGATTCTCCTAAAATAAACAAAGGGTTTTTATTATTAATTAAAAGCTTTGAAAATACAGAAGACTTACCTTCAAAAAGATTTAAAATATTTTTAACGTTTAAGTTAACAATTTTCGAAGGGATATTATTCTTAGATTTTAAACCAAAAGAAACCAGATTAAAAGTTTCATTTAAATATTTAGATCTTAACCTAGAATTAATAATAGCACTCTCTAAACGAATATTACTTGAAAGTACAAAACATGTATTAATTTCACGATTTAACTCTTTCAAATTTAAATCAAAAATGTTAGTATTAAAGTTTTCAAAGTTACCCGACTGTGCTACAGATCTAAGTTTTACAGTATTAGGATATTTTCTTTGTAATTGCTTTAATAAATTAATTGAAGTAAAATCTAAATCGTTATCAATAGCAAAAGTAATAGTTGAATTATCAATACTACCTATCACAAGTTTTAAAATATTAGACCAAGTAAGCTCAGTTGCGTCATCTTGGTTTTTTATTAAAGGATATTGTAACCTTTGATTTTTTAAAGCATCATATGAAAATCTTGCTTTATCTGAAATTCAATTTTCGTTAATATTAATATTACTTTTAGGTAATACACGAATAATTTCAGTTTCTTTATAGTTTAAGTAAGTGTTAGAACCTAAACTATCAGATAAATCAATACTTTCAGTAATTCTCAATTCCCAAGGTCTTGCTTTAAAAGCGTAAGGTTTTGATGTTAATGCTCCTACAGGGCATAAATCAATAACATTACCTGAAATTTCCGAATCAAAAAGTTTCGGAATAAAGTTACCAATTTCAGTTGAGCCTCCTCTATTCAAAGTACCAAAATAATCCACACCTGCAACTTCAGTACCATATCTAACACAACGAGTACAGTGAATACAACGAGTCATAATAGTCTTAATTAAAGGACCACACTCTTTGTCTTCAACACCACGTTTTGACATAAAAAAGCGGCTGTAATCACTTCCAAAAAGTTTAGTTTGGTCTTGCAAATCACATTCACCCGCTTGATCACAAATTGGACAATCTAACGGATGGTTTAATAATAAACTCTCAATAACATTTTCTCTTGCTTTTTTTACCATTGGAGTATCAGTAAAAATTTGAGGATTATCTTCAACTACTGCGGTACAAGAAGAAACTAATTTGATACCGTTATCAACTAAACACATACGGCAGTTACCTGCAATAGAAAGTTTTTCATGATAACAAAATCGTGGTATAAAGATACCAATATAACGACATGCTTCTAGAACCGAAATGTTTCTTTTAACATAAAATTCTATGTTATTAATTTTAATAGAAATCATATGAAAATATATAATTATTAGTTATTTTTTTTTTTTTACAATCTTTTTTAAAGTGTTTTTTTCATTCGCTAAAATATTAGCTGCAATAAAATTATCGTACTTATTAATACTCAAAATAAAATCTTTTTTGACGTTTTCTAAAACTAACTTAAAATCTGGCGATGTAGATAAAATAAATTTTTTTGTTATTAAAAAAAAATATAGTGTACTAACAAAACAAAAATTCAATAAAATGTTTAAAGAACCTGGATATATATAGAAATGTATATAATTAAATAAAATAGATATAAAGAATAATAAAACTACAAACAGTTTATTTATATTCTTCTTTTTAATAAAATCATATGAGACTATAATAAATATAAAGCTATAAACATAAAAACCCAATAAACAATCCAACCTATAAAAAAGAAGGGTACTTAACAAAAAAGGCATTACAAGTAAAGGTCATTTAAAACACCAATGTAAATAAAAATACACAGGAGTAATAATTAAATTAAAAAGAGCTCATTTAATAAGAGATTTGCACCTACGTAATAAAACGAAAAAGCGCAAAATTGAAATTTTATATACAAATTTATTTAGCATAAAAACCTTTAAATTTTACTTAGAAACAGAGAATCTAACTAAATTTTTTTCAATAATACCAATTAGAGGTAAAAAAACTAAAAAAGCAAGGAAGTAAAACACGGTTCCTGCCATTCCAATTTCAATAAAAGGACTCTCTACGGGTTTTTGTCCAATCCACCCAAGAATTAAAAAATCAGAAACGATAAACCAATAAAAGATACCAAAAATAGGTCTGAATTTAGTACTTCTTACTTCAGAAGTATTTAACACAGGCAACAGTAATAGAACTAAAATAGCACTAACCATTGCAACAACACCTCCTAGCTTATCAGGAATAGATCTTAAAATAGCATAAAAAGGTAAGAAGTACCACTCCGGAACAATATGTGCTGGAGTTACTAAAGGATTTGCTGGAATATAATTATCTGAATGTCCTAAAGCATTTGGATAATAAAAAACAAAAAATGAAAATAAAGCTACTAAAATTAAAAAAGAAAATAAATCTTTTACATAAAAGTAAGGGTAAAAAGGAATAGTATCAATGTTTTTATTAATACCCAAAGGGTTATTAGATCCGTCTTTATGTAATAAACTTAAGTGAACTACAGTTAAACCTGCAATAACAAAAGGCATTAAATAATGTAAACTAAAAAATCTGTTTAAAGTTGCGTTATCTACCGAAAAACCTCCTCATAACCATTCAACAATTGCGCCACCCGCAAAAGGAATAGCAGAAAATAAGTTAGTAATTACAGTAGCACCCCAAAAACTCATTTGACCCCAAGGTAAAACATAACCCATAAATGCAGTTGCCATCATTAATAAAAAAATGATAACACCACTACACCATAGTAATCCTCTAGGATAAATATAAGAACCATAATATAACCCTCTGAAAATATGAGAGTATACTACAATAAAAAACATAGAAGCTCCATTAGCGTGTAAGTAACGAATTAACCACCCGTTATTTACATCACGCATAATGTGCTCTACACTATTAAAAGCTAAATCAATTTGTGGTGTGTAATGCATAGCTAAAAAAATACCTGTAATAATTTGAATTACTAGGCATAATCCTGCTGCAGAACCAAAACTCCACATATAATTTAAGTTAATAGGAGTTGGGTAGTCGATGATATGAGCATCGACAAAAGAAAGGATATGATCCTTATTTCAACGTGTTCTTGCCATAAAAAATTAAAAAATTATGCGTCTTCTAAAGTTAATTTCATCCAATTAACGAATTGCTCAGAATCTTTAACATTAACACAAATAGGCATAAATCCATGGTTAGCACCACAAATTTCACTACACTGCCCATAATAAGTTCCTTCTCTTAGAATAAATAAAGATCCTTGTGAAAGTCTACCAGGACAAGCATCGATTTTAATACCAAAACTTGGAACAGCCCAACTATGTAAAACATCCGCAGAAGTAACTAGTAAACGGATATGTCTGTTTACTGGTAAAGCTACTCTATTATCTACTTCAAGTAATCTTAATTGACCTACCATTAAGTCTGCTTCTTCTACCATATAAGAATCAAAATTAATACCTTCATGGTATTCTTCTGAACCATCTTCTGAAACAATAGGATCAGAATATTCATAACTCCAATACCACTGGTGACCAATGATTTTTAAAGTAACGTCTGGATCAATAGTTTCATCTAATGAATATAAAAGTGAAAACGAAGGTGCAGCAATAACTAATAAAATAACTGCTGGAATGATAGTCCAGATAATTTCTAAAGTTGCAGAATGAGTGAACTTCTGTGGCTTAGGATTAGCTGAAATATCAAAAAGTTCTATAGCTCTATAAAGAACATAGAAAACACTAACTCCGATAATAATTAGAATAAACATTAAATAATGGTGAAAACTAATCATACCTTGAGCCATAGGTGTTGCAGGATCTTGAAAACCAAATTGCCATTCTTCTACAACGTCGCAAAATGCAACTAAAGGTGTATAAGAAATAAATTTAAAAAATGAAAACATAAATTTTATATTATAAAAAATGAAAAAAGAAAATAAAGTTATTTCTTTTTTGCTTTGTAAAACATTAAAAAACAAAGAGATATGAACTCCTTGAATTTTAATTAATTTAGACTTATTTAAAAGAATTAGTTTTCATCTAAATTAAAAATAAAACTTGCAAAAAATGCAAATGTTAAAATAGGTGTTTGACAATAAATCAAAAAAATAATTGCAAAGATTCCAATTAAAAAGAATAGTAAGTAATCTTTAATATTCCCACTTTGGAGACTATTTAAATCCTTACTAAAATTTCTAACTGCAGAAACACTTCCAGAAGGACCACTTTTTTCAAGTAGACCTCTATCAATATTAATATAAAGTCCATATAAACTATAACTTAAAACTGATTGAGTAATAAATTCATTGTATAATCTATCAAAATACCATTTTCTACTTAAAAAGTTATAAACTTTCTGAAAAAGAGGTTTTTGTTTCAATGAATAAACATCTCCCAATGCAAAAGCATAGATATAATAAGCAACAAAAGTACCCATCAAAGTAAAAATTAATGGTGTTAACTTATCTAAAATATTAATAAACTCTATATCCCTCAAACTATAGTTTTGAGACAACATAAAAATTGAGTAATCCCAAAAATCTGAACCAAACCCAATAAAAATATCTTTTGTAAAAAACCCAACAGTGATACTAAAAATAGCTAATAAAAAAAGAGGTAAACTCATTTTTCAACTAGGCTCATGTGCTGCAAAAGTAGTCACTTTGCTACCATTAGGCTCTGCTAAAAAAACAAGAAATAAAAGTCTTGTTGAATAAAAAGCAGTAAAAAAGGCTGCAAAAGTACCCAAATAAAAACAAAAATGGCTTGTCACAGAATTTTTAGCAAAAGCTGCTTCAAGAATAATATCTTTTGAATAGAAACCAGCTAAAAAAGGAAACCCGATTAAAGCTAATGACCCGATAACAACAACACTATAAGAAAAAGGCAGTAAATTTTTTAAACCTCCCATTTTACGCATATCTTGTTCATCGGCAACTGCATGAATCACAGATCCTGCTGCTAAGAATAAAAGAGCTTTAAAGAATGCATGATTACTTAAGTGAAAAACACTGACATCATAATTAGACAATCCTGCTGCAAAAACCATATAACCTAACTGACTACATGTAGAATAAGCAATTACTTTTTTCATATCATTTTGAAAAAGACCTGTACTAGCAGCAAAAATAGCAGTGCAAGCACCTACATACTGAATAAATAATAAAGCTGTAGGTGAGAGTTCAAAAAGAAAGGAACATCTTGCCAATAAAAACACTCCAGCAGTTACCATTGTGGCAGCATGGATCAAAGCTGATACAGGTGTAGGCCCTTCCATTGCATCAGGTAACCAAGTGTGTAAACCTAATTGTGCTGATTTACCCATTGCACCTAAAAAAAGAGCAATACAAACCATATCTAGTACAGGAAAAGAGTAACCAAGTTCTTTAAAAGTTAAATCTGCCATATAAGGAACAGTACTAAAAACAACATCGTACTCTAAACTTCCACACAAATATAAAAGCCCAAATAAAGCACAAAGAATAAAAAAATCCCCTACACGGTTAACAAGCATAGCTTTCATTGCTGCTTTATTTGCTTGTATCCTAGTAAACCAAAAATTAATTAAAAGAAAAGAAGATAAACCAACTCCTTCCCAACCAACAAACATTTGTAAAAAGTTGTTACTTGTTACTAAAATAAGCATGAAAAAAGTAAATAAAGAAAGATATGACATAAACCTTGGTAAATGTGGATCTTCTGCCATATATTCAGTAGAATATAAATGTACTAAAGTTGAAATAAAAGTTACAACAAAAAGCATAATAACTGTTAATTTATCAAAACAGAAAGATCAATTAACATCTACTGAAGCAAAATGGAATCATTTACCTAATACAACTTTAAAAATAGAGCCTGTAAAAAGTAAAGTTATAAATAATTTCACAGAAAGAAGGCATGAAAAAAGTACAGAAAGTGTACTTGTAATTGTAGCACCACGTCCTGTTAAAAAACCAAAACTACTGGTAAAAATAAACCCCAAAAGAGGTAAAAATACTATTGAAAGTAACATAAATTTGTTAATAGAATATAGAAAATAATGAATTTCCAACTACTTTAAGGATGTTTTTGTTTTTCAAAATGGATAAATATTTTGTACCATACTATTAGCTTTTGAAAGACTTACAGTATTAGCAAAAATAAAAGAGAAGTTAAAAAAAACTTCGTCATCTAATGACCATCCTTTTTCCAAAAAAAACTCTTTAACCTCAAGAAATGATCTTGCAAGAATAGTTTTTGATAAAACTAACTTAGTCATAAGCTTAGATTTATCTTGGATAAAACTATCAGGCTTTTTAAACAGATCGTAAGAAACTAAATCAGTTTTACTTACAGTAAAAGCAAAATAAACAGTTAAGAATGAGAAAATTTCTTGCTTTGTGGAAAGCGTATGTTTTAAAGAAAAAATACGTTGCTTCTTTGAAAGCTTCGCATTCTTATAAACAATTTCTGGCAAACAACCAAACAATAAAAAAAAAATAGCCAACCCTTTAGCTAATGTCAACGATTTTTGGGATTTTGTTTTGTTACTACCCAAGCTTTGCAAAGGTAGTTCAATACTAACCTCAGATAAAGAAGGCACCAAATAAGGAGATTGTAAGGAATATTTATTAATAGCGTCTAAATCAGCTAAATATGAGAATTTAACTATTTTAGATCTTTCACTTGTACGATACGACATAAATAAAATTATTTATCACAAAATTGATATAACTCAGCCAAAGTAGGAGATAAATCATCACAAAATAAATCTGTAATTAATTCAGCATAAACCCCTAAAATAATAACAAAAAAAGCTAAAATAATAGAAATAAACAGCTCACGTGTATTTAAATCTTGTAATATTTCAAAAGAGATTTTATTTAAATCTCCAAAAAGAACACGGTTATTTAAAAGTAAAGAATATCCACCTACAACAATAACAGTAGTAAGAACTAATAAACCTCCAGTAATACTCTGTCCAAAAGCAACATACATAAGACCAAACTCACCAATAAAACTTGAAAAACCTGGCATAGCTAGATTAGCTAAAGTAAAGAATAAAAGAGAAATAGTATATAAAGGCATTACTCTTGCAAGTCCTGAATATTTTTGAATATCTCGACTCCCAAAACGGTCATAAATAAAACCAATCAACGCAAAAAGAGCAACAGATACAAAACCATGGCTAATACCTTGGTATAAACCTGCTTGAATACCGGCAGTTCTTAAAGAAAAAACTCCTAATGTGGTTGTACACATGTGGCTTACAGAAGAATAAGCAATCACTCTTTTTAAATCTTGTTGTCTAATGGCTAAAATACCGGTATAAACAGCACCTGCAATAGCGGCTATAAAAACATATTTAGCAAAATCCTCTGAAGGTGCAGGTAACATGTTAGAACAAAAAACAATCAAACCGTATAAACCTAACTTTAAAAGAATTCCTGCTAACAGTACTGAACCCGGAGTAGATGCCTCCACGTGTGCTTCTGGTAACCAAGTATGAAATGGAACTAAAGGCATCTTAGTAGCAAATGAAACGAAAAAAACAACCCATAAAACGTCTTGAATAAAACGAGGTAAAGATTTCAATCCATAATCACTAAGAAGAACATCATAAGAAGTAGTACCGAAAAAACTATAAATACCTCCAATAGCAATAAGCAACAATGCTGAACTAACTAAAGTGTAATATAGAAGTAATTGAGCAGCTCTTACTTTACGATCTCTTGACCCAAATTTAGTAATCATTACATACATAGGTAATACAATTGCTTCAAAAAAAACGTAAAAAAAAAATATATCTTTTACGGTAAAAGCAGCAATTACAAATAGCTGAACAAGAAATAAACAAATAGCCTGTTCAAAAAAATATTTTTTATCCCAAATTAATAAAATACAAATAAAAATTAAAAGCGCTGTTAAAAAACAAAAAATTACAGTAAATCCTTCTAAAGCAAAATCTAACTTGAAATTTAAAATATCAAAAGTCAAATTAAAATCATTTAATGAACGTAGAGTTTTTGTTGAAATCACACAATATAAAAGCTCTGCAAGCATTACTAAAGAAAAAAATAATGTATATAACTTGAAACTTCTATTTCTATTATAAGAACTATAAGATAAAGTACCATTAAACACAAACAGAAATAAAATAGTTAAAAGGTTTGTAATAAAATAAGTTGAGAGCATAATATAAATTATTATAGAAATATGGGGGTAAGCCCATATAAAAGGTTAAAATATTAACCAAAACTAGCTAAAAACTAGCATAATCAAAAAGACCGATATTTAAAAAAAATTTTATCTATCAACCTCTCCGAATACAATATCTTGAGTACCGATAATAGTCACAACATCCGCAATCATATGCCCTTTAGACATTTCATTCAAAGCTTGCAAATGTCCAAAACCAGGAGCTTTGATTTTACAACGATAAGGTTTGTCAGTGTTATTAGAAACTAAATAAACACCCATTTCACCTTTTGGAGCTTCGGTTGCAACATATGTATCACCATAAGGTAAAACAATACCCTCGGTATGTAATTTAAAGTGATGAATTACAGCCTCCATTGATGTTTTCATATCTGAACGACTCGGAGGAGTAACTTTTAAAGTAGAACTCTTAATAGGACCATCAGAAAGAAGATTTAAAGCTTGTTGAATAATCTTTAAAGATTGACGCATCTCTTCAATACGAACAAGATAACGATCGAAACAATCTCCACCACTACCAACAGGAACTTCAAAGTCTACTTCTGAATAAACTTCACAAGGTGTAGTTTTTCTTAAATCCCAAGCTAGACCAGAACCTCGTAGCATAACACCACTAAAACCCCAATCAATAGCCTTCTTAGAAGAAACTACTCCAATATCAACTAAACGTTCTTTCCAAATACGGTTACCTGTAAGCATTTCTTCAATCTCAGCTAACCTTAAATTAAATTGAGAAATAAACAAATAAATATCATCAGCTAAACCAATTGGTAAATCAGCACTAACACCTCCAGGCCTAAAATAAGCCGCATGCATTCTTGCTCCTGAAACACGTTCATAAAATTCCATTAATTTTTCACGCTCTTCAAAAGCCCACATAAAAGGTGTCATTGCTCCAACATCCATTGCATGACATCCTACAGCAAGTAAATGGTTTAGAATACGTGTAATTTCAAGATAAATAACCCTAATAACTTGAGCTCTTCTTGGAACTACAACCCCTGCTAATTTCTCAACAGCAAGACAATATGTATGCTCTTGAGCCATCATGGAAACATAATCTAAACGGTCAAAATAAGGTAAAGCTTGAATATAAGTCTTATGCTCAATTAACTTTTCAGTTCCTCTATGCAAAAGACCAATATGTGGATCCGCACGTTCCACAACTTCCCCATCTAATTCTAAAATTAATCTTAATACCCCATGCGCTGCTGGGTGCTGAGGACCAAAATTAATTGTAAAATTTTTTATTTCTGCGGATAATTCTTTTTTTTTCAAAATCATAAATATTTAAAAATAAATTACCAAGGTGTTTGAAAAGTAAAAGAACGAAACTCTTGTGTAAGTTCTACAGGCTCAGAAACAACCTGCTTTTTACTTTCGTCATATCTGACCTCAATGAATCCATATAAGGGAAAATCTTTACGTAAAGGATATCCTTCAAACCCGTAGTCTGTAAGAATTCTTCTAAGATCTGGATGGTTCTCAAAATAAATACCAAACATATCCCATACTTCACGCTCCCACCAATTTGCATTGATATAAATCTCTACAACAGATGGCACTGAAATAACTTCATTTACAAAAGTTTTAACACGAATTCTTGAATTGAAATTTAAGCTTAGTAACTCGTAAACTACACAAAAACGGTAATCTTTTCCTAAAAAATCAACACCAGAAATTGATGTTAAAAGTGAGTATTGGTACCCAATATGTGATTTTAAACACTGTAAAGAAAACAATAAAACATCTCTTGATACTACAATACTATGTTCATCCCTAAAACGCTGATAAGCTAAAATAGGAACAATTTTTTTTAAATCTTGAATAACTTTTAACATAAAAAATAATTTTTTTTTAGAATCCAACCAACCCTAAAACTAAATACTGACCTCCTAACAAAATCATAGTAGGGTTAAAAAAAGCAAGTATTAATAAAGACATAATTACCGACATTAATAAGCAATCAACATTAAAGTAAGTAGTCTCAAAAGGTGTTTGAAATCTTTCATCAAATAACGTAATTTTTTTAGGCTCAAAATAAATAAGTTTTACCACTCTAACATAATAAAACACAGAAACTAAACTAATTGCCATCATAAGACTGGCTGATATAACATCATTTGAATTAATTAAAGAAAATAAAACAAGAGCCTTAGCTAAAAAGCCGCTTAATGGTGGGATTCCCGCTAATGAAAAAAAAACAACAACAAAAGTAAAAGCTCATGTTTTGTTTGTTTTTGACATGTTTGATAAACTAGATAAAAATACAGATCTAATATTTTCTTTATAAAATCTATTTGTTAGGTTACAAAATGTATACAAAAGAGACACATTATTCCAAATTAAAATAGAACTTAGAATATAAATAAATAGAAAATAATATAATGCAACCATACCATCAACACTATACTGAGATAATGCTGCTAACATAAAACCTACTTGAACAATAGAACTAAAAACAATCAAACGTTTTAAACGTTTTTGTCTAATAGCAAAAAAAGTTCCAAAGATTAATGAAACAAGACTTAATAAAATAAAAATAAATTTTATTTCAAAAAAGATATTTGATATCGCTGAAATCCATCTAACAAAAAAAGTAAAAATCACTAATTTAGGGAAAAGTGAAAAAACGATGGTTGTTGCTAATGGAGACCCATCATAAACATCTGGTGACCAAAAATGAAAAGGGGCTGCAGAAATTTTAAATAGTAATGTAAAAACTACAAGTAGTACACCTAAAATTAAAATAAAGTTTAAATTCTCAAAAGTTTCAGTTAAGCTAAATGAAAGTAAAAGTGAAATATCGTTAAAATTTAAAGTACCTAAAGAACCATAAATTAACGAGCACCCTAGTAAAAAAATACCAGAGATAAAAGATCCTGAAATAAAATACTTTAGACCCGCTTCAGTTGAAAACGAAGAGTCTCTTTTATAACTAGCTAACACATAAAACGCCAACGCTTGCATCTCAATAACTAAATAAGCAGAGAGTAAATCAAATGCACTGAAAAGCAACATTGATGCAAACAAAGATAGAGATAAAATAACGTAATATTCGAAAAAATTAAGCTTCTGTAAAACAAAACTTCTAAAAATTACAGGCATTGTTAATAAACATGTAATTATAAAAAAAGTTTTAGCCATACAACCACCACTGTCATTTACAAATAAAAAATTTGATAAATGGCATTCAATCTTTAAATTTACTAATAATAGTAAAACACAAAATAAAATAAATACTGTTTGAATAAAAACTTCTCTATCAATAATAGGGAAATTATACTTTAGAGTATTTATTAATCTTGCATTAAAGACTAACTGTAGGAAAATACCTAACGAAAAAAAAATT
>JACLAB010004351.1_pt1 | contig 14396 bp, 7 predicted proteins | sample 8027921 | NCBI WGS metagenome assembly JACLAB01 (sample SAMN15725117, study PRJNA655200) | protist metagenome | isolation source: fluorescence activated cell sorting (FACS) single amplified genomes of... | place: USA: West Boothbay Harbor, Gulf of Maine | collected 2000-07-19 | reverse complement strand
CAGTTGCCGCGCGTTGATGATTATTACACTATTACTATTTCACTATTATTACGAGTACGTGTCGTCGTTCCCGTGAAAGGTGTGCAACCAGCCGTGTTTGCACACCAAGCACTCGTGTCCAAAGAGACTCGCTTTTTTACGCACGCAAACGTTCCGGTCTCTCGCTACGTGCGCTTGATACGTTTCGACTAAAGAAGGCGCGCAAAGGTAGACTTTGTTGTAGGCGATGGCAAATGGGACGATTCTACTGGATGAGTCGAGATATTTTGCGAGTCCTGAGATGCACCCGGGCCAATCTGGGTTGAAACAATCGTCCAGTATGACGACGCCTTGTTCGTGCAAACACTCGTCGGCGGCGAACGATAAATCGCGCAACGTCGTCTCTACCGTGTGCGATCCGTCGATGGAGAAGATTCGCACCGGACCGTCGTCGTCTTCGTTAAAATCTGCTTCCTTGGTCAATTTCGTGGAGTCTTTCGAGATGACTTTGATGAAATTCGGCATCTTTGTGTCCGAGTCGACGACTCCGTCCCATACGAATTTCGAGTCTTCCTTCATCGCCTCGCAAAACTTCATCGCGTGCTTCCGAAACTTCTCGTAATCACCCACTCCACTCTCGTCTCTGTTAATCTCGGCTTGGTTCTCGAAACAATCGATCGCTACGCATCTCTCGTTTTGTTTTCGCAAGGAAACTAACGCTAAAAATGACTTTCCGTGGTACACTCCAATCTCCGCCAAACTCGTCTTAAAATCGGACATCTTGAACACCTTCTTCTGACACGCATCTATGGATCGGTATATATCCACGTTTCCAATTTCATAAAAGCCGCTCACTTTTGAGAGCGCATTTTTCACAGCATCTTCTTCTTCTTCTTCTTTCCTCTCGTCTTCTCTTTGCCTCCGTTCCGCTGCTTTGCGATGTTTACTTTCGTTCGGAGGAGTACTTCTCTTAGGGGAATTCACGTGAGACGACGAGAACGCTTCCACGTTGTTGTTGTTGTTGTTGTTGTTGTTGTTGTTCGTCTTCACCGCTCTGCGCTTCGAATTCAATCGAGACAAGGAAACAGAATAACAGCAGTGGTTCCTCGTCGACGAGGACAAAAAAGCCCCAGAAGCAGAAGGAGAAGACAAAGAAGACAACCAAGCGCGCATCACGCGTGCATATTTCTCGCGCTTTCCGAGAGAGAATTTTAGGGGAAAAGTCTTTCGTATCTTCAAAAATACGCGCACGAATAAGAACAACAACGAGCGGTTGTTTGCGCGACAAAGATGGGCAACGCGCAATCATCATCGAGCGCGCGAGAAACAGCAGAGGAAGAGGAAAGGGAGAACTCGACGACGACGAGCGGACGACGAGAAGGAGAAGAAGTAATAGTGGAAATGTCTTCTGCTTCTTCGCCTCGTTCTCAAAGCGCTGAAAGAGAAGAAGAAAAAAACGAGGAGGCGAAAAGGAAAGAGGACGAGGAGGAAGAGGATGGTGAGGAGGAGACAGAGGAGGAAAACAGAATCGTGGCGTCGTGCAGAGTGTGCTTAGAACCGATACGAAAATCCGACGTGATGATTGAAAACAACAGCGCGTGTTTGTTGGGATGTAAATGTTCCCAAGTTGGCATCCACTTAAACCGAGAGTGCGGGATAAAATATCTGAAAAATCTGCAACGACCGAACCAAACGCTGACCTTGTGCGAGGTGTGCCAAAGCCCAATGTCTGAATTCGCGACTAAAATTCAACCGGTTTTAAACGCGACGACGACTTCGAGAAGGTCTTCTCCGTTTGCGCTTCACGATTCGGACGGTTTTTTGCACACTTTTTCGCGCCCGCGACGACGACCGGCTGAGTTGTGCGAATTCTTTTGCTTCTTAGTCCCGTGTTTACCGTGCGTGGCGCTCGCCTACACCAACTGCTTCCACTCCACGTGCGTCTCTTTAATGCGCTTCCGAGCGTATATTTTCCTCGGGCTCATCCTTGCTCTGTTGATCATCTTTCTCTCCGACGTTTATCTCACCATGGAAGATAAATACGAGAGTCGCGTGAGAGAGCAAAGAAAGGATATCGACAACAACGGGCCTTCTAGATATCCGTCGAACGACGACGACTTTAACAACAACAACAACTTCAACGGCGGTATGAATTATAACCCGAACGCGTACGATTACTACTCGAGAGGGAGAGGATAGAATAGCTTCTATTACCACGCGTAGGGTTTAGGGAGAGAGAGAAAAGAGTTTAATAAAAGCGTAATGTACTACTATATCGCGAACACACCACGTTTTGTGTCCGCTTCGAGGATTTCAAACCGCTTTGGAAAAGACTTAAAAATTCAAAATTTCGCTTCATAAAAATGACGGCAGAGGAAGACACAACCACCGTTGCAATGACCACGAAGGCGTCTGAATCGTCGTCGTTGTTTGCAGTCGATGATGCGCTTCATTCGCGTCCGAATTCGCACGACGAATTGCTGGATTTATTAGCGTCCTCATCTTTCACACCCTCCCGTCGTGGGAAAAAAGGGGAATTTGAATCCGCGCAAAAGTTGATGATGAATACGAACAATGCGGACACGACTCCTGGGACCACTACTACAGAGGAGAACGATGCCAGAACTGCTGCTTCATTTTCCACCTCTCCTTCGTTATCGTTTCAAACGCCGCAGAATTTATCGCAGTTAAGGACGAGAGCTCGAATGTCCCCTCCTTTACTGCAAATGCCTGGAGGTATTGGAAATACGAGCGTATCGCCGAGATCGTCATCAAACGGGAGCAAAGGAGGGTCGCCATTTTTTTCAAACCTGTCGTCGTCTCCAGAACGCGAAGTGTGCGCGATATGCATGTGCAGACTGGACGATGTGGAGTCTCCGAGAGTCAGTCGGGCAGATTTGGCGAGTCTCGTTGTGAGTACCGCTACGACGACGACCGACGACGGCGAGGACGGGAAAGAGAACGAAACGAAACAACATCAGCAAAGAAAGAAGAAAGAGATTTATACTTTACCGTGCACGCACAGATTTCACAGGAGCTGTCTGGGGGAGTGTCGCGCGAACGATTTTTCGCAGTGTCCGATGTGTAGGGAGAGTTTACCGGGAGGTTTAACACCGGATCACGTGAGGCAGATGAAGGCGAAGATGGAACAGGAGGATCCGGACGCCGCGAGGAGGGCGTACGCGGTCCAACGAAATCGAGCGGCGAGGGAGGCGGTCAGAGCAGCGGCGTTGAGGAGGCAGATGGCCGCCGGGGTGTTTAGCTCGAGTCCGACGAATTCGATGAGTTTATCGACGCCAAGTCAACAACCGAGAACGCCGTTGGCGTGTCCGCCGGGCGTGGGAGGTACGTCGCCGGCGAGCGGAAGCGGAGAAAAAGTGGGTGGAGGGACGTCTGTGGGCGGAAGCTTACGAACAACGAGCTCTGGAGTAGCGAGTGGCGATGCGAGCACGGATAAAAAACCTCCGCTCCCACCTCGAGGTGTTCCTTTGAACGGAGGCGGAGACGAAGCGTACAATCGACATCGACGACAAAGGTCGAATCTCACGGAACAATTAGCCAAAGCAGAGAATTTGGACGAGGACGAGGACGATTTCGATATGGACGATTTGGACATGGATCTCTCCCAATCGCAAAAATCAGACTACCATTGAAATAGGAATAGTATTTTAGAATGCAAGCATACATACACAGGTATTAATAATCGCGCAGCAGATGCGTGTTTCTTTAATTATATATTACACACACGTACTATATAGAAATATCATTTCAATCAAAAAAGATATCTCCGGGGTTGATAACCATTGGAACACCGAACGCGTTTTCAACCACCCGGCGTCCGTCTGGTAACGTTTTCCCTATGTACTTCATCAACTCCTCCTCCGGTATGTCTTCGTATTTCGGGCGCACGCCGTTCGCGCTACTTCTACTTTCCGTCGAAGTCTTCTTTTGCGGCGAAAGCACGCGTCTCGGTTGCGTTCTTGACACCCCAGGCCTGGAGTATTTACTATTGCTCCTATTACTACTGTTGCTACTCGTACTGCTACTACCACTCACAAACGGATGCGTGGTGAAAATCTCCCACCTCGTCGTCCCGTCCACGACGTGCTCGGCGAATCGCATCCCCCATTCTCTGTGCATCGTCACGTCTATATTCCGCATCAACTGATCGAAAGCCCCGACAGAGCTCAACCCGTTCCTGATTTCCAACTCAATCGTCGACTCGTTCGCGCCAATATTCCCCGATACGAGTAAAATTTCGCGCGTCGGGTCCAATCCAGCCGCTCGCCCTACCGTGTCCGCCCACTCGTGCAACATCTTAACGCACTCGGCTTTGTGGCCGTATTTCGCCACGAGAATCCACCGGGCGATCACAGTCGAGGAAGTCGAAGAAAGAGAAGCTTTACGCGTCGTTTCGCCATCGCCGTTTTCGATGATTTCGAGCCGATTGGAGGACGACATCAAAATCGATGAAAGCGAAGAAACCGGCGGTTCTTTAATTTCTTCCTCTTCTTCTAAAAGTTCCAACAGCGAATTCTTCGGAGCAGGGGACGAGGACAAGTCAGACGATTCAGACGATTCAGACGACGCGTTTTCAAACGTTTCCGCGAACAAAAGCGCAAACTTTGCGTCTCTGTCCTCGTCTTCCGGTTCTCGCGTCGAGAACCCGCCGCTGTTGCCGCCATCAACGCCTCGGCAAAGAGAAGAAGCGTTGGAAGAATTAGAAAACGTTTGAGAAGGAATTCTCCTCAACGAGACGACGACTCTTCTTCCTCCGCGATGGCTGCTGCTCTTCTGCGAAGAAGAAGAAGAAGACAAAGAAGAAGACCAAACTCTCGTCGTCGTCGTCTGAATCATCGTCGTCGTCGTCGTTCAAAGTCAAAAATACTCTCTCTTCTCGCTCCCTTTTGTGAGTGATGCGATGAATAAAATAATGGGGAAAAAGCCGCCGCTTTCCTCAAAAGTTTTCCATCCATCTGTGTGCTGACAAGGATGCCGTCGGGGTCCTCTTTGTCCTCGTCTTTATCCCCTTTCGCGGGGGGGGCACTCGGTGGTGCGCGCGATGATACTCACACTACCACTAAAAAAGGAGGAGGAGGCGAAAAGAGAGGGAGGAAACAAAAGGAGGAGACAGAACGGACGACGATGACTTTGGATTCGATCTCCGCATCGAGGACGGGGACGACTTTTCCTTCGATGGATGGAGCGACGACAAAAACTGGTCAAGGAGGAGGAGTTTTAGAAGCAAGAACGAGCCGAATATCCTTCGACGACGTGGAAAAGAATAAAGGCGGGGACGAATACGTACGAAGAAAAGTCTTCGTCGCGGGGGAAGTGATGCGACTGCAAACGACTTTGGAGGAAGATGGAATCGAATCCTCTGCTGACGAGGAGGAGGAGGAAGACGAAGACGAAGACGAAGAATTCTGCGTGGTTCGAAAACGGGACATCGTGTCGTGCGAGTTAGTCGTTGGCAGCAAAATAAAGAAGAAGAATAAGACGGAGACGAAAACAACACGTCAACATCGAATCGTAATCACCTCGTTTCCGAGAAAGAAGAGGTTGATTGACTACGCGGTGTTGCCTCGATTTTTGTCCTCCTCCGCGAGCGCTTTTACTTCGAGAAACGGGGGAGATGATTTTAGCGCCGCCGCGGCGAAAGGGAACAGTGGGAAACGGTTTGGACACAAGAAGAACGTTCACGTGGTCAAATACAAGTCTTTGGACGAAGCGTTAGAGGACGTGAAACGAATAGAGGAGGAGTGCGGGTTGGAACATCAGCGAATGAACAAGAGAGGGCGATTTTTGGTGTTTATAAATCCAGCCGCGGGAAGAGGGAAGGCGGAAGAAGTGTTCAAAAAACACGTGGAGCCGGTGTTAAAGTGCGCGAGAAACTGCGTGGTGGAGGCAATCGTGACGACGAGGAGTGGAGAGACGGAAGAGAGAACGTACGAGAGAAGTAAAGAGTCCTTGTTGTTAACGAGAGGTCGAGGATACGAGAGTAATACTACTACTCACAACGAAGATGCCCGAGTTCTCGGTATTATCGCCATCGGAGGTGATGGTACCATTGCCGAAGCGTACGCGGGCGTGGAGAGAGCGCAAAAAGAGCTCGGGACGCACGAAAGTATTCCAATCGGTGCCATTCCCGCCGGTTCCGGGAACGCCATTTGCGTTTCTCTAGCGGAACAGAGCGAAGAAGTGAACGATGCGACAACGATGGCGTTGCTCATCGCTAAAGGCCAAACGATTCGATTGGATGGAGCGAGACTGGCAATTTATCGCAACGATGAGAACGGCAGTAACGATACGACGAACGATACGACAAAAAGCACCAGCAGCAAGAGGAGGTTAAGTTTGGACAGGAGAAACGGCAGTAAGAAGAACGGCAGCAACACGAACAACAACACTATTAGTAACAACAGAGTAGCGGTGTATCAAAACACGGCTTTACTGAGCGTATCGTGGGGGTTTTTCGCGGATGTTGATTTGGAATCCGAACGCTTTCGTTGTTTGGGAGGAACGCGCTTCATCGTCCAAGCGATTGCCAGACTCATCAACCTGAGAACGTACAAGATGGATTTAACGTACAGAGTTTCACAAGAGACCAAGTCTGTCTGCGAACGACTGGGAAAATCACTCCTCGGTCGTAAAGAAGGCGAATTCAGAACGATTAAAGACGAAAATATCCTAGGCATATGGGCTATGAACCTCCCTTGGGGCAGCGGCGACACGAAATCCGCGCCGCTCGCTTCGCCTTCCGATGGATTCTTCGACATCATCATCGTCCACCCGACGAGCAAACTAAACTTGCTCAAATTACTCCTCGACTTTGACACGAAAGGATCGCACGCAAAGAACGACGCCGTCACGTACTTAAAAACGAGCGAATTCGAGCTCACGTTACTCGGTCGATCCGATTTAACCGAAGGTGTGAGCGGTTCTACCAACGCCTCCCGATCAAACGCCGCCAACCCGCTCGGATGCGTCGACGGAGGAGAAGATCCGGATGCGCCATCTGCACCTCCCGACTTATACGAAGGTGGCCGCGTTATGATTGACGGCGAAGTCGTTCCAGACGTCTGCTCTCGCGAAGAAACGTTCACGGTAAAAGGCAGCGTCGAGAGAGGTTTAGCGAACGTCTTCTCCTTCGCGCCTTCTTCGTCTTCTCCTCAAACGTATTCTTCTTCTTCTTTCCACGTCGTCGCCGCCGCAGCGGCTGGCGGAAGCATAGCTTGACGTAACATAATAATACTTTAAGAAGAAGATGATAACAATACTAATAATAAGAATAATAAGAATAATAATACCGATAGAGAGAGTTGTTCTGTAATATATAATAATATCTCGCATTGCGCTTGCGCTGGAAGTCATACAATATCCCTTTAAGCACTTTAAGAGGAAACTTTTCGCTTCCGTTTTTTAGGTTCCGATGGGTCTTTTTCCACATTATTATTACGAAACGAAAGCGTTGTTATTCGTATTAATACTACTATTAACAGCATCGCGTTAAACAGTTGTTGTTCACACCAATACTAAGGGCAGAACGAAGCATAGTATTCCTCCTTCTTACGTAATACGTCTGTTTTAGACGTTGCACTACTACTCATAATACTACTACGACATCATCTCATCAAGATGGCGGACAACATCCCAAAAGTGGATGAAAACGGCCAACCTTTATCCAAGTCAGCGTTGAAGAAGCTCGCCGCGAAAGCGGAAAAAGAAGCGAAGAAAGCAGCTCGAGCGGCAGAATTAGCCGCGGAGTTAGAGCAACAACAGCTGAACGAGCCGGATAACTGCACGGAAAACTACGGAGACATGGAGATGGTTCAATCGCAAAAGATTACCGAGACGATGTGGACAAACATCGAAGAGTTGGACGAGCGTTGTATCGGGAAGACGGCGACGTTGCGAGGTCGCGTGCACTCCGTGAGAGCGAAAGGGAAAGGGGCGTTTCTCATTTTACGCCAAGGGTCGGAAACCTTGCAAGTGGCGTTCTTCGTGGACGACGTGAGAGTGAGCAAACCAATGGTCAAGTACATTGGCAACCTGAACAAAGAATCCGTCGTGGACATAACCGGGGAGTTGGTGAAACCGGAACAACCCATCGAGAGTTGCTCGAACACGATCGTGGAAATGACGTGCCCGAAAATCTTTTGCGTGTCGCGATCGATACAGATTCCCTTGGAAATTTCGGATTTGTCCCGGTCGGAGGCGGACATCGACAACGCGCCGGAGGACAAGCAGTACTCGAGAGTGAACCAAGATACGAGGTTGGATAACCGGATTTTAGATTTGAGAACGCCGGCGAATAACTCGATTTTTCGAGTGCAAAGTGAAGTCTCCGCGTTGTTTCGCGAGACGTTGAGAAAGAGGGATATGATAGAGATTCACTCGCCAAAGTTGATTTCGGGCGCCTCGGAAGGCGGCGCGAGCGTGTTCAAGTTGGATTACATGGGGCAGCCGGCGTGTTTGGCACAGTCGCCGCAGTTGTATAAACAGATGGCTATTATGGCAGATTTTGGTGGGGTCTTTGAGATTGGACCTGTATTTCGCGCGGAAAATAGCAACACGCACCGTCACTTGTGCGAGTTTACCGGGTTGGATTTCGAGATGACGATTAAAGAACACTACAGCGAAGTTTTGGACGTCATCGACGAGTTGTTCGTAAACATGTTCGACGGCTTGAGCGAACGGTGCGCGAAGCAATTGGAGGTAATTAATGCGCAGTACCCGTTCGCGCCTTTGAAGTATTTGAGAAAATCCTTGCGATTGGAGTTCCCGGACGGGATTAAAATGTTGCACGAAGCTGGAATCACGGAGGCGGATCCGCATGGAGATTTGAGCACGGAACACGAACGAATTTTAGGGAAATTGGTCAAGGAGAAGTACGACACGGACTTTTACATTTTGACCCGATACCCGATCGAAGCGAGACCGTTTTACACGATGCCGGAACCCGGAGCTAATCCGGAGTACACGAACTCGTTTGACGTTTTCATCCGAGGCGAAGAGATTATTTCCGGCGCGCAAAGAATTCACGACCCGGAGTTGTTGACGGAGAGAGCGAAACACTTCGGCATTCCAGTTGAAGAATTGGAGAGCTACATTCGATCGTTTAGGTACGGCGCGTTGCCGCACGGAGGGTGCGGCGTCGGTTTAGAGAGAGTCGTCATGTTGTACTTGGGCTTGAACAACATTCGTAAATCGAGCATGTTTCCGAGAGATCCGAAGCGTCTTACGCCGTAGATATCTATAATAACAAACATAAAGTATTTCTATCCATCCATACATGCATACGCACACTTTTAATTTGTCATTACGTCACTTTCAAATCAATAGCCCACTCTCCTCGTAACTTACCAACCACTCGTCCGCGAGACGTACAATCGGCTTCGAAAGGTAATCTCTTACCGTCCGTGGGAACGCTTATAATTGCAGTTCCTACTCTCGCGTTTGTATTTTCGTTCACGACGGTAAATATCACGTAATACGGCGCGTTTTGAAGCTCTGCTCTTTTTTTTGGTAACTTCACCACTGGTAAAACGTCTGGATTGAGCGCGTCGTTTCCAATTCGTCTCAGCGTCCGTGAATTCCATACGCACGAGGAGCGCGATCGAACTCTAATATTTTCCTCTTCGTCTTCACCTTCGTCTTTTGCGAACGATCTCGATGGTAGTAACACCACGTTTGAAATACTTTTGGCGTTAGACCAACGACTTCCTTCTGCGGTTTCAAAGTCATCCACTTCGAGAGCGTTCGTGCGAAGTTTTCCGAGATGTACTTTCAAGAGCGACGCGCTTTGTTCCTCTTCGGTGGCAAAAATCAATCTATCGTCGTGGGTTTCTAGTTGAAGTTTTTCAACAGTCAGAATGGCAAAGTATTCGTCGTCGTCCTTTTGTCGTGCCGAGAGCACCTCGTCGTTGGCATCTTCGTGCTCGGACGTGCCGAGCAGAAGATTCACAGAAAATGTCGCACACACGGGCGCATGATCGCTCGACGTCACGCCGTGGCATGCTTCGTATTTATGCGCTTTCCTGGTCGCCTCGAATCCAGGAAGAGATTTGATGAGCACGCGATCGGTATAACTTGGGATACGCTTTTTGCTATAATACTCTTCAGTAGCATCGATTGGATTCGAATCATTTCGACCTTTTTCTCGTTTGAACGAAGGTGGGAACTGCAGAGGTAACTCTTGAAATCCAAAAAGGCACTTGCCTTGCCGTTGCGCGTGCAAAAGTTGGTCGCCGATCCATAATCTTCCCCAACTCTTCTGTTTGATTGCTTCCGCTATAAATTTCCATCCGACGTGGAATGGAGACGACTGCGAAGTTCCTCCCGTTGAAACATTCTCCCGCTGCTTCCTCGTGTTCACTTGACTGTCTGATTCAGAATCCTCGTCCCCGCTTTCAATTTCTCCCGGAAGCTTTGCGCGTCTGTTTACGGACGTCTCCTTGACGATATCTGCCTTTGACCAGCACGAATTCCAAACGCTATTTTCGTCATCGTCATCGGCTCCAACCATTTCACTCGCGCTGTTGATTTGTACCGTCTCGTGCGCTTGAGTTGGACCAGGATCGATTCTAAAGTTCAAGTCTCCCATAAAAAACGTATGCGTCGCCGATTCTAATAACTCTAAATCTGGAGGCAATCTCCTTCGCTTCTTCTGTTCTTCTTCGTCTACTTCGCGTCGCGCATTGTCCATGTTGCTGCTAATATTACTACTCTTATTGTTGCTATTCTTATCTCCACTCATTAAACCAGAAGCCTCAGCGACTGCTTTAATCGAATGTTCCCAACTCTGGCCGTTGCCTTCGCATCCAAACGCCTTCTCGATTCTATCTCTCCACGTGCATCCTAAAATCGACCGAATCGTCTCTATTCGTCTCGTGTAGAACTTCTTTTCCTCGTGAGCGGCTAAGTGACAACCTATAAATGCGATTGATTCGCCCCCGTAAAATTGAATCTCCACCATAATTCCTCCTTTATTCCCGACTACGTTCCCCATGCCGGTCGCTTTCACGCCCACTCGGACGCTTTTCACGTTTTTCTCTAGATACTTTTTACAGTGCACCGACAATCGCATTTGCATCAACACTTCGCTTTGCACGAGCACGTATTCGCTCTCGTCGTCATTCTCTCCGTCCTCGTTCTTCTTATATTCGCTCGACTTGTTACTACTCCTAGTATTCTTCGATTTCAAACACGCCTCTACGCTCGCGAACCAGTGCTGCTTACATTTACTCTCCTCCGCGATCTTCTTCCCTCCGTAATACCCTCCAACCATTCCAACCACGAACCCAACCGGTGCTAACGGTCCAGTCGCGACCCCACCGGTTATCCCTCCCGATAACGTCGCCACCATCTTCGTCGCTTTCGAGGACCCCCAGAACGTTTTTTTCTCTTTTTTGTTCACAATCGAATCGTTTTCGACTTTTTTCTCCGCCAAGCGCGCAAAGTCTGCCGGTTGCGTGATTTTCCTCGAGTACCCGTACGACGCTTCTTGCGCGGCGACGACAACTACATCGCAATCTTCGCTTTTCTTCAGAAATTCCGTGTAAAACGTTTCGTTTATCGGTTGATTGCCGACGTTGAATGTCGCGCAATAAATCGTAACAGTTTGCCGTTCCAAACGAGTTTCCCGTGAGCGAAGATTGTTCACGCGAGAAAGACCATGAAGGGAGGCGTCGAGCGCGGTGTCGAGCTTTTTCACGTTAAACTTTTCGTCGTCGTCGTCCTCGTCCACATCTTTTGTCGTCGTCTGCATGCTGTTTAAGCGTGCAATTCGTGTCTCTCGTTGCGAAAGACGAGAAAAAGAAATGCAGTGAAAACGAGCCAGAGGCAACAGCTTTTTTTGAGTGCCTGAGGAGTCACAAGGAATAAAATTGCTACTTTTTATACAACGCGATGTGCTATTTAAATACCATCTATTATGCACGCTATTAGTATCTACTCTACGCGTACGTGTACTCGTACGCAGACGACGATGACCTTTCTTTCTTACTATTCGTATGCGCGCGGAAATGGAGCGCGTGGACGAGCGACTCCAAGGCGTCGCGAGGCGTCGGTCCTTTTTCGTCTCCTTCTTCTTCATCGACGGGTGGAGGAGACCAGGAACCTTTAAAGTTCTCATCCGGAGGTCCAAATGCCGGTTGTTTAGGCACGTCGTACGAGAAGAAGTGCCAGACGTTTTTGAGACCGTTTTGAAGGTTTTGAAGCTCTTCCGGTGTAACCGTTTCGAGGACGCTTTGGAGACGGTTTTCGACGTCTCCTTCGCGAACGCGGATGGAAAACTTCGAGTAGTCGAGGAACGTGCCTTCCCAAGGCATGTCGACGCCATCTTGTACGATGACTGGTATGCAGCCATTTCGAATATAAACGGAAAGACCTCCACTCCACCCATCTCCTGGAAGTGCGAGGCAAAATTTGGACGAGCGTATTCTTCCCAAGTAGTCGTCCGTGTGTGAGAGAATATCGAAACCGTTGACGTTTTGCCATCTTCTCGCAACTTTTTGACGTAAACCGCGCGAGTAGTCTTCACCCCATGGTTTTTCCAAACCAAGATTTCCGCTGAAGAAACAAAACGTCGTTCTTTGAGTCGCTGGTGTCCAACTATTCACGTCTGCGGGTTCGCGGACTTCGTTAGTCTTTGGCTGCGACCAAGGAGGGGCGACGATATCTTTATTCCGATTGTACGCGCGCCATGCACCAGTAACAACCCCTTGCTTGACGAGTTCATCCCATTTATCCGGTGAGTAAGCCGTGTGCGAACTGTTGCGTGGATATCCTGTATTTCCCCAATGCGTGATGAAAATTGCATTGGCAATACTGTCAGGAAAGTGCACAGCGCCTTCATCGTACGCGGCGATTACCGCGTGATCTCGACCTTCATTCCTATCGAAATACGACTGTATCTCACCTTTCTCGTTGTTGATGACATTGAATGGAATATTTCGAACGTACTCTGTTACTCGTTCTAGAAAGAGATTTGCCGCATGCGAGCGATCGCCGGGCTTTGTCTTGATCAGCGACAGCGAAACTTGCGGCGAAGGCGTTTGGTATGCTAAACGATAGCACGTTCCGTATTGCGGGATAAAAAATACGTCCGCGTTCTCGGGATTGATTGTACGATGTGCCGACCTGAGTAAGAATTCGTGAAGTGTATTTTCCAAGGAATAAAACCACTTCGACGGTCTTTCTGGGAATGGCGGCGGAGAAGCGTCGTCGTCGTTGTCGTTGTCGATGTCGTTTGGTTTCTCGTAAAATCGATCGCCGCACACAAATTCGCCTCTGTTGACGTATTTCGTCCAATGTGAGGTGAACTTTGATGGCATTTCGTACACGTATATGAAGGGACGTTTACTTTCAAGTTTCGAGTATACGGATCTCACGGAATCGATCATTCGCGATGAAGATGAACTCACGCTGTTTGGCACCGTAAGCGAACAGTCTGCGCCCCAAAACTCCTTCTTACATTTACAGAAACCATCATCGCACTCGCCATTTCCACTGCATTGATTTGGACACCAGGTCGGTATTATTTTTTCGCACGCTTTGCCGTACCTGCTTCCTGGACATTTACTGATGCAATCTCGAAAGCTTCTCACGGCTTGAGGATGCACGTTGAGATTCTCGTCTTTCTCTCGAATTGGATCAAACGTTCGAATAGAGTCTGCGTCGCACCACGACGGGAGTTCCTTTGCGATCTCTCTCCCTTTCGTTATCTTTCCTTGCTCTGTTTCGTCGCTATCATCGTAAATACCCTCTCGCGCGCGCTCGAGAAACGGCGCTTCTACTTTCAAACTCGTCGCGCTCGGATTTTCTCTGCCGAACACCATCGCAAACGTCGGCAATCCTCCCCACTCTTTTCTACCCAATTTGAACTCGTCCAACTTTTTACTGTTCCTATTTACAATGTACTCGTCCCCTACATCTCCATTTCCTTTCCACCAGTCTTCTTTTCCATACTTTGACATATCTGGACTACAAAATGGCCACTGATGCAAAACTCTCTGGGGATGTCTCGCGCCTTCTCCACACACGCACAAACCTCTCGTCGCGTCGCACGCGTGAGAGCACCGCAACTCTAATCCGTCGCTGCACGGGAACGTCTGCTCTTCATCTTCACAACTCGAGCCTTTGAACCCAACTGGACAATCGCACTTGCCGCTAAAGTAATCGCACTTGCCGCCATTGAAACACTTTTCGTGACAGTCTCCGCGCAAATCAAAAATTGACGAACTCGTTGCGCGTTTCCTCCTTTGACTCCTTGGCTTTTCGTTGCCTCGCTCGCGCACCATCCACTCGGCGTACGAACGCGCGTACACGCCGCCGTTACTCTTTACGCCATTCATTTTGTCCTCGTCGTTTCTGTCGATGTCATCATCGTCGTCCTCGTTATTCTCTTCTTCTTC
>JACLAB010001321.1_pt1 | contig 14399 bp, 5 predicted proteins | sample 8027921 | NCBI WGS metagenome assembly JACLAB01 (sample SAMN15725117, study PRJNA655200) | protist metagenome | isolation source: fluorescence activated cell sorting (FACS) single amplified genomes of... | place: USA: West Boothbay Harbor, Gulf of Maine | collected 2000-07-19 | reverse complement strand
TTTGAGATAAGAAAGTAATCTATGATGAAGCATTCTGGCAAGGGTGCTCTAGGAGCTTTGGATGTTGTGAAAAAACAAGGTACTTCTTCAGTGAATCGTTCTCGTGACCAGGGAAAGGATTCTTTACAAGTTTTGTCGAATACAAGTTCTAGTTCCAAGCTTCCACAGCGAAAGCTAGGCAAAACAATGTCCAGTTCAATACAATTAGTCACGTCATCATCAAAAACGGGTGTTGGATCTGCTTTCCGTGATACGGTGAATAGAAACACAGATTGTGGTTACATGAATGAGCCTAAAGAAAAAAGAAAGATTATACCTGGTGATGCTTCTAAACAACACAAAGAACAGCAGAGGTTGAGCCTGCAAAAAGGAGCAGTATCGTTTCAAACTATGTATGGATCTGGATCATCGAAACCTCGTGAATTGGAACTTTGCGTTGCTCATACTACATTGCCTTCTATAAGAACTCATGGTAACGAAAAAGCTGCTCGAAGTGATGATAAAATAATAAGGAAAAGAAATAGTAGTGAAATGGACGAATTCATTGATGACAATGGAATATCATCCGCAGTAGCTAATAACCCGAGAAATCAGAGTAAACGAAATTCTACAGGTAGTTTTACTCCAATATCCCCCAAACAATTTTATCGTAATGGAGACGTAGAAAACTATAAAAGGAATTCCCGAAAGAAGAAGAAAAAGATTAAACCCGAAGTCATTGATCTGGCATCTGAATCTGATACCGAGAGAGGTGATAAAGTTGCTGATATTCGCGAAGGGTCCGTCAATGTTTCAAAGATTTACTTGGGGAAGAAATGTTATGATAGATCTTCTTTCGGTCGAGAGTTGCTAAGAATAGAGCCATCACCAAGTGGTATTCGACTATTTCTGGGGGATTCTATTTCCGTCAATAGAGTATACTTGGTGAATGAAAATAACAACATCTCAGGAATTCTTCTAAAGAAGAATGAAATCAAACAGCGCTTTTTTCAATCGGTTCCATATAATGATGATGGTTCAGAAACATTTTACATAGCAATTGAAGTTGAATTTCCTAGGATATTAGAAAATGCATCGTTGACACTGGAAATCAGTATTGGAAACTCTTTAGAAAGTACTTTAAATCCGGCTATGGAAAAAAATACATTAGAGAACCCAGCAAAATATATATTGATTGTTTTTCATGACGTTGCAGACTTTTTACATTTGCGAGGTATCTTAGAAACTATGGAGTTCAAAGGGGGAGATATTGAACAAGAACATCTTCTAGCAGATTGCGCTGATGATAATACTAAGAGGAGATGGCTTGAAGAAGAACAAGAACGAAAAGATATGGTAGCGAATTCTCGCGAAAAAAGACGAAGTCGAAGATCAAGAGCTCGGTTCCTTGCTTCTAATAAAGCACCGATTGGGGAACAAGTTGGCGATTCTGATACGTATTTGGTATATCCGATTGAAGAAGATGCAAAAGATGCAATTCATATAACGCACGGGGATATCAGACGTCTTGAACCACCAGAATATTTGAATGATCAACTCATTGACTTCAAAATAAAACATATGATGAATGAAGTATACAATAATACGAGAGCAGAAAATAGTGTGTATGCTTTCAATTGTCTTTTCTATCCAAAATTAACCGAAGAGAAAAAGATGGAAAAAGGATATCCCAACATAAAACGTTGGACAAAGAATGTTGACATATTCCAGAAGGAAATGCTCATAATACCTATCAATCAATCTACACACTGGAGTGTCTTATTCATCCTATTTCCAAATCGGCTCTTTGCTGAAAATGAGAAGGGAGGTGGTAGTGAAGATGATATCTGCGACACACAAAGTGATAATGAAGGTGCTTCCTTGACCGTGGAAGATTTACAAGTCCCTTGTATACTTTGTTTTGATTCTTCATCAATCCACAATAGTAAAACGCTAGCTGAAAAAATAAAAGTATACCTACGTATGGAATACATGGATAAAAAATGCAGGGGTATGGAAAACAGTGAAATTCAAGAGAAAATTAAGAAGTGTGTTCAAGAAATGAAACATATTACAATGAACGACATTCCTATTCAAGAAAATGGATACGATTGTGGAGTTTATGTCATCAAATATATTGACACCATGCTGAGAGAGTGTCTGCAGTCTTCGAATGAGTTGATATCTGACAAATTTGCGTCATTATTTCGAGATCATAACTGTTTTACAGCAGATGAAGTAACCAGAGAACGGACCCAAATAAAAGATATTTTACAAACGATAAAACCACAATATGATGAAATCCGGGGACGGGAGGAGAAAGGCAAGCAACGGGTGCAGGATGGGAAGGATAGCCGAGAGGAAGTATGCCATTCTCCCTCGGCGGAAGGCCAAGGCAAAGACTGATTGTCAAAGCAGTGTTTAGAAAAGGTGTATGTAAACAACGAATCTATATATTTTGCATTCATGTACACTTTAATAGATTCTACGATGCTTTGGAGTAAGGGAACGATACCAATTATAAGGTAAGGTTCAGTTTATGTGGAGCCAAGTATTGAATGTGTCTGCCAATTCAATCATAGCGGAAGAAAGCAAATATACAACGCTCAGTAAAGCCGTGGCTCCTTTCATATTAAAAATAGATGAATTCAAACCAAACTTTATAATGCCGTATACCATCCCAACCGTATCTGTTACGCTCTCCCCTCCCTCCCTTTTTAATACGCGTAAACGGAAGTGATTGTGTTGATTTGATGTATAATACTTGAACTAATAAATTTTCAGTTTATGATTTCTTACTCATCGCGTCTATCGTCAGCGCGGGGTCGGAACACTCTCTCCACGCTTGTACTTAGTTCTTTTGACTCGTTTCGTGTTGATGTATTTATCACCTCTTCACTCGTTTCTGCTTCCTCTTCTGATTCATCATCCCCTTCACTTTGCATTGAGATCCTTACACGTTCTAGAGAATGGTGTGTTGACATTTCTGATAGCAAGCGATAGACATCGCCGTTTGGTCGAATAGCATTGCGTCTCTGTCTCTTCCTCGTAAGTTCGCCCCCCCCCAGCTTTTGCCTCCGCAATAGTGCTTTGTGAAACCATTTACAACCAGTACCCCCGTCACTGAAAGACTTAAATAATGCTAAATCGTAGTTTACGAGCGCGTTAATTACAAGTTCTCACTTAATTCAGAATCTAAGAATGTGATTCACTGTAGCAAGGTCAAAATTGAACACCTAAAGTGAGCCCTGCTATCAAAATTTGATTCGGCGGCTATTTCGTAATAAAAAGAAACTTAAAGCACTAGATTAAGCACTTACATCAATCTAACGCTTCTTTTCTCACGTGAAACTAAATAATGGATGGTATTATTAATTAATAGATAGAAACTTTATTCGTGCCAGTATAGATTACAGTATCTTAAAAAAATAATACTTTCTCCTCTAATACATGACATTGCGCCAGCGAACCTCCCGGAGACGATACCCAGAACTTGTACCTGTTTATTTTCAGTACATATGTCTCGTGATTACATACACAGGCGCGAACTATTGTGACTTCCCTTATGGTTATGCCCGCCAAATGCATAATCTGATACCAAACTGGTATTGTAGTACCCGCTAGGACACTGCAAAAGTCTGACTCTTTATGTAGAACTTGTTCACTTCAAGTATACCGAACGTACCTCGTTATTCTTCGTAGCCTTGGCAGTATTTTTAGATATTCAGAGCTCTATTGGTGTCCCGTACCGTGCACATCCCGTGCACTTTAGCAGCCAGTGTACGATATAGGGGTATTGCTGGGCATGGGCAACATCACCAGCAGCAATAGTTCTTCTCCGTGGGCGAGGGTTCCGAGTTGCTAGTATCGAGGCCTGTTTCGTGTTCTCGGGTCCACATGCGGCGCACATCTTTGATGTTCTGTGCTCATCGACGAACGGGACGGTGTACCCTTACCGGCGGAATAGACCCCTCGTCAATTTGCCCTTAGTCGACTCCCGGTTCTTCACGGTTCGGTTAGCGCCATAGTCGCCTATATACTGTGTTGATAAACCCTTGGATAAGTGGGAAATGGCATTTTTGCGGCATAGCCAGAAGCATTGTCTGTTTGGGGAGATAAGGTGGAGATAATTCCGTATATAAAATGGTAATCAATGAAGAAAAGATATATCTCATACAAAATTAACTGGGGTGAAAAGTGCATGGTGGATAAGAAATCATGGATGAATACATATACCGGTCAAAATCTATGGATTTAGAGTAGACTTCTTGCACTTAATATAGATCGGCTAGACCTGACTCGGCCGCTGTCATGCTCTGTCATATCCCATGGCCGTCAGTAATGAAGCATTTCTTCCGCGTCTTTAGATGTTTGCGGCGGTAGAACTTTGCGCGAGTTTCCGTCCTGCGCTGGCCCTGCGAGTAATGCCATTTTATGTGGTTCGCCTTACCCGAGGATTCGACTGCATAAAGCAAGTCCAACTTTCCGCGGTCAATTACGACGATTTTCTTAGTTTGGAGCTCTTCTTGGACGGTTTCAAGAAGATGTCCTGGTAGTTGGTTCCGTTGCATCTCCGAGTCTGTTATGTTTCTAAATTTTAAAAGGCTAGATTAGAATGATTGTGCTGTATCAGTATACGAAGAGAAAGCATTTTACGATACTTACCTGTAGATTTCTTTTGCTTCGGCACACTCTTTGCGATCTCGGGGCCTTTTACTTTCAACTTCATCATCTTCTTCTATGGGGTCGAGGCGAGACATGGTAACATTACACATGACGCCATCCGTGTGGACTTCATGATGAAATTCAAGCCCTGCGAATTTGAAATTCTTACATTTGAAGAGCAAGTTCTATACTTGAGCCTGATGCCTTGTTATAGAATTTATAGCTTCTGTTTTCGAAAACTAATACAGGCCGTAATCATATCTTGATAAATTATGGCGTGCCCCATATGAATCGGAAACAATCATTATTGAGTCCATCAGAAGTGGGGTTAGAGCTTATGTATCAACTTTCATTGCACTGGGGATTCCAGAACTGTGACTAGGAAATGCTTCGTGGATTTTGTATGTTCCTACCCTATCGACCTACTTCATCATGAGGATCATGCAACATAAGAAGGCATCCGTGTACGCTTTCAGGTTGTACGAAAGTGGCAGTCCAAGAACCATATTCTGTATCAGGAAACACTATTTGTCCATGCAATGCAAGCCTGGCCTCATTTCTGATTTCAAATTCATCATTTGGTTGTGGAGTAATCAAAAACTCCAACTTCTTCTTCCTCCATCGGACGATATAGGAGGCAGATCCTTTTTCATTTTTAAAGCGGCGCCTAGATAGACTCAATCTATCTCGACCTTTTCGCCCCTTTCTGCTCCAATATTTTATCAGCCTCCAACCACAAAATTCGCGAAATCTTAGCAATCGAGAGATCATCGATTTCGAGTGCTGGTATAAGACGTTGATATTGATCATTGTAGAACTCTTGAATAGGTACTTTACTCTGATCGCGAGTACTACCATATTTGGATCGTCCAATCGTCTGGATCACGTCAATGACAACGTTTTGACGGAGTAAGTCTTGGTTTGACCTATTCGATTCAAAAAGTATACAGCAATAAACTGAGTTGTGTGTCTGACCAGGTTGCTGACTCCTGTGACGGCATTGTTCACGACATCGACGTGACGATATTTCTCACTACGCCTAGGTCAAACGTGAGCTCTGGTTAAGGGTTTGGTCTGAGGTCTGGTCTAAATCTTGTCTAGAAGCAAGCAGAGCGAGCGTGTCTCTTGTCGCACGTCAAAACGTGCGAAGGTGAGTCAATGGTATGTAACTTCAATTTTCTTTTTCTCTGCTAGGTAGAATTTACAGAATAGTACGGCAATATAGCGGTATGTTCGGGCAGATTCAAACAGGTTTAAATTTTTACTTTTACGGTCGAAAACACTTCACCCAGACAGGGTATTTGTACAATAGCAGTCGATATGCTACTCCAGCCTTTCATGAGACAGCGAGTTTGTCAAACAAGGTAGTGATGATCACAGGGAGCAACGCTGGTATTGGAAAAGAGCTGGCTCTATATGCAGCAAAAAAAGATGCCCGGGTATTCATGTTGTGTCGTACTCCGTCAAGAGCCGAGGATGCAAGGAAAGAGATCGTTGCTGAATCGGGTAATGAAAATATACACGTATTGCAATGTGATGTTAGTCTTGAAGCTGATGTAAGACGGGCAATGAAAGATTTTGAGAGTCACGAGTCTTTCAATGGCAAAGTGCCAGAACTTCATGCTTTGGTCACAAATGCTGGCGCCCTGCTGAATGATAGAACTCTTACGAAAGAAGGGGTGGAGAATACGTTTGCAGCTCACTTATTATACGGCACATACCTTCTTGGTAGACTAGCTATGCCCACTATGGAAAAGACTCGTGATTCACGTATCATAATGGTATCTTCTGGTGGCATGTACAACACGAAATTGCCAGGGTGGGAACATATGGCATCTACTCATGAAAATTCTGAGAAAGGTTACAGCGGCAACTTGGCGTATGCATATGCGAAGCGTGGTCAAGTCATTTTAGCGGAGAGGTGGGCTCAGAACTTTCCTAATGTAAAGGTTGTTTCTTGCCACCCGGGATGGACGCTAACTGATGGTGTAGAGGCGGCATACGGGTCGCAGAAAAGTTATCTGGAGCCCATGCGCTCAAAGTGGGAGGGTGCTGAGGGAATTGCTTGGTTGGTGTCGGTTGACTCTGCGCAGATCGAAAGTGGGGGCTTCTACTTAGATAGACAGCCTCAGCCTAAACACATCGCAGGTTCATTTTTCTACGAAGGTTCGGCCACCAAGAATTCTACCGAAGAAATTGATATGTTCATGGAAAATCTCGAACGCGTCACTATGTCTTCTTCGCTCTCTGATGTCTGGCAAAATATCGTAAAAGGGTCCAGCAACAAACTCGCCGCCCGTGCAAATCCTGCTGTTGGCACAGAGAAAGCTGTGGATATCCCCAGATTCATGCGTAACTGGTCTGTTCTGGCTGCCCAACCAATCGAAGTGGTCAGTGAACACCTCACGAGTAATGGCCTAGAGCAATATAATTGGGATTCGAAACGTGAATTGGTTGAGGTTAAATTTAACAGCTCACCCTTGGATAAGCCCGTTTCCGAGACCCAACAGAGCAGAATGCATGGCATCATCAAGAATGCACCCAACTCCCACTGGTCCTTGAATATCAAATTTGGTATTTACTTACCAACAGCGCTTGATTATGTCTTGATGCACATAGCTGAGGACTTTTCCTGGTGTCTTGTCGGATTGCCTTCTAGAGCCAATATGTGGATCATGACAACAAAACGTCCTCAAAATAAAAAACCTCGACCTATGCCTTCCAATATTGAGTACCGCGAGACAGCAGCAGCGAATAGTGAGCCTGTCACAACATCGAAGGATGTACTTACGACGAAAGAGGAGGATGAGATCTTGAGAGAGGGTCTAAAAATGGCTGAAAACTTGGGATTCGACATCAGCATGGTCAGAATCGCTTGTTGGCGGTAAATAAGATAAGCATACGTACAAGGCTTTGCAGAACACTATAATGCCAATATGATAATATACATAGTATGAAGCAGATATATTCGTACATTTTTACACGAATCCAAATAATTAAATGAACGAGCAAACTATTTTTCTACTCTACTTTATATTTCTACTCTATCTAGTTATCCATAATAACCAGGCGCCAGTGATATTTTTCAAGCATGTACCGGTAAATCTAATAATTACCAGGCCAAAATATTCCCGCTTCACTATTTTCGGCATCTACAAAAGAATCAATTTTATCCATTAGTTCCTTGGTACGAGGTTCTGAAAGCTTTCTCGCAAAGAAAACTCCACGCTTAGATAGTCCTTGAATAATGTCCCAGTTTTGGGGGGTAAGAAAGTGCGTATGTGTGCGAAAACCAGTGAAGGCTTTGTCCCACTGTCCAAACTTTAATTTATGAATGTATGTATGTGATTAATGTTATAAAAGATGCGATAAATAGCATGATAAAAGAATAAAAGGGTAAGGTTGGCCAATATGAGCAAAATTATGATTTTCGAGTTATTTCCAAAGATAAGATATCACTGCAACAGTACAGAAAGAGAAGAAATGCAGGTAGCTGAAATAAAAGGAATAAAAATATTGAGGAATCAGCCCATACCTTCCAAGTGTTCCATACACTCTGCGCTCCCAATGTCCCGACAAAGCGTCTGGTGCGTTCCCAATTGTAAAGCATCGTGATATAATAGTGCTCCTCTGATCCAAGCAACATATGTTTGAAGAAGTGGTAGTATTTTCTACCTTCTTCCGTGGAAACAATGTACTCGGCACTCCTCCTATCGTAAGCTGCGCTGGTTCCAGGATCGCTTTTCCGCCACATGCGATGCTCTCCATCGAAGTTGCTATAGCTGATACCCTTGGGATTGTTGAAGTTCCGTCCTTGCCCACTAAGAAAACTTTCTCGATACAATGACTGAGCTTCCTCATCTTTCTGACGTGTGTTCGCTTTGCCTCGGCTGTTCCTGAATGCACCATCGCGAGGAAATAACCATTGTGTGTCATTCCTGGAGACTCTGGTCTCCAATCGGTAGTATCCAAAGCCTCCGTGGCATGATAGTGGCGGGGCATAGCTGTAAGCCCGCATTTCCATTGGTGATGACCCCATATTTTTCGCATCACCGCGTTCCGCCCATGTCAATTCAATCGATTTCCGTATATGCTGATCATCCGAGAAAACTTGCGGATACTTTGCTTGCAATCTGCGCACATCAGTAGAAGTCTCAGCACTCCAAGCCATAAGAAAAGGCATAAATCCTCCGTTTTCCCCTCTTTTGGGCACGTGAGAGGAAGCTAATATTGTCTGCATCCCATTCAAAGACACAAGAGGGTAATCAAACCCAGTTAGAGGGACAAAATAATCCCATTTCTTCTTTCCTTGTGTAACCCCCGATGTTGCATCAACCCCTCTGTTAATAATGTCATCGTTTTCTAGACACCAAGCCATAGCCTTGCTTAGCAGAATAGAGGCAGTAGATGCGCCATATACAATACTAACATTTTGCGATAATGCGATGTTGCTCATAGTGCTGCTTGAGTTCAAAGATCTTGGCAGTACTTCTTTCGCTAGAGCAGCTTCTAATCGATACAAAAACCCATGCGCTGAACCACGGGGGTCGACGTGTATGAGGTAGAAGTGGTCGGGACTGTATAATCGCTTGATAAGGCGCACAAGCGAATCCTCATCTTTATATACGGTAAAAAAAAAAACCAAACGCAGTTGTTTACCACGCTTGATATTATGCAGCTGTTTTGCGCTCAGTCCTTTGCGAGGTTCCGGCGAAAGAGATCTTTCTCCATCAGATTTTACCTTCTGGCCTGAAATCCCTGGAACGACCCTCACGCCACCTAGCACGGGCACTGCACCGCTCTCGTGGGAAAAATCACACCAGTTATTTGTCACTGCATAATCAAAGGCAAGTGCATTAGCCAATTCTTGGGGACAAGGGAGAAATGGATCTTCGTAAGCGCGGTCATGAACACATTCTAGCCACATTCTATTCGGATGGCAACGAGTATTCAACTCCTTATGAATCCATGCCAATAGTGCCAAATCGTCCTTAGAGCCAGAAATGGGCATACGACAAAATGCAGGGACGGTATACGTGTTGATATGATGTATTCTCTTTGAATTATTTGTGCTACGAGATTTTGACAAGGTATTCAAAGCCAGTGAGTCGAAGTTATTGATGAAGGAGTGCTGAAAAAAATGCTGCCCATTGCTCGGATCTACTCCTATCTTTTTTACCAATACGTCACTCATCATCATTGGGCTCAATATTTTTGCTTTTGTACTGTCACGATCATATCCCTGGCTCACCGCAGAAGAGTATAAACTCCTTGTCGAAGATGATCCCGCTTGAAAACCAGCTTCTTGTAGCAATCGAGCAGTTGCCCATGTGTTGTATCCTTGTTCTCCCTCTCTACCCATCAAATCCACAAGTGCCTGGCTTGTAAATGGCAGTGTGACTAGCAGTTGTCCCACGTGTGTTTGTAAGAAAGTCGGTATATAGAGGAACAAATCGGCAAGTATCGTGAACTGAATGCCATCGTAATCATCTTCATGAGGGCTTCCCTCTTTCCCATTTGAAGCGAACCGGCTTTGAATTTTCATTATGTCTATGTACCCTCTCTTTTTTTTCTTTTTGGCTGCTTCGTCGCCATTAAAAATGTTCCTATGAAGATCAAGGTGGTTCATCACCTCTTTGTATACACAAGCATAACAACGCTTCGCCCAAACTACGACTCTGTGAATGCGTATGTTACCTTTAAATTCACCCCAGTATTCTAAGGCTTTTGATTTCATATGCTCATTAGCAGGCTTGCACAGGTCTCCCTTTTTATCAATAACGTATTGGAATAATTCTACCTGACAACCCTTCGCTGCCATCTCCTTTTCAAATTCCATACTACCCAAATCGTCACAAGTCTTTGTTGCCATAACACTCCAAACCATGCAAGTAGGGGCAGGGTCTGAAATAAATTTGTCCTTTTCCGATGGGGCATGATCCACCAGTAAACTTTCAACATTTTCAAATTGAAGTCTCTTTGTTTTACTGTACTCGAGATTGTCTTCACAAACTACAAAACCCTGGACATTGATTTCATTTTTACAAAATTTGCTACCATCTATGCTTGGAGGATACGCCAGCCATTTCAGAGCATCTATGACATCGTCGTTCTGCACTGGCAAGCAACCCTCGCTTGCATCCTTCTTGCTCCCGATCGGACATGAACCTTCGGGTAAAGGGAGTTTATCAAACTGAGTTCCTTTCTTCTTTTTACTCCAGGGTTTTTTCTTCTCTCTACCACGCACTATGCCTGTCGTTGAGAGCAGTATCAAGAAAAATAAATAAAGAAGAAGAACCTTCATATGATCTTGCTGCACCACTGCAAATCCTGGAAATGGATTTTATAATGGACAAATTAAAAATCAGAAGCTCAATTTTTTGAATGCAAGGTACAAATAACCCCATTAAATCAGTTTGTACATATAGACTCTCCATGAACTTTTACGATCTTAGAAAATTCTTCAAAAATGCCGAAATGAAACGTGCGATATATTTTTACTCCAACCGTATACGCTCCCTCTTGCGACGCAAATGCCACAAAAAGACAGCCGTTAGCGACTACAAAATTGATGCCTCAAAGACTTTATATATTTGGGATCACGACGGGAGTGCATGCGGTTGAAGTGGCAGTATATCGCGAATACCGCCGCCCGTAAGACTGATATCAGATTTAAGGGAAGAAAAAGAGAGCTGTTACCAACATTTCGAATAATTTACTACATATTGTCAACAAATATTATACGTTGTATTTATTATGCTTCGGAATCATCCGTTATTTCGCTATTATCGGTGTCATATCCTGGAGATGCAATCCTTCTACGAATTTTCCTCCTTGCCTTTGCAGGCTTCACGCCCGCCCCATCCCCAACTACGGCAGCTCTTTTTGCCGCCAGATACGCCGAAAACGACGATGGACTGGCACCTGAAACTTCTGCAGCCCCTATATCTCCTTGGCTTCCCCCGAGGGGAGCTAAACGCACTGAACCCAGAGCTGTCGGGCTACTACCTGTCACCGTGGGAATTCTAACCGCACCTGGACCAGTCGAGGAAGATGGTTGGTCGCTTTCATCTATACGCCGCATGGTGTCTTCGAAGATGCGCCGCTGATCTGTAACCCTTATTGCACGAGGACTCTTAAACTGAGACTGTTCTATTGAATTTGTACGCGCCGTCTCACTAGCGGAAGATGCGCCTGATTCCTCCCATATGGACTTGCCACTGCTCCTCCTGCCAGAATTGACTACTTTACGTGTACGCTTGCTCACACCAGCAGGTGTGACGATTGAAGGCATATCATCTTCTCTGACAGATCCACGAATAATGCCAGTGAGAGGGGCCAACATACCCTTCGGGTTCGAATCCTTACCACGACGACCAAAAAACGAGGCGAAAGCTCCTTCGCTTTCCTCAGACTTCACAGCTGTTCCTTCAACATTATCATCTTCATCCACAACTACAGCATCTTTCAAAGAGTCTTCATTGACCCTACCGTTTCTATTTGTCACGCTTCGAGGCACTGATGCGTGCATCAATCTCTTCTTCGCTATACTTTCTTGTCCTGCATCAAGGGCAGCCATAGCTGATTGGAACATGAGGCGCATGGCCTTCTGGGTGGGTTTGCCACCACGATTGTGTACAGCATTGCTTGCGCTCTCGTAAAGCGTTTCTGATTTCGCCATGTCGAGCTTTCGAATGTTGTCTCTGAGAAATAAGTGGTGGTGTGTGCCTTGTGCAATGTCCATTCCATCGCCATCCATCGCCATCCTTGTGTTGTCGTGCATTCCGGGCCTATCTCTATTGTTGCTACCGAGATTGTATCGCTTCAAGTCGCTTTCCTTCATCGTAAATACGCCCAAAGGTCGCCTTACGTCTTCATCCTCGTCATTATCTTTCAAGAACTTCTTGATATTTGTCAAATCGAAGGCACCAGCTTGCTTGGCATCATCCCGATCATTCGCGTTCGTCTTGACATCGCCAGTGAAAGACTCATTTCCAGCAGTGGAGTGTACAAGGTCGAAGACCTGAGCCTCATCGTCGTCATCAAGAGTAGCATGAATATTCGACACCTCTACAGCTTGCTTGTCGACATTCTTCTCGGCAACCTTCTTCTGTCTGAGAAACTCTTCAGCCGCCTGAGAACCTGGTTGTGCCTTACTGTGTAACTCTCCAAGCTCTTGCACCTTGGCGTACCGCTGAGCGGTGGTTGATGATGTAGGGGCTACTGACCCTATCTTCATACCACCTTTCTTATAGCCATCACCCATACCGATCTTACTCATACTCTCTTTATGCTCGGAGTAGTAACTGAGCATAACAATACCAATGTAGAGCAGCAATACAATAGCTATACCAGCTGGTACAATCGTAGGTTGATATGCGTTGAGAACAGCAACCACCAACGAGACGATACCTGCAGATACAGCTGCCAAATAGTGTAACAGAACATCTTGTATGCCAACGGGCAAGTCAATAAAAATGTTCATGAGGAACAGATATGGTTTCCAAAATGTTGCTACCGTGTCTGGGTTTGGTAGATGCAGTTGGGACAGATTTGTGACCATACTGCGAATAGCCTGACTTTCGCGTAATGCTGGGAATGCCTTCGCCACCCTATAAGACACAAACGTGTATGGAACCACATTGAGGTTGTTGTGTGTGCTTACAGTATTGCGACGTTTATTTCCGCCTGCGCCACCCTTGCTGAAAGTCTTGTTCTCTACAACAAAGTTTTTCAAGTGCTTAACAATAAAAGAACGGGCCTGGCCTAGACCACTCACGGCATCCCCCATCATGGGTAGCCCAACATGCATCATGAGGATGCGAAGAGGATTAACCATCATATGATCTAGAATGATGAAGGCCAAAATGCAGTAGAACCAAATATACTGCATTTGATTCAACATGCTATGCGAATTAAGCGCATTACCTATTATTAGACCTAAATTCAGGAAGAAAACGAAGAGACTGCTACTCATCGTCAATTCCTTCTGCGCCACTGTCTCACGAGACATCTTCCCAGCAGCAATCTTGGCAGTACGATTATCTACCAGATCCATATGAACCAAAAACATGATACGTCGAGCGCGATCTAAATTAGTCATATTACGGAATGCCTTAATTTCTTCCGCAGCACTTCGTCTCATACGATTAAAATACTTTCGGGTGTGGTTTGCCATACATTCCTTCTTCAGGGCATCTAGTTTGGAGTGACTCGCGTCATCCTTTCCTTGCTTCAGGGCCCCAGAGATAGACACAAGTCCACCAGCTGCTTGCCCCTCCTTTGCCATCTCGTTGTCGGCCGTAACTTGTCGACCGAGGTAATCAGTCTTCGTCAATTTAGGGGCAGCGAGCTTTCTCGGGACAAATTTCTTTTCATTGGTCATTGGCAAAGCTCCCACCTGATTGCGCCTGGAATGATAGAAACAGCATAACATGTAATGCAACGTCGCCTTGATAGTGTCCATTATACCCCAATTGTGGTCAAAAGGATTATTAAAGACACCTCTCTTATCAAACATTTGATAGCGTGCTTTATCTGCGGCCCATATTCGACCATATTCCATTGAAAAAAATTTGTAATGCTCTCCAAAGATCATCACATTGATTGCTTCCTCTGCCTCAGCCCCAAGACGAACCATGATGCCGTAGAGTGAAACAGCCTCATTCCAGCGCTTCAGATCCTCTTGTATGGAGGAGCCCAGTACTTGATTCTCGAGTTCACGATCATATGAAAGGTTGAAAAGATATTCCAGA
>JACLAB010000439.1_pt1 | contig 14399 bp, 9 predicted proteins | sample 8027921 | NCBI WGS metagenome assembly JACLAB01 (sample SAMN15725117, study PRJNA655200) | protist metagenome | isolation source: fluorescence activated cell sorting (FACS) single amplified genomes of... | place: USA: West Boothbay Harbor, Gulf of Maine | collected 2000-07-19 | reverse complement strand
AGCGGGTTCGGGAAAGCTTCTTTCACCGTTGATTCGAATCTTTCTCTCTCTTCGTTCGTGGCGTACCCGTTGGCGCCGTCGACGACGTTTCTCGAGCTCCAATCGACGCCGGAGAAGGAGACGGATGAGGTCAAGTGGTTGTATTGCGACGATAAAGGAAACGCGAGAACAGAAGATATGCCGTACTTCAAGTGGAAAGGAAAGTTGCGACCGCATAAGATTTCGCACCAAGAGAAGTTGTATCGAGGGATGCGGAAAGTGCCGGATACGGTGGTGAAAGCCGAGTGGTGGGAGACGAGCAGACCGTTGGCAGAAGAGAGGGCGAGACAGCAAAGAGTAGCAGACGAGTTGCCGCAAAAAGAGATTGAAAAGTTACGAAAAGCGTGCGTTATTGGGAGAGGAGCGATTGATTGCGTGGTGCGAGCGATTCGTCCAGGGGTCACTCCCGAAGCGTTGGACGTGTTGTGTCACGATTACATTTGCGATAAGAACGCGTATCCATCGCCGTTAAATTACTATTGCTTCCCAAAATCGTGCTGCATAAGCGTAAACGAAGTTATTTGTCACGGTATTCCCGATTGTCGACCGTTGGAGGAAGGAGATATCGTGAATATCGACGTCACTGCATTTTTTGGCGGATACCACGGCGACTTGAACGAAACCGTGTTTGTCGGCAGTAGCGGTGACGAAGGCGATAACGCTGAGAAACCAGATAGCGAAGAAGTAGCAGACGGAGTAGATGATAGCAGCAAAAAAGAAGCGTTCAAACTGCTCAAGTGCGCGTACGAGTGTCTCGCAGATGGTATGTCCATTGTCAAACCAGACACGCGATACAGAGACATTGGCGAAAAAGTCTCCGCGGTTGCCTCTAAATATAACTGTTCGGTCGTTAAAACTTACTGCGGTCATGGCATCGGGAAGCATTTTCATTGTTTCCCGAACGTTCCGCACTATAAAGGCAACAAAGCCGCCGGTGCCATGAAGCCTGGTCACGCGTTCACCATTGAACCGATGATCAACCTCGGCAAAGAATGGCGCGACGAGTTATGGCCGGACGGATGGACCGCGGTTACCAAAGATGGAAGCCTGAGCGCCCAGTACGAGCACACGATGGTATGCACGACAGATGGCGTGGACGTCTTGACGAAACGGAATAAAAATAGCCCGAGAGTGTTTCCGTTCACCGAATACGAGGATACCGGAGACGACGACGACAAAGAAGAAGGGGCGGACAAAGAGAAAGTCGTCGCGGAGCTCGAAGAGCTTGTCAACGAATTCAACACCAAGTTGTAGAGGCATAGAAAGTGATGCAAAGAGAGCACACGCAAAAGCTTGTAGGGTAGCGTCGTAGTTTTTTATATGTTGTCATATTATTAGTACCACCATATTTCGAACTGGAAATGCTTCGCTTATTTTTTCTCGGTCTGGTCGTCTCTTGTTTCGCTTTGAAATCGAAGTGAAATCAAGTACGAGTCGTAGTAAAAATTAACCCTGGCGGCCGAAAACCTGAAAAATCACCACAACCACTTTCGAGACAACAAACAAAAGCTTGCGGCGGTAGTAAAAGCCACACCGACTCGACCAAAATGTTTGCCTCTCAGACGACGATAAACCCAACCTCCTTCGCGGCGCGGGCGCGAACGTCCTCCTCGTGCGACGGAGAGAGTTGCCGATGCGCTTTCTGCGCGAACGTGACCAAGAGAAGGGTGGCGACGAAACGCAATCCGTCCGTCGTCACTCGCGCCGAACAATACCGCCCGGGGATTAACATGCCGGAAGGTCCGGACTCGGACTTGAACAAATGGTCCAGGAAAATCACGCAGCCGAAATCTCAAGGCGCTTCTCAAGCCATGCTCTACGCGACTGGTTTGACCGAAGCGGATATGAACAAACCGCAGGTTGGGATTTCTTCCGTCTGGTGGCAAGGGAACCCGTGCAACAAACACTTGCTTTTGTTAGGGAACGAGGTGAAGAGAGGCGTCGAAGCAGCTTCGATGGTCGGGTATCAGTTCAACACGATTGGTGTGTCCGACGGGATTAGTATGGGTACGCCGGGGATGTCTATGTCGTTACAATCGAGAGACTTGATCGCGGATTCCATCGAGACGGTCATGGCCGGGCAATGGTACGACGCGAACGTGAGTTTGCCGGGATGCGATAAGAACATGCCGGGGACTATTATGGCGATGGGAAGAATTAACCGACCGTCGTTGATGATTTATGGAGGTACGATTCGACCGGGCGTTTCGCAATTGGATGCGAGCAAGTCGTTGGACATCGTTTCGGCGTTTCAGAGTTACGGCCAGTTTGTTACGGATGCCATTACCGAAGACGAAAGAAAGGATATCGTGAGAAACTCGTGCCCAGGCGCTGGAGCGTGTGGCGGCATGTACACCGCGAATACCATGGCATCTGCTATCGAGGCTTTGGGGATGACGTTGCCGTATTCCAGTTCAATCCCGGCGGAAGATCCGTTGAAGATGGACGAGTGTTTCTTAGCCGGGAACGCGATTAGGCACTTGTTGGAGATTGATTTGAAACCGAGAGACATCATGACCCGAGCGGCTTTTGAGAATGCGATGACGATTGTTATTGCTCTCGGTGGTAGTACGAACGCGGTGTTGCACTTGATTGCCATGGCGCACGCGTGCGGGATTACTTTGACCTTGGACGATTTCCAAGCCGTGAGCGACAAGACGCCGTTCATTGCGGATTTGAAACCAAGTGGGAAGTACGTCATGGAAGATGTTCACAAAGTCGGTGGTACTCCGGCGGTGTTGAAGTATCTCATGGCGAATGGTTTGATTGATGGCTCGTGCATGACGGTAACGGGTAAAACGTTGGCAGAAAACTTAGAAGCCTGTCCAGATTTGAAGGAAGGGCAAGATGTGATCGTGCCGTTGGATAAACCGATTAAGAAGACTGGACATTTACAAACGTTATACGGAAACATCGCTCCGGAAGGTTCGGTGGCGAAAATCACCGGTAAGGAAGGTTTGTACTTCAAAGGTACCGCGATTTGCTTCGATTCCGAGGAGGAGATGCTCCAAGCGTTGGCTGAGAATTCTAAACAGTTTGTTGGTACAGTCATTGTCATTCGTTACGAAGGTCCGAAGGGTGGTCCAGGTATGCCGGAAATGCTGACCCCGACGTCTGCGATCATGGGCGCTGGCTTAGGTAATGACTGCGCGTTAATTACGGATGGGAGATTTTCAGGCGGGTCGCACGGTTTCGTCATCGGTCACGTCACGCCGGAGGCGCAAGAAGGCGGTCCGATCGGTTTGATTGAAAACGGAGACGAGATTGAAATCGACGCGGAAAAGAGAACGATGAATGCATTGAATGTCACGGAAGCGATGTTTGCTGAGAGAAGAGCCAAGTGGAAAGCGCCACCTTTGGAGGCGACGAGCGGTACGCTGTATAAGTATACCAAATTGGTGGCGAGCGCGTCGAAAGGTTGCATCACTGACCTTTAAACATATTTTTAATATCTAATACAGTAATATATTATCTATTGAAAGTGCTGCTACATTCTCTATTTATCATCTATCTATACTTTATATTTCATTAATCGCGCCGTTTATGTAGTGCTAATTTTCTTTATTCATGCGGCGCTGGTCTGTCATCTTCGTCAAACGACCACACCGAAAAGTGGTGGTTCAGCGATCGAACGCCGTGTAAACGCTTTCTGGTCCTGCTACTCAAGGCGCCTTTCTCATCCTTCTCTCTCTTAACGTAGAATATGCGTTTAATGCGCGAGTGTGTCAGCGCCATGGCGCACATCAAACACGGTTCGTGCGTCATGTAAATGTCGTACCCGGTACACAGATACGGCTTGTCGGGGATACCGGTGGATTCAGCCATGACTTTTGCCGGCACAGATTTCCGGCGCTTCTTAGCCTCTGGAGACGTCAAATCTTCAATTTCTTCATGACCATCAGCTTTTTCACATTTCGCAGTTTCGTTACTCTTATCGGTACCATCGCGCGCTTCTGGAAACAGTTGTAAATCCAATCTCGCGACTTTCTCTATGGCAATCATCGCGCAGTGTAGCGTAGGAAGACACCTCCTCAAAGCTCCACCATTTTCGTCATCATTTTCTCCATTCTTCGCGCACGCGACCACCTCGCCGGTTTTGGGATTCACAATTTCGCACCATCTCTCGTCGTCTTCCTCTTCTACTTTCGACATCAACGCTCTCGCCCTCTCCGTCGCCGTCCTCCTCGCCTCGTCGTCCAGCTTCGACTCGTTTGAGTTCACCTCGCCTTTCGCCGTGGCCAACAATACCGACGGCCACCACTCGTTCGCGCGTTCCAGCTCTTTCTTCGAGAGCACCTGTCGGTTCGGGACGAAACACGACACTAAATCTTCCGTCGTCGTATTCGTCGCCTCTAAAACTTTCCTCGCGTACTCTTTGTTTTCCTCTCCGGAGATACCTACGAAGAAGAACACGCTCTCCGAGTCTTCCGGGTTCGCTTTCACTCTCCGAACGTGTTTCGGCGGCGCGCCAAAATCATTTCCCTCGCCTTTCTCCTCGACGGTTTCCTCCTGTGCACCAAATGCCGGTCGCGCGGATGATATCATCTCGCGCTCGTAACTCGACACTTGCTTCACCGCCATCGAACACGCGCGTTTGGGAATGCGGACGCAAAATGCGCTCGTTTTGGAAAGTGGGATTGGAATCGTTGGCGCGACGAAGAACGGAGGCGACGACGCGTCGTCTCCGCTTTTCAACAGAGATGGTGGCATTGTCTCTCACGTGGTCATCACTATCATTATCGTCGTCGTCGTCTTTGTCGTCTTTGCGCGTGTTTAAAAGAGTGAGAGATAAAATCACGCATACCGGTAAATAAGTTTTTCAGATAAAAAAAATTTCGCTAAGACACTTGACTTTGCCGCGAGTATCGCGCCGCGCACGGGAAGAAGATCTTCTCCGCAACTTCGGACCGTTAAAGTTCTTTACTTCTTCGGCTTGACTGCTTTGGTAAAATACATTACGGTGTAAATACCCGTCTTGCCGCCGTCGACTAAAGCGTCGGCGCCCTTCTTCAAAAACCCGCTCACGCCGACGCTTCCCTTCGGAGCGATTCTGATCATCTCCAAAAACAAGACCAAGTAGTGGGTAATCGCGCGTCCCCAAATGGTCGTTTTGAAGCTCCAGAAATCTCTGAACGGCGACCATCTTCTGTACGGGTCGATGGGTTCGTACCAGTTCACGTCGCTGGTTTTCACCAAATCTTCCTCTTCCTCCAACTTGAAGCCGGCTTTTTTCATGGCGTTCGAGACGTCTTTGCAGCTTCGCGCGGTCGGTAAACCGTTCCCTAACAAAATATCCTGTCTGATTTGTCTGTGCTTTTCGTTTTTCGGGTCGTACTCTTCGGTTAAACACCACTCGTAAGAGGCGAACACGCCCCCCGGTTTCAACACTCGAAAGATTTCCGCGTAGCACTTTTCCGCATCCGGCGCGTGACACGTCGCTTCGATTTGATACACCGCATCGTACGTATTATCCGGAACCGGAATATTCATGAAATCCGCCTTGATAAACCCGCAATTATCGTGTCTCCCGGTCGACTTGTTAATCTGTTCTCCTCTCGAAATTTGAAACGCGTTGTTATTCAATCCCGTCACGTCCGCCCCCGTAAACGCGGCAATCTCTCTCAACGGGCCACCAATCCCGCACCCGACGTCTAAAACCTTATCTCCTTTCTTCACGTTCAACTTAGAGGCCAAAAAATGCTCGTGTCGAATGATTGATTCTCTCAAGGTTTCCCATTTGTACCGGTGCGCGAAGTGGAACGACTCGCCCCAGCCATACTCGTAAAACGAGGTTGCTAAATCGTAGTACTTGTTCACGACGTCCGTGTAGTTTCCCGTGCGCTTAGAGTCGTCTTGCTCTTTGAAGTATTCCTGTTGCGTTGCGTTGAAGAGACGCGGAAGAAGATAAAGGAGAAGAAGAAGAAACGAGAAGAGCGATGACAGGTCAGTCTCTTTAGAACGCGCGCGCGTGTGCGTGAAAGTATCTAATCAAAAATCATCGAGAGAGAGAGAGAGAAGAAATTTCCAAAAGAGCACACACACCTCGTAATCTTTCGTCACTTGTTCGCTCTCCTTGCGATCGACGTTCCCGCCCATGTGCTTGACGTTGAATTTCTTGTTTTTAGACGCCATGTGTTCTATTCGTTTTTCTTCTCCTTTGAACTCTTCTGACACCCGACACTCGTTTGCGTCGTGTGTGCGTTTTTGAAGTATCTATCGCGTGTGGATAATCAATCGGAGATCTCTTTTTACAACAAAATATGTTTAGGGTGTGAAACCCTAACCCCAAAACCCTAAATCCGGTAGGGGAAAAAGTCGTTATAAAAACACCCACAAAACACCCATCACGCACACGCGAACAACAACTTTCGTAACTTCTTCGGTCGCGCCTCTGTTGTCGTTCTCATCGAAAGGGAGAGAGAGAGAGAGATGGAAAAAGAACAGAAGAGAGAGAGAGAGAGAGAGAGAATATATATACACGTAAACAAATGGCTACTCCAGAAGAAGAAGAAGAGGAAAGGCGAAAAGGGATTAGAGATTTCGTGAACGCGCGGAGGAATACGAATAACACGAATAACAAAACGCTGTGTCTGATCGTCGTGGACGTCCAAAACGACTTCATGCTTCCGTCTGGCGCGCTGTCCGTCGCTAACGCGGAGGAAATCATCGACGATGTGAACTATTTAGTCGACATCATGACCGCGGAGAAGGATTTGGTGATTTTCACGCAAGACTGGCACTGTCCGAAACACCACTCGTTCGCGAGCGAACATCGAGGGAAGAAACCGTTCGATGTCGTCGAAATTGACGACGACGACGACGACGACGACGAACAGAATACGACAACTAAAACAACGACTACGTTATGGCCGGACCATTGCGTGCAAAATACGAAAGGCGCGGAGTTCCACGAGAAAATTCGAGTCCCGGCTTCGGCGAAAGTCATTCGGAAAGGCTTCCGCAAACGCGTGGATTCGTACTCGGCGTTTGTGGAAAACGATAAACGCACGGAGACTGGGTTGGGCGAGTATATTCGCGGCGTGAATAAAGGATTAGAATTATCGTCGTCGTCGTCGTCGTACTCATCGAATAATAACGATAATAGTAATGGTGACGGTGCACCAACGCGCATAATCACGGATTGCATCGTCGTCGGCGTCGCTTTCGATTATTGCGTTCGCTTCACCGCGGAGGACGCGCGCGAACTCTTCGACACGGTGGTCGTTTTGGAAGATTTGACGCGAGCGGTTGGTCTCGGCGACTCGCGCGAGGAAGCGAGAGCGGCGATGGAAAAGAAAGGCGTCTCAATTATTGCAACGGATATTTAGCTCGCGCACGCACTGACACACACAAACAGTTCCCTTTTTAGGGAAAAACTTCTTCATTCTTCTATTCGTTCAAAACACACACACACACGTTTTTTTCATAACATCGAGACACCACATCATCGCGCGGCGCAACAATATTAATAACAAGAATGGGTGGAACTGCAAACATCCGCCGAGAAGCCAAAGCGAATCGCGAAGCGGAACAAGCAGCCGCGAAAGCGGCAAAAGACAAGAAAGCCGCCGAAGATGCGAAATTCGCCGGCCACGAAAACCCGAAAACGAAAAGAGATAAAAAACGCGACGCGGAGATGGAGAGAGAGGACGAACAAGCGGCAAGGAAGGCGGAGAGCAGACGATTGGCGAAATTGGAGGAGGAAGAGATGGCGACATTCGGGCAGAAGAAAGCATCCGCGAATAAAAAACTGACAAAATTCGAAATCGAACAAAACAAAGCGATGGATGCCAAGGCGCGGTTGAAGGCGAAGTTTGCCGCGAAGAAAGAAGCGGAGTCGTACGTCGACGTCGACCAAATCGAAAATACAAACAGAGAACGCGCGGCTCTAGACGCGACAAATGCAGGGGGTACCATCGACAAGGCGGTCAAAGAGTTGACCGGATTGGACATCGCGAAGAAAACGCAACCGGTATCGATGAAGGCCGCCTACATGGCCTTCGAGGAGCGAGAGTTACCGGGATTGAAAGAGGATCGACCGGGGTTGAAAAAGAGTCAGTACGACGAGTTGTTGAGTAAAATGTGGAAGAAAGACCCGACGAATCCGGTGAACATCGCTAAAGAAGGCAGATAGAAAAGAGAAGATAGAGAGAGAGAGAGCGTCGATATGCAAAAAGTGTAATAAAAAAAATATCCATTTGTCCGCAGTTTCCAAAACGCACACGAACACACATACAACACACACTTTCATCGAGAAGACCACGCGCGCCAGTTTGAGATTATATATAACTCGTCTTCTCATAAAAAGCGATGATGATGATTGCGTCCACGTCTTCTTCTTCTTCTTCTTCTTCTTCTTCTTCTTTGTTGATATCGTCGTCGTCGACGCATCGTCAGCATCGTCGGCGAAATATTACTATCCAAAGACAAAAGCGTCGTCCGATGAGATGCGACGACGGGAGAAAGACCACGACGCGAGCAGCTCTGGGAGAAGGCATCTACGATCCTCCAAACTCGAAAGAGGAGGCGTTTTCGCAGTGTTCGACCGCGATCGAACGTCTCGTTTCCGATGGAAAGAAGAAGAAAAATTCGAGCAAAAAACGAGCGATGCGAAAACAAGTGGCCAAAAGAGGCCAATTTTTATGCGTGGAATTACCGGTGATGGACGCATCCGCGTCCTCGACGGCGGATATGGCGTTGTCTCTTTTAGGATTTGACGAGGAAGGCGCGAGCGTGGTGTACGCGGACGGAGAAGCGGCGAGGATAAGTAATGAAAAGAATGACAGAGTGGAAACGTTCTCGCTCGTGGAAGCGATGGAGAAAGAGGCGGATTTCACCGTCGCGAGCGAAAAGACCGGGGCGGTATATTTGGTCGGGTTTGGAGAAGATGAAGTTGAAGAGGCGGTGAAGTTGACGAAGAAAATTAACCCTGCGCGAGCGATTGTATTGGTAAACGCCGAGTGGATGCACGCCGGTGATGGAGGAGATATTTATAAATCGGAAATCATAGCGAGCGGGAAAGACGTGGATTCAATTTCAGAGACGGAGAAGTTCAAGAATCAATTCTCGGTGGTGTACTCGTATTTGCCGTTACAAATTGAGAATAAGGTGTTCGGCCAAAACGCCGGTGGCGCTGTGTTTAAGTGCGTCTTAGGTGGCGCGCCGAGCGGGACGCCGTGGAGAATCTTAATGACGGATAAAGATGGGAAATTTAGTCAAGTCGGCGCGATGCAACGAAGACCAGAAGGCGAGGACATTCAAAACACTTTTTACAACGCGTACGCGGCAACGAGTCAGGTTAATAAAGGCGTCGGAGCGGTAAAGAGTACGTTCGATAAGTTCAAAGAGAGTCTACCGAACCCGTTCGGCGGTGGTGGAAAGAAGTAGGGAATAACAAATTATAGGAAAACAAAAGCAAATGCGGCGTGAAGAAAACAACAATACTGGTTTGTTACGGAAATGTTACGGTAGTAGAAGAAGAGAAGGAAGAGGTTGCTTTCTCGTTTAAAAGCGGGGACGCTTCTTCTTGTTGTCGTTTGCTTTGGTTCATGACGTGTTTTGCGTTCGAGTAAATCGTGTAAAGTATCGCGCGCGCGCAACGTATATTGAAGAATTAATAATTAATAGTGTTGGGGCTTCTTTGTTTAGATTTTGTAAATTTACAACCACAACTTTTGTCTCTTTTTATTTATGTACTCGTACGTATACAGATTTGTTTTTTGTAAACGGCGCTTTCCTCTTCTTAATCAAGCAGTCTCGGCGAATTGCGTCAAATCAAACGTCAACACCTTCGAGCACGCCTCGCGTTGGTCTCTGGAAACACCGACTAACGATTCCGCCTTGTCGTAAAAGTTATCCTTGAGGGAAATGACGATGGATTGCGTCCCGCCTTTGCCTAACGATTTCGAGCGAACGAACCTGGCCATTTTTTCGACGTTTGTTTTATCCAAGGCCGCGTCGACTTCGTCCAAGACGAAAAATGGCGACGCGCGATAGGAGTGAATCGCGAAGAGCAGCGCCAAAGCCGCGATGGTTTTCTCGCCTCCCGATAGCATCTCCATCTCGCGGTAACGCTTGGACGGAGGCATGGCGGTGAAGTTCACGCCACCCAAGAACGGCTCGTCGTAATTTTCGAGCGTTAAGAACGCTTGACCTCCCGTTGGATGCGCGGTACCTTTCGTCAACTCTTGGTACGTCTCCGATATTCTCTTCTCGACGTGTTCAAACGCGGCTCTGAATCGAGCCGTTCTCTCCTCCGCAATCTCTCGGAAGCTGATTTGACACGCGTTCATCTTTTGTCGCGCATTCTCAATCTCAATCGCTTGTTGTTTTTCCTTTTCGAGAATTTGATCGTACTGTTCGAGCGCTTTCATGTTTGGCTCGAGCTTTTCTAAAGTTGCCGCGCGTTCGTTGCACTCGTCGCGCATTTCTGCATCGAGGCGGTCTCTTTGCGCCTGATCGATGGCTAAGCGCAACTCGGGTTTCAAGTCCGAGTAGTCTACCGCGTAATTTTCGTCCGTATCGTACTCACTTCTCGGCGCATCCACGTCCATGGCGTCTTCGACGTCCTCGTCGTCTCTGTCGTCGTCCTCGTCGTCCTCGTTTCCTTCTCCGTCGCCGCTTTTTCTCTTACGCGAACCTGAACTCTTCTTCTTCTTCTTTTTCGCGGCACCGGAATAGCCATCCGCGAGTTGAGCGGCTCGTGGGATTTCCAACAACTCCATGCTCGCGTTTTTCAAAACGTCCAACCTCGAACCTCTCAACGCGTCCAAGTGGTTATTCTTGGCATTGATCAATCTCGAAAATCGTTCGCGTTCGTCGTTGGCTTCCGCGTTGAGCTCTTTCAGAGATTGCAATTCGCGTTCGACGCTTCTCGCGTCGTCTTTCGCGCGTTTCAATTCTCCGTCCAGCTCTTTCAACTTTGTCTTCATCTCTGCCGTGCTTTGATTGAGTTTTTCCAATTCCGTTTCCAAAGTTGTGATTTCCTTTTCGCACTTTTCGATATCTTTCTCGTGGCGTTTGATGGCCGTGTCGTTGTCGCGTGATTTTTCGTAATCAAGCAACTCCACGACGCGTGCGCGTTGCGACGCAAACTCTGCTTTAGCTTCCGCTTGTTTCTTTCGCCTCGTTTCTCGTTCTTCTTCGTGCTCGCGTATGTTTTTGACGCCGACGCGTTTGGAAAACTCCGCATATATTTCGTCGCTAATGTCGTGGATTTTCCTATCCAACTCTACAACTTTCGCTTCGAACTCTTTGATAGATTTTTCGGTCGCCGCGCGTTCGGGAATTAACGGTTCCAACGCGTCGTCAATTGAAGTCAATTCGTCTTGAAAGCGATTCAATTTCGCCTCGACGTCTTTAAAATCTTCTTTTAAATTCGCCAAATCGCGTTCGTGTCTTTGCTTTTGAGAGTACACGGCGCTCTCCTCGTTGATGATTTGTTGGACCGATTTCAATTTTAACATTTCCGTTTCCAACTTTTCTTTCTCTTTACGCCACGTGTCGATATCCGCTCTCGTGAATCTATTCGCTTTATCCGTTAATCCTTGAGAGCTTCCACCGGTAAGTTTACCGGCTTTGTCGATGCTCGTACCGTCTAAAGAGACAACTTTCAATTGCGCGCCGGCGTTCTTCTTGTTCTTGTCGTACGCGAGTTTCTTAGCCTCGGCGTGCGTGTCGCAGACGACGCAGTCTCCTAACGAGTGCAACATCGCTCTGTGATACGCGTTGTCGTAGCTCACGACGTCGATGACTAATTTCGCGGTGCCGCCTAATTCGCGCAAGCGCTCGTTGTTCTCAGACATTGTCTTGATGTCTTTCAGCGGAATAAACTCCATCGCCGGGACGCGTTGGTCTTTTAAATACTGAATGCACTCCTTCGCGGATTCGCGATCGTCCACAACTACCGCGTCCGCACTTCGACCTAACGCCGTGATCACGGCTAACTCGTACTTTTTGTTGGACACTTTAATCAAGTCCGTGACTCTCCCGCGACACCCGGCGAAGAGCGATCTCATGGACGCGATAGCCTCCGTCGCTTTCATTTCGCGTTCGTTTTCTTTTCGCAGCGCCTTTGCGCTTCGCAACTTCTCAGCCAGAGCGTCGATTTGTGTTTGATAGTGTTCCGCTTTCGCTCTCGTCGATCGTTTCTCGTCCGCTAAAATCTTAATCTTGGCGTCTTGCGCTTTGAAATCAGACTCGGCCAGTTTCACTTTTTCGCCAACCTCTTTCAATCGAGCTTTTTGCGACTTTTCGTTTTCTTTCAAGAACGATTTGCGCTTCTCCAACTGCGCGATTTTACCTTCTAAACGCTCCAACGTGCCTTTGTCGACGTTCGCTCTGTTTTCTGCGGCGTCGCGTTCGCGTTTGAATTTAAACGTCTTCGAACCCGCTTCCGCGCGTTTTTGGTTGAACTCTTCGCGTTGCGCGTCGGTCAATTCTACTTTCGACCTCTTCTCCGCTTTCTTCAGCTGGTCCGCGTCGTACAATCTCTCCGCATCGTTCACTTCCTCCAACTGCTTCTCCAACTTTGCCACGTCTTGCGAGCGAGAATCTTTATCCTCTTTTGTCTTTTCCAAGTTTGTTTGCAGCAACTGCAATTTCTTCTTGTTTCTTTGCAAACTTTCGTTCGATTTGACCATTTTCGGCGTCGCTTTCGACAGCTCCTCTCTCAACTTGCTCATCTTCTTCTCTGCCACGAGTGCATTTTTTGCCAACTGTGCCTTTGTTTTCTTCTTCTCCTCTAATTCGACTTTATTCGCCTCGTTCTTTTCGTCGTGCGCGTCCCGACTTTTCACAATCTTCAATTTCTCCTCCTGCATAGTCTTGATCCCTTCGTCCAAATGAAACAATTTCATCATCGCTCGATCCGTCTTTAACTCCTTCAACTCTTCCACAAGCTTCATGTGCCTCTCCGCCTCGTCTTTTTGCTCTTTGATCTGTTTTCTCTGGCTCATCAGCGTCTTCTTCTTCCCGAAAACGACCGCGTTCTCTTCCTCCGCCTCTTTCACTTTCAACTGCGCGTCGACGTACGCCTGCTTCAACTCGTCGCTTCCGCTCAACTGTTCGAACAGTTGCGTCAAATCTCTCGGCGATTTCTGCGCCACGGCTTCGATGTCGCCTTGAAACACCAAAAAGTTTCTCGCCTTCACGAGGATGCCAAACTGTTTCAACTTATCGGCGTACTCTTCAAACGTAACCGTCTTGTTGTCGATTTTATAGTCGGAGGATCCAGAGTTGGAGATTGTTCGCGAAAACCTCACCTCGGTCTTCTCCGCTCTCTTGCTCTTCTTTTTCGGTGGTAATCCTGACGACGATTTCTTCGGGTTTTCTTTTTCTCCTTCTTCTTCTTCTTCCTCGTCTTCGTCGTCTTCCTCGTCGTCGTCGTCTTCGTCGTCGTTCAAAACGTAAATCAAACTCACGCTCGCGTGCCTCTTCTCCTTTGAATCTTGCACGTCGTACGCGTACACCAAATCTCTCAGCGTAGACCCTCGCAACTGCGCGGACTGCACGCCCAACACGAACGAAATCGCGTCCATCAAGTTTGACTTCCCGCTCCCGTTCGGCCCGATGATCGAGGTGAACTTTTTAAACGGGCCGATGATTTGTTTTCCTTTGTACGACTTGAAATTTTCGAGCTCGATGCGACGCAAATGGCCCAACGGAGGGGCGTTTTTAGTGTTATTCTTATGAGTACCATCGTTACTTCCGGGCGTGCCCGGCGGAAGAGGAGGGAGCGCCGGCTGCTGCTGCTGCTGCTGCTGCGGGTTGTTGTCCATGACGCCCGGGCGACTCTTCTTCGATGATTAATATACTTTATATGCGTGTGTACTCAAAACGCGCAGAAGAAAATCTCTGTCGACGGGACATCGGATCTCTCCGAGAGAAAATTCAAATTTTTTGGCGGGGAAATCGCATAAAAACCCTAAACAAAAAAATGATGCAAAAAAGTCAACCGACGAAAGAAAAAGAAGAAGAAAGAACGCCACAAGCCACACTCGCGCGCGATAGATTAACAACACGCACGCGATTAGAATTATATATATATATATAGAGAGAGAGAGAAAAGAAAATGAAACAGACGTCTACTACGTGGGATAAAGCGAAAGTTCTCGCGATGACGAGTAAGAAGCTACAGACGGACAAGTGCGAAGAGTGCATCAAATCCATCCGAAAGCTTCCCGAGAACAAGACGTGTTTGACGTGCTCCGGGCCCGGGTCGCTGGCGCCGCAGTACGCGTGCACGAACTTTTGGATTTTTGTGTGCACGAGATGCGCGGGAGTTTTTCGCGAGTTTGGGTTTCGCGTGAAGAGCGTGAGCGCGAGCACGTTTACGCCGGACGAGGTGGACGCGTTCGTCG
>JACLAB010010450.1_pt1 | contig 14406 bp, 8 predicted proteins | sample 8027921 | NCBI WGS metagenome assembly JACLAB01 (sample SAMN15725117, study PRJNA655200) | protist metagenome | isolation source: fluorescence activated cell sorting (FACS) single amplified genomes of... | place: USA: West Boothbay Harbor, Gulf of Maine | collected 2000-07-19 | reverse complement strand
GACCACGAGACGAAGAGACTGCACTCGAGCGGCGTCGTGAAACGAACCGATGCCGACGCCGACCGACGATTGACGACGGAGGAATTGCGCGAAGAGGTTGCGCGCATGCGCGCGTTGCGCGAGGCGCTGCGACGGGCGCCGCCGAAGGAGGGATCGGAGGATATGAAACTCTTGGAACGATTGGACGCCGAAGACGCCGAACCGCGGTATCACGCGGAACGTCGGCTCGAGTACACGAATGGCGATACCTACGTCGGTGAAACCGTGGATGAGATTCGACACGGGAAAGGACGACACGAGTGCTCGACCGGGGACGTGTACGACGGCGGGTGGAGGGATGATAAACGACACGGGTACGGGACGATGCGTTTTAAATCTGGGTTGACGTACGTCGGGGAGTGGGCGGACGACAAGACGAGCGGACGCGGGAAATGTCGGTACGTCAACGGGGATTCTTACGACGGGGAGTGGAAAAACGACCACCGTTGGGGGTGGGGAAAGATGGTTTTCGCGAATTCTAGGGACACGTACGAAGGGGAGTGGGTGGATGACGTGATTGAAGGCGTGGGTTTGTATGCGTACGCGGATGGATCGACGTTTCAAGGAACGACGCTCTCTGGCGCGCGGGCGCGCGGGAAATTTGTCTCGGGCGATAAGTCTCTCGAGTACGATGGCGAGTGGAAGGATGATCAGAGACACGGTCGGGGGAAGTTTTACGTCAAGGGTGCCTTTCGGTACGTCGGAGAGTGGTTTCAGGATTGCAGACAGGGTCAAGGGACGTGCGAATACACCGACGGCGAGCGGTACCGCGGACAATGGATGGAAGACGCACGTCACGGCGATGGCGAGTACACCTGCGGCGAGTACCGGTATGTCGGACGGTTTGAACGCGATTTCAAACATGGGCACGGCGTGTGTACGTTTTCTGATTCCGCTGGCGGCGGAGAGTACCGCGGGGAGTACGTCGATGGACACGAACACGGAAAGGGCAAGCGGTTGTACGCCGACGGTTCAACGTACGTTGGCGAATGGATTCGCGGATCCCGAAGCGGCAAAGGCTCGTGTGAATACGCCAACGGCGATCGATACCAAGGCGAATGGTCTAATGACGTGCGTCACGGGTACGGCGTGTGTGTCTTTGCCGATGGGACGAAATACCGCGGGGAATGGGAGAGGGACTGTTGGTGTCAAAGCACCGCCGATCCCGTCTTTACGCGCGTCTTCGGACCCGGGATCGTTCGAGCGATCGCCGGTCGTGTCACTGCATTCGGTATCGAAGCTCGCGATGAACTCAAGAATAAACGTCTCAGCGGTGGGGATGTCTTCAACGTGAAATTAACCTTGCAACAAAGCGGGGATGCATCTGACGACTCGGCGCCTATTGAGGAACGAGTGACGGTTACGGACAACAGCGACGGTACATACGTCGCTCGATTCGCGTGCGAAGTCGCCGGAACGTACGCGTGCGAAGTCCTCATCGGCGCTGATGAACACTGCGGAGATTCACCATACGACGTCGTCGTTCTCCCCGGACCGGTGTGCGCGAAAACGAGCGTGGTTTCGGGATGTGGCTTGCGCCGCGCGCGCGTCGGCCAATGTGCGCAAATCGTCGTGGAATGTCTCGATCGTTTTTACAATCGCGTGCAGCGGCAATCCGATGACGACGAATCGGTGTCGATAGCATCGGTGTTGGGATTAAGAATATCCGCGACGGATATCAGCGGGAGAGAGATGGAGACGACGGATGAACGAGGAGTGCGAATCGAGATGGATGAAAACACTGGGAATTTAATCGCGTCGTACGTGCCGAAACGCGCCGGGATGTACCGACTCGTCGTGTGGTCAAAGGATGAGACAATGATGGGCGCGAGTCCGTACGCATTGTGTGTTGAAAATGACGACGATGAAAATGACGGCGCTGGTTTCGCGACGTCAGAGGAACAACCGAACGATCTCGCACGCGAATGGGAAATGATAGCCAAGGCGGATTACGCTAGAGATGGCGATGATTTCGGATGGGACAGCGGTGCGTCCGACGAGGAGGACGAGACGGAAGACGCGCGCGCGGCGAGAGAAAATCCACACGTGCCCGTGGTGACGAATTACGAAGACTTGTACAAGGTGGGGCGTCTGCAACGACGAATGAAGGAGAAACATGCCGAGGAACAGTCAGCAAAACTCGCGGATATGCGCGCAAAGCTCGAGGCGTTGGAGATGGCGAAGAAAATGTCCAACTCGAAGAAAAGTGACACTTCAGCATCGCGTACAATCAAACCGCCGTCGCTCACCGCGCTCGATTGATACTAAAACTAAGTATTATCGCCCTTCGTCTCTCGCCGTCATCAGCTCAAGTACTACATTTTGACATTATCAATACACAACTATCACTCTATTCTTCATCCTCTTCGGCGAAAGACAACGTATTCTTCAGCGACGCGGACGCGATCTTCTTCTTCTTCTTCGCCCTTGTCGCCGCTGAATCGATCGCTTCAGTATCTCCACCGCGACTCGTCGGTCTCTTTCCTCGAAACGTAAACTGATTCCCCGCCAGCGCCTCTGCCTCCCTCGCCTCGGCTTGTTGCAAACTATCCTTGTACGACGTCGAGTTTTTGCCTCCTTCCTCTTCGTCCCGGGCCACCGCTTTTTTCCACGCTTCCGTCGCTTCGGTAAACATTTGTAATCGTTCGCACGCCTGCGCCAATCGAACGTATCCTTTCGCGAACTCAGAGTTCAGCTCGATGGTCCGCTTCGCGTCGCTCAATGCGTCGTCAAATCTCTCGAGCGCCAAATACGCCGCGCTTCGATTTGAAAAGTACACCCAATTCGTCGGCTCGAGCGCCGACGCGCGCGAAAATGAATCGACGGCGTCCCCGAATCGCTTTTCTCGAAATGCCGTGTTACCCTCCTCTTTATGCCGAGCCGCCGCGAGCGCCACCGAGTCGTCGTCGTCGAACGCGAGCGCCATGAGATTCGACGCGGTCGCGGGACGAAGAGCCGCGTGAGCATCGTCACCCACCGCCGCATCATCCTCGTCATCCCCGTCGTCATCGTCACCGCGTCGTCGTCCTTTTGCACCGTCATCGACACCGAGCAAGTGCGCGTGTTGTTGCAAAAACTTTGGCAACGGCCGTCGCGTGTACGCCACGTTTCCTTTCGCACCGGTTCGCTTCGCCCCACCGCCGGCGCCCCCGCCTCCGGATTCACCGCCGTGTCCACCGCCGTATCCTCCGCCGCCGCGGTCTTCCCCGACGCCCGAGGCGCCGTATTGGTCCTCGAACTCGTGCGTCTTTCGTCCACCGCGAGGCATCTGTGCGTCAAAGAATGCCGCCGCGGACGACGACGAATCGCGAGGAAACTCGGACGGCGATCGTCGCGGAACGCGCGCGGGCGTTCGCGCTCATCCTGTGCGGACTCCCCGGGGCTGGGAAGACGACGCTCGCGGAGGCGCTCGTCGAACGCGCGAGACGTGAAGGATTGGATGCGTTTCACGCGTGTTTCGATGCGTACGAACGACGACTTCGACGACGACGACGACCATTCCACGACGCCGGCGCGTTCGAACGAGAGGCGTGGAGAGAGGCGAGGATCGAGGCGATGGATGAGGCGACGGCGGCGGTGAAAAACGCGACGAATGCAAACGGGACGCTCGTCGTTATCGACGATAACATGTATTATGAAGGCATGCGTTGGCGCGCGTTTCGACAAATGCGAGAGGCTCGGGCGTCATGCGCGACGGCGTACGTCAAGGCGGGGGGTGTGGATGACTGTGTCGGTAGTACCGGTGATGACGACGGCGACGACGACGGCGCGCTGTTGGCGGCGGAACGGAATAAAAGTAGAGACGCCGCAGAAGTCGTGCGTGAGGACGTCTTCGAGCGCATGCGAAGCGTCTTTGAACCGCCGAAACTGAGCGAACCGGGCGATGGGGCGGCGTTTCCGGCGTTCGTGGTGGACACATCCGCGATCGATAGTAGGGGCGGGGGGGTCGACGACGACGTGTGGGCGCGAGTGGTTTCGTATTGGGGCGAAGCGGCGCCGACGCCGAAGAGCGAGGAGGACTTGGAGAAGGAGAGAAACGAGGCGCGGGCAATCACGGCGAAGTCGTCGATCCACGCTTTGGATATACGTGCGCGCAACAAGGTTTCAACAGTGGTGCGGAACGCGGCGAAGCGCGGCGGTGACGTCGCTAAAGTGGCGGAGATGGCGAACGATGCGAGAAGACGGTTGTTAACCGCCGCCAAGGCGCTGGATAAGACGCGCGAGGATGTCTTTGAAGAGATAGCCGAGTTGGAGCAAAGATTTTGGGAAGACGTGAGCGGTGCAGCGTCTTAAATGTTTACTCCTCGAATGAATGTACAATCGATAACTAGCTTATTCTATAACTTGTACAGTAGCCGACTTGTTGTACGAACTAGTAGCCAAACGTTGGTTTTTCGAGACGAGAATCAATCCCATCGATTATCGACAATGTTGCTTCGAAATTTCCACGCGTGCGATAAGCTCTCCTCCAGGTTTGTGTATTTTGCCTCCCATCCGAGCTCGTTGCGAATCTTGTCGACGTTGGCGTACACCTCAGCGTAATCGCCCGGTCGCGGTTCCTCTCGATATTCAATCTCTATGTCCTTCGCCGTCACCTTTTTGCACGCCTCGACAAACTCAAGCATGCTCACGCCCTTTCCAGTGCCAACATTGTACAACGACGGCGGATTGGCGAGCTTTTGCTTTTGCACGATGGCTATGTGCGCGTCGACTAAATCGACGACGTGTACGAAATCCCGAATCGTCGTCCCGTCTCGTGTCGGGTGTTTCGTGCCCATCACCGTGAGCTTGTCAATGTTGCTCATCGCCGCGTCGAAACACGCGCCCGAAATCCTACCATGTGCGCGAAGCTCAGCGCGTGGGAGCTCTCCCAGGCGCATCTCTGGATCGCTACCGAAGACGTTGAAGTAGCGTAAAATCGTCGCCTTGAAATCCGGATTCGCGATGGCGTAATCTCGAATCGCATTCTCCGCGTACAGCTTTGACTTGCCGTATGGATTAATCGGTACCGCCGGTGTCATTTCAGTGATGGGTAGCTCCTCCGCGTTTCCGTACGTCGCGCACGTGGAACTGTACACCAAATTCGTCACACTGCGAGCCGCCATGACGTCGAGCAAATTCACCGTGTTTGTCGTCACGTTTCTATAATACTTCAACGGGTCCGCCATCGATTCCCCGACGTACGCGATCGCGGCAAAGTGAAACACCACATCCACATCCTCATTCGCGTTCCCCATCGCCGCTTCAATGTCCTCAACGCGTCCCAAATCCCCGAACACTGCCCGAAACATTCCAACCGGAGCGAAACGCCGCACCGCCCGCACCGCACCCAAGTTCCCTCTACTCAAGTTATCAATCACCGTCACCGCGTACCCGAGCTCGAGCAGCTTCAACGCACAGTGTGATCCAATGTATCCAGCCCCACCGGTGACGAGCGCGTGGCCCCGCCCGCGCGCTTTAAACGTAAACGTTCGCCTCGCGTCGTCAAACAACGACGACGATTCGCTAGACATACTTCCCGCGACATCCGTCGTCGTCTCCGAACCATCGTTCGACGATACCCGAGAAGAATCCGTCGCCGTCCTTCGTCCGTGAGACCCCGAAGCGTACGTCACCGTCGTCGTCGCCGCCGCCACCGTTCCACGCGTCGTCGCCGTCGTCGCTCCGAGCCCAGAGAACACCCACATCACGCACGCCACGCACGCCAACGCGATCGTCCCACCGACGACTTTCCCGCTCCGCCCGCGCGCCGTCGTCGCCATGCTCGCCCTTCGCGCGCGTTCCCGCGCTTCCCGGTGCATCCCGAACGACGTGGACGTCGCGTCGACGTCTCGCGCCGCGCGCTCGCGTCGAGTTCGGATCGAGAATCTGTCCAGGTTCAACGCGAAATCGATCCATAAATTTCAAGGTGTACCATTTGGACTCGACCGATATTTTTCGCGATCAATTTAGAGATCGCTTTTCAGAGTGATGAATAAAACCTCGCGGGGCCGCGTACTTCGGTGCTGTGGGATCCAATTGGAGAATATAGTAGTGTAGTCCGATTCGATGATTCATGACCCGTGAATTGGAAATCTTCAGGGTTTCAAGCCTGACCCGCCTCGTCGAAGCACTCCTCGCGCGCGACGCCCGACGCCAGAGCGACGCGCGCGAACGCCCGCGGACGAAAGCCGAAGAGACGGCGATGAGCGGGGACGCGGAAACGATCGAACGCGATATCCTTCGCCGGATCGATGCCGATGGAAGCGTCAACACGGCGAGCGTCGCAAAGGCGCACGGTGTGGATCATCAAGCCGTCGTCGGCGTGCAGAAACGCTTGCTCGCGGCAAACATGATTGAAGCGGCGAGCGTGGACCGAAGCGCGCACGGTTTGACGGCGGAAGGAGCGGAGTGCGTGGAGAAGGGAAGCCCCGAGGCGAGGGCGTTCGCGCACGTGCCGGTGGAAGGTATGGACTTGGCGACGTTCAAGGCGACGGCGGGTAAGGGCGTCGCGGATGTCGGTTTTAAGCAGGCGATGCAGTGTAAGTGGTTGACGATGGTGAAGGGTGAGACGCCGAGGGTTGAGAGAAGTGTAGAGACGATCGTGGATGCGGTGCGCGAGACGCTGACCAAGGTTCAAAAGGGTGAGAGCGTGGACGCCAAGACGCTCGAACCGCTCATCAAAAAGCGCAAGCTCGTCAAGGAGGAAAAGTGGAAGGAGTACACGCTGACAAAAGGGCCGGAATTCGCGCTAGAGCGCAAGGTTTTGCCCGCAGATCTCACCAAGGAGATGATGAACGAGGGTTCTTGGAAGGGTCAACAGTTCAAGGCTTACAACTTGGTACCGGGAGCCGGCGCGCAGCCCCCGAGCGGTCACGTGCACCCGCTACTCAAGGTGCGCCAAGCTTTTAGAGAAATTTTCTTCTCTCTCGGCTTCTCCGAAATGCCGACGAACAACTTTGTGGAGAGCGGGTTTTGGAACTTTGACACGCTCATTCAGCCGCAGCAGCATCCGGCGCGTGATGCGCACGACACCTTTTTTATGAAGACCCCGGCAACGATGAACTTTGCACCAGAGGAGTACGTCGACCGCGTGCGCAAGATGCACGAGACTGGCGGTGGCGGATCCATCGGCCACCAGTACGCGTGGAAGCGCGCCGAGGCGGATAAGAACATTCTCCGCACGCACACCACGGCAGTGAGCGCGCGTATGCTCTACGACATTGCTCAGACTGGTTTCAAGCCGGCGAGACTCTTCTCCATTGATCGCGTGTTCCGCAACGAAGCCGTCGATCGCACGCACCTGGCCGAGTTTCACCAAGTCGAGGGCGTGATTTGCGATAAGAACCTCACTCTCGGGGATCTCATCGGTGTTCTCTATCAATTCTTCGAGAGACTCGGGATGACCAAGCTCCGATTCAAGCCCGCCTTCAACCCGTACACGGAGCCGTCTATGGAGATTTTCGCGTTTCATCCAATGCTCGACAAGTGGGTTGAGGTTGGTAACTCTGGTATGTTCCGCCCGGAAATGCTTCAACCGATGGGCTTACCGGATGACGTCAACGTCATCGCCTGGGGTCTTTCCCTCGAGCGTCCGACGATGATCATGTACGGCATCGACAACATTCGAGATTTGTTTGGTTCAAAGATGCAAATCACGTCGGTGAAGAACAACCCCATTTGCACGCTGTAAAAAAGACGAGAGTCGCTCACATCCCCGGACGAAGAAGGAAATCGACGGTTTAGCGTGGCGTGGTATATACGTTTTCAAGTAAGTTACAGCAACTATTTGTTTGTAGTAGTCCTAAAGAAGAAGATGACATCATGCCTTGACTCAAAACTCAACTATTCTCACCCGTCTCTTTGAGCTCGATCCACTTTGAAAAATACATGGTTGAGCGCTCGGTGTGGTGCCAAAGTGATTGACCGTGATAGTCGACGTCTCGCATGGCGTCGATGTCGCCCACCGCTCGCTCGATATCATCGAGAAGTCGCGGAATTTGCTCGGATGAGAAGAGCGCATTTACGACTTCAGCGCCGTTTGCCTGCGCCGTCAACCACAACTCGCGATCCTCGTGAAGAGCCACAGCGGCATCGGTCAGCGCACTAGCGGAGATACAGTCACCGAATCCGCCCCAGCCGTTTTGCGGATCGACGGGCGCGTCGTCTGGCGTCCAGAATTGCTCACGCCCCGGAATCGTCGCCTCCGATCCAATCGGCGTCGTCACTACGGGTAAACCGTACGCCCACGCGTCGAGAACTTTACCCTTGATGCCGGCACCGAAGCGCAACGGTGCCAAGAGCACCCTTGATTTTCGTAGCGTTGACGCCAAATCCTCGGCGAAACCTCTCACACGGAAGCCATCCTTTGGCTTGTCAAATCGAGCAATGTATTTCTCTGTCATGTACGACCCGTAGACATCCATCGTAGCGTTTGGAAGACGTTCCCGCACCAACGGCCACACTTCGTTCGCGAGCCAGTCGATGGAATCGACGTTCGGCTTGTGCTTAAACGTACCGACGGTGACGAATCCTTCTCGCGCTTCGAAATTCTGCTCGTCCTCCGTCAAACGCACCGGATCGTTAAAGAAGCTCGCGACACGAAGCTTACGCTTCGAAACCCCACACTCGCGCGTCAACCAACCCAACTCGACGGGCGAACACACCAATGTTAAATCGCTTCGCTCGACGCTCGCGAGCTCTCGCATTAAATCCACGTCTCTTGCCTTTGGTGTCGTTCGCGCGACGTTCTCCGCTCCCCTGCCATCCCTCACCGCCGTTTCCCGCGCCCTCCGCAGTGCGTGCGCATCCTGCATATCCAACACCCTCACCGCATTTGGTACCAGCTCCCGCACTCGCGCCCCAAACGCTTCCTCCGCCAAGAACCGATCGAAAATCACCACGTCTGGCTTTGCTTTTCTCAACGCCTCGCCCAGTGCCTCGCCTCTGTTCGCCGGCACGTGCGCCGTCTCGACCCCCAGCTCCGCCCCAATCTCCCTCGTCGCTTCGTTCGGCATCGCGCTCGCCGCCACCGTGACCCTCCACCCGCGCTCTACCGCCCGACGCGCGAGCGCGCGCGACCGAACGCCCGCCGCTGAGGACGACGCTTCGATCCACTCCCAACCGAGAAACATGACAGACACCGCGTCGCCCTCGCGCGCGTCGCCGCTCTTCAACGCGCGCGTCGTCGTCATCAAACGCCGTCGTTGTCGCGCATCGGGGCGTCCATGACGGGTTTCGCGCGCGAGCGACGTCACCGCGCGCGCGCAGGCGCGCATTTGACAAAAAGTGCGACTTTGTGACGTCAGCAGCTTCGAAGCGGTGGCATTCGCCGACGCGCGCTCGACCCGCCGTCACGTGGGATGACGACCCGAGAACGCGCAGGAGACGAAGACCCGACGACAGCGACGACTTCGACGACGCGACGACGACGATGGGATGGAACGGACGGCGGGGTGTACGCGTGGATGCGCGATAGAGCGGTTCGTGGACGAGGCGGTGGTGCGGATGTGACGTATCGACGATCGGTGTACGCGAGGGGCATCGCACCGAACGCGACGACGAGGGTGAGCGACTTTCCAGACGTGACGCCGCGCAAGTTTACGAGCAACGGCGAGCTGTTGTTGTGCGTGAGCCGACACCAGCAAGAGCTGGTCGGGTACAGGTTTCGCGGGTTGACGGAGTGTCTGAGACGGAGCGGGAAGGATGGGGCGATCGAATGCGAGGAAAAGACGAGGATGGCGATGGGATCGTTCAATGCGCACTTTGCAGAGGCGTGGATGACAAATCTGAGCGTCGGTGACGACGCGATTGTGAAGGATTTTATGCTTGAAGTGCACGACGGGGCGTTTGTGGTGGTGGTGAGCGCGACGCCGTTGGATGGGTCGTCGATGGCGGCGGGCGGAGCGATGCGTGAGGAGGAAGGAGGAGCAGGATTTAGCGAAGCGCGAACGAGGCGAGGTAGGAGAGAGACGGAGACGCAAGAGACGGCGGGCGGGATCGTGGGTGCGCCGTCGATACAACGCATCACCTTTCACCTAGTGCGAACGAAGACTGGTGAAAAGGTGGATTCGTTCGAGTTTAGGGATGATTTCATGCACTTGCCGAGAAACGGTGCGGTGAGTCTTAGAGAGGATACGCTCGCTGTGTTGTCGCTCAAGCACCAGCGCGTCGTCTTCTTAAAAGTGCATCCCGAGGGTCGGTTCGAGGAGGTGCATCGCATAGGTGAGCACTTGGACACGCGAGATGTTGATATGATTGAAGCACACCGAGTGCAGGAGGAGACGTGGCTGGAGGAACATCCTGAGGCTGCAGACAAGATTCGTAGACAAAGTGATGCCCGATCCGTGTCCGGCAGACCGATGCTCAAGGGGTTGACGCAGCGCCTGGTCACGTTTCTGTATCACGACGCGAAGAAATCGACGAATATAGATTCCATGAGACTAATGCATCGAAACTTTGAGCGTTATGTCTCTTTAGTCATGCTTAGAGTGCGAATTTTAGACGCAAACTTGCTTCTCATCAAGTTTGGGACACCTGAATACGCTCTCGCCCGCCGCGGCGATAAAGTCATCGGTCCGACCATGTACGGCGTCTTTGACATGCGTCGGAACGTATTTATTCAAACAGCGACGAGCATGGGAGAGATGCAGTCCAACGGGATGGTGGATCAAGAGCTCAACGCGCCGCCGAGAGGTGATACGCTGTGGGCGAGATTCGCCGGGAGTCAGGGCGAGGCGCTTTCTCAGTGCAATACGTGTACGAATTCCTTTGACGAAAACGACGAGGAAACGCGCAGTTACGTGGCATCTCGTTTGTTCCACACGCAGGATTATCCTCCACAGTTCCGCTCGACTTCGCCCTACTTTGATAAGCGGTTGTTTTCATACGATGAGCGCACCATCACGGCGATTGATCGCCCGCAGCCGCACGTCGACTTTGGCATCAAGTTTGTAAAAGCGTGTCCAGGTACACGCCGGCGCGTCAGCTTCAAGCTCATGGTCAACAACTCCATGGCGAGCAGCTCGCGCAGCAAGCGGTTCGTGCATTACATCTTTCATCCGGTGTATCCTTTTGCCATGAGCATCTCGCAGGCGTACATGCAGCCGACGCTCGTGAACTTTCATTTACGATCCGCTCCAGGCGATGAACTTCACGAGGTTTCCCGAACCGCGCTGATGTAGGAATAGTAGTTTGTATTCAACTTTGTTTGTTTTTACAATTCGTGCGTGCAGACTAAGAGTATTGGAAATGATGATAGACGGATTATTTGTTCTGTAACAGCTTGGGATCAATCCCGTCGGACTGAGAAGCATCCATTCGGTACAACGGATCGTTTTGGATAAAGACGTAAATAGTGTCGTTCAGACCGCGGCATATCTGGAGATCCAAGTCCAGATACGTCACAATCAGCGAAGAATAGTCTCGCTGACTTTTTGCCGGCATAGAGATACCGAGAACACGAGCAGAGGGGATCTCAAGATCAAACGCGGCGTTGCTCGTGTACGTCATTTGAGCGCATAGCCTTCTGAGCGGCCAACCTCGATCAATCTCGCAACGCTCGGTGTCGAGGTCATAACAGAAAAACACGGGACCAGATCTTTTGACGATGTTCAGTCCTTCCGTGCCGAGCAATTCAGGGGAGTTGGTGAAGGAGCAGCTCCAACGTCCGAGCATGAGCGTGCTTCTCGCGCCCTTTTTAGTCGGATTGGAATTCTCAAGGACTCGGACTTGTTCCATGATCCTTGACATGGTTTCTGACGGGCAATCGCGACCGCCGTCAGAGTTGACTACTTGTGCCAGCAAATTTGCCTTTGCCGCCGCTCTTACGGCATCTTCCTGGCGTTTGATGGCCTCGGGAGATCGCAGCGCCGACACAGTCTTCATGGCGCTCGCAATGAAACCAAGCAAACCACGACCACCTTGTTCGGATCCCGCGGTTTCCTCGGTTGAGGTAGTGTTGACAGCTTTTTTCGCGGCAGATGCGTCGCTCTGAGCCCTTTGTGCCGCTTTTTTCAAAGAAGTTCTGGCGTTGATGATGTTTGTCTCGGAGCGGATGCGCTCGATTTCATCTTCCTCCGTGCCCAAACGTCTTCCCTCCTGCGCAGTAGATGCGTTCGTAGACCCCTCCGAGCGAGCGAGCGCAAGCTTTGCCGCCTCCAACTCTTCTTGAAGCTTTTTCAATCTCGCTTGATTAGCCCGTTGTCGCTCAAGGAGCGCTTGAGACTCCTTGGTCGCCTTAGACACCTCCTCGAGCTGTCGCCGCGTCTCTTCGTCGATGCTCTCCACGACGTCGTCATCGACGCTATCGAAGCTATCGAACGAGTCCATCGAAGATTTGATGTCTTCGTCTGTGATTTCTGTATCGTTCGCGTCTTTCTTTTTCGCTTCGGCGGGGCTTTTGTCCGTCTCAGCAACGAGCGCTTCGCTAACGTTCTTCGCCCCCTTGGCAATGGTACGAACAATCCCAAGAATTTTCTCTTCCGTCTCCGCCTTGAGTTGCGTCTCAGCCTCCATAGCTTGATTGCGTTCAGTCTCCATGTCTCGTTTCACCTTTTCCTTGGCTCTCGCAATGGTAGCTTCAGCCTTGCGCGTCGCCGCGGCTCGCATTTCGCTCTGCTGTGCTTCAATCGCCTCCTCGCGACGTCTCGGCTCAATGACAAACCGTTCAATCGCCTTGGCGACTGCATCTTGATCGTTCGTCTCTTCGAGCGTGTACGTCGCAGCTTCTTTTGCCGCAGCGCTCGCATTGCCTACAGCAACGCCGACGCCCGCGAACGCGAGCATTTCCTTGTCGTTTTCGCCATCGCCCAGAGCGAGAACGTCGGCAGCTGCGACTCCCATCGACTCACACAGCGCTCGCACCGCCGCGCCTTTGCTAGCTCCCTTTGGAAGAAACTCCAACATTCCCGGCACCGCAACCGTAATGTTGCACGCGTCCGTGAGCACGGATTCAGCCTCAGTTCGGTACCGAGCCACCGCTTCTTCGTCTCCAAAGAGCAGCAACTTGTTGATGGCGTACTCGTCGCTCTTCGCCAAGAGATCCCCGCACTCCACCGGTTCCGGCTCGCCGTAATCCAACACCCTATCCGTCGACGCGTTTCTCTTTGAACACACAATCGTATCGTCGCAAAACGCGATGATGACGCACCCACGAGTCTTTGCAAATCTCAATATGGATTTGACCGCCGACGCGTCCAACGTCTCACTCGTCCTCGTCTGTCCTTTTCCATCGCTCACAATCAACCCTTGAATAAACAACCCCGGCATCTCCGCGTTCGTCTTTCCGATTCGTTCATAAATATCCTTCGTCCACGGTCCACGCGTCTTCCCAGTCGCCAACACTGTCGGCACCCCGAGGTCAGCCGCGCGTCTCAACGCCTCTGCCGTTGCTTCGGACAACTCTTGTTTCGAACTCAACAACGTCCCATCCACATCCGTCACGATCAGCTTCACCGACGACGACGATGAAGAAGGAGAAGGAGGAGAAGAAGATTCTTCCCTCTTTTCAACCGTCATCGTCATTCGAGACTTTGTAGAATCGACGACATCCTTTTCCCGCCGTTTTGAAACAGCCACCGAGGTTTCTCCCAACGCCTCGTTCGCCTCTCGCACCGCGTTCCTCGCCCGCGCGCGCACGCCATCCGTCGTCGCGCGATCATCATCGTCGCGCGTACCGTCTTCGTCGTCACCATCCTTCGTCGCGCGTACCGTCGTCGTCCGTCGGTGTCGGTCCAGCGGTGTCAGCCGCGTCAGCACGCAGCCATCCCGACGAAGACGACGACCCCGACGACGCGAGCGCGCCGACGAGTCGGCGCCGAGCACCGACGGGTGCGTCGTCGTCGAGAGTATCATCGCGCGCGTCGACATCGGCGGCATCGCGGCGTTGATGGATCCGATCGACGCGGTGTGGGTCGTCAAGATGTGTGGGTTTCAAAAGTCTTCAAAGCTGCGCTGGAGGGTGGGAAACTTGACTCTTTGTCGTTTCAATTTTTTAAATTCTACACCAGTGGTCGCGCTAGCTAGCGCTAATTGGATGACGACCTGTGGTCTTTAACGTCGTCGACGTGTTCGTGTTCGTGTTCGTCGTCGTCGCGCGACGGATGCGTTGGACGCGCCGACGCGTCGAGCGCGACGTCAAACGCGCTTCGGAATTTGGCCGAAGAGACCCAGAGAAAAGGCCAAGCGAGGACGATCCGAGGCTTGGCGTCGGATTTAAACGTCGTCGCGTCGTACCCCTTGGAAAATTTATTTCCCAGCGCCGCGTACGCGGTGAGACCGGCCACGGCGAGGGCTAGGCTTAAAAAACGAGACGCCGGCGAGTCGCGGTACGCGACGTCCTCCGGTACGCGTCGGCGTCCATCGAAAGTCGTCACGCGTTCGCTCACG
>JACLAB010001630.1_pt1 | contig 14425 bp, 11 predicted proteins | sample 8027921 | NCBI WGS metagenome assembly JACLAB01 (sample SAMN15725117, study PRJNA655200) | protist metagenome | isolation source: fluorescence activated cell sorting (FACS) single amplified genomes of... | place: USA: West Boothbay Harbor, Gulf of Maine | collected 2000-07-19 | reverse complement strand
GTGCGTGTGGCGTGCGATGACGTAGGTTTTATGTTGTGCTTTTTTGGTGGGTATTTTGCGACGCTCACGGCGGCGGTGGAGGCGTATAGGATTACGGGATGGGAACGAACGCGCGACGCGCTGTGCGTCATCGCGCGCAACGTCGAAGCCGCGCAAAGAGCAAACATGAAGGATGATGAATTGGATGAAGATGGAAACGGGATACCGGATACGCAAGAAATTTCGCGACGCGAGCTTGTGGTTCGTAAGATTGGCGTCGTGGCCAAAGCGATCAATCCGGATCAAATGACTGAGGCGTTGAACGCGGTGTACATGGGCTTTGTCGCCGTCGTGGCGACGTTACGCGTGCACTTTGCGGCGTGCGTGTCTTTGGGGTGCGCCGTGGGTGACATCACCTATAACGTCGTTGATCAGAATTTAACTCCAGTGATTATGATGAGCACGCCTAAGGAGTATCAAAAGTGGGTCGAGCCCGGAACGAGGTACGCGTGCAACATCGTCGGCGTCGTCGCGGCGTGGATGGTGCAACAAGCCATCACGGCGTGGCACAGCGCCACCAGGGGCGCGCAGTTAGCCGCGCGAGGCACGTTGACGTACTTGGTGCGTCATAAATACCTCAACGCAAATGTCATCGATGAAAAGGGGAGCTTTTTCAACGCCGCGGTGTTTGCGCTCGCCGCGTGCGGCTTTTGGTCGCAAGTGCGACACAACTTTCGCTTACCGTTCCCTTTGAACATTCTCTTCTTCCCCATTCGCGTGCTGGAGTTCATGCTACGCGTCACCATCGGCGCCATGTCCACGACGAAAGTATAACGCAAGGAAACCAATCGAAATGATGATGATACACATCGGCTTTAATGTAAAACTGAAACGACGCTCGCGCCTCACTCCTCGCTGCGGACGGTTTTCCAACCGTTTCCATTCCTCCTCCCTTTGCGCGTACGCGCGTGCACGAGCAGTAATACACACGCGCGATGCTCCTCGCGCGCATCGCCGCGATCACCGCACCGACGTCCCGACGTCGTGAGCCGCCGCCGCCGCCGTCGCGTCGCTCGGCTCGCGTCAGCGTCCCAGCGCCGTCGCGCCCGTCGCGCTCGCTCGTCGTCGCCGCGAGCGATGCGCGCACTGGCGATGATTCGTCCTCTTGGCTGACGGATATGATTGCCGATGCGATCGAGGAGGAATCGCGCGCGGCGAGACGCGCGGATGACGGAACCCTTTGCGAGCCGACGGCTGCGCTCGACGACGAGGACGTCGACGAAGACGACACTGTGCGCGCGTACGCCGCCACCGAAGCGCACGCAGGCAAGGATGACGATGATATCGATGCGTACACGTCGCCGTACGCGCACGGTGACGTGGATGAGCGCGTTGAGGGCGCGTTCGTGGGCGCGGAGACGTCGTCGACGCCCGTCGTCGGAGCCGCCGCGGTTATTTTAATCGGATTTCGCCCCGAAGAGTGGCCGCGCGTGCGCGTGTTAGTGGATGAATTAGGTGGATACGATGTTCCTGTCATTCCGGCGCGCGCCGAGCACGCGTTTGCGACGTTAGAGGAGGTGGCTGCCGAACGCGAGCCCGATTGGGAGGCGCCGAGAGGCGTCGGCGACGGCGCCAGCCGAGGCGGTGGATTCGGCGCCCAACGCGCTGTGGCGTTCAGTGGATTAGATTTAGGCGAAGTCGCTGTACTCGTGAGTGCGTTGGAAAGCCAAGGCTTACCGAGGCTGGCGGTGATTATTACGAATGAGGATAATTTGAGAAAACCGCTCGGCGAGGCGTTAGCCGTCGCGTTGAAAAACGCTCGACGGGACGCGAGACGACGTCGCAGCGGTAGTGCGTCCAGTGCGGCTGCACGTGAAAGAACAGATTTCACACGCGCCGCGGCGTCGACGCCATCGAACCCGTCCGCTGTAGAGCATCGCCGAGAAGAAGTCATTCCAGAACTCGTCCTCGAGCCGACGTCGGGCGCCGGCGAACGCTCAGGCGCGCCGCCCATCGAAGCGCACAGCGCGCTTCACGACGTCGAACAACACGCCGCCGCCGCCGAAGTCGATGACACAAATCGTCAACGCGAACGCGACGGCGATGAGCGCAATGGAATCATGACCAAGCGCGCGTTGAAAGAGCTCGCCGACAGACGCGGATTATCGTACGAAGCGCTCCTCAAACAAGCGCGCGAAGCCGGCGCATCGCTTCCAGACTTTTAGACCGCGCGCCTCCCGGTGCGCGAACACACGACTACTATACCATCATATATACCTTGTAATCCTGTATTCTTTTTGCTCGACGTGTGCGACATTCAACGTATTCGCGCGTCGGCGACGCAAGGCCGCGCCTGTACCCTAACTAACCGTATTCATTCCCCGCACTTTGCGACGCCCTCGACGCCCTCGACGCGAGACCGCGCGCGTGAAATACAACCATCATGCGCCGACGCATCACGTCCGCGCTCGCGCGCTCGACGACGCGCGCGGTGACGACGACGACGGTGGCGTCAACGACTCGGGCTCCGGTTTCGGTGCGTGCCTCGTCGCGTGGATTAATCGTCGCGTGCGCGCATTCCTGGCGTCGGCGACGACGCATGACGCGCGCGGCGTGCGCGGCGGTCGCGTACGCGCGCGGTCGACGCGTGCGCGGGGCGCGTGCGCGCTCGGGCGCGCGCACGCGCGGGTGGATTGCGTGACAATTGGGCGATCGTTTGAATTGCGCGACGCAGTCGCGAAAGTCGACTATCGCATCAACGGGCGCGTGAATCGCACGCCGTGCGCGCGTAAGGGTTAATATTCGTGACGTGCGCGCGTGTGATGCCGCGAGACTGACAACGATGACGCGTGGCGTGTGTTTTATTTCGCATTCGTAGACGACGCGCGCGATTGCATTCGCGAGCGCGACGCGAGGCGCGCGCGCGAATGATGCGGTATCCGCGGTGTCAGCCTTGCGCGTGCGCGCGCAAAATTTGAGATTATTCACGTCCTCGTCGCCGTCGTCGGCGGCGGCGAACGCGGCGGCAGGGAAAGAGTCTTCGGTGGAGGTGCCTTCGATGGGCGACAGCATCACCGAAGGCTCCGTCGCGCGCGTGCTCAAAGCCGTCGGGGATGAGGTAGAAACGGACGAGGTGGTGGCGCAGATAGAAACGGACAAGGTGACGATCGACGTGCGTGCGCCGAGCGCGGGCACGGTGACGCGCGTGGATGCTAAGGAGGGTGACAGCGTCGTCGTGGGACAAGTGGTTATGGCGTTTGCGCCGAGCGCGGGTGGCGGGAAGAAGTCAAAGGCGACGGCGAGCGCGTCGGCTCCAGCGGCGGCGGCGAGTGGAGAACCCGTGAATGTTGACGTGCCTTCGATGGGTGATAGCATCACCGAAGGTACCATCGCCGCGGTGCTCGTGAAATCTGGACAAACCGTCGCCGTGGACGAAGTCATCGCGCAAATCGAAACAGACAAGGTGACGATTGACGTGCGCGCGTCGACGAGCGGGACAGTGGGCGAAATTTTCGCCAAGGAGGGTGAAACCGTAACTGTAGGACAAAAAGTGGCGACGCTGATCCCCGGAGCGGGACCTGCTAAGAAGGCGGCGGCGGCGCCGACGACTCCGGCGCCGAGCGCGCCCGCGAAGGCGGCGGCTCCGGCGGCGGCAAAACCAGCAGCATCGTCACCGAAACCTACTGGTGGTGCTGCTGCTACTACTACTGCGGCGTCTCGTACGGAAACGCGCGTGCCGATGTCGCGCTTGCGATTGCGCGTCGCCGAACGCTTGAAGAGCTCTCAAAACACGTACGCGATGCTCACGACGTTTAACGAAATCGACATGACAAACTTGATGCACATGCGCGCAGAGTACAAGGACGCATTCTTAGAAAAGCACGGCGTCAAGTTGGGTTTTATGAGTACTTTTGTCAAGGCGGCGGCGAAAGCGTTGCAGCAAGAGCCATCGGTGAACGCCATTATCGATGGCGATGAAATCGTGTACAGAAACTACGTCGACATCTCTGTGGCGGTTAGCGCGCCCAAAGGTCTCGTTGTTCCCGTCTTGCGCAGTGCGGAAAGAATGAATTTCGCGGACGTTGAAGGTTCTATTGCAGCATACGGAAAGAAGGCACGTGATGGCACTCTTTCAATTGACGAAATGGCGGGCGGAACGTTTACTATTTCCAACGGCGGCGTGTTTGGGTCGCTCACCGGAACACCAATTATTAACCCACCCCAAAGCGCCATCTTGGGCATGCACTCCATCGTATGGCGCCCAGTGTGCGTCGGCGCCGACCATGCCATCGTGGCGCGACCGATGATGAATGTGGCGTTGACGTATGACCATCGTCTTGTCGACGGTCGCGAAGCCGTGACGTTTTTAAAATCAATCAAAGAATCCGTGGAAGACCCGCGACGGTTGATGCTGGATGTGTAATTCCATCACATTCTACTACTTACTACCTACAATTTCCTGTAATGCTATAATCATTATCTCTTTTACGCGTTCGGGTCGAATAAGCGTCCGACGACGTTCCCAGTGAGCGCGTACGCCATCACCGCCGGCGTGGCCACTTCAAACAAATTAATATTTGGATCTAAGCTCGTCGCGAACCCGACGAGCACGCACAGCGACACGATGAGCGATGCGTAAATGCCGTCAATACTCACAGTGTACTTGCGGAAGAGTCTCATGACGTCTTTGAGAAGAGCGTCTAAGTCCACGCGTTGAGTGAAGACGTCGCCTCGCGTTGCGATGAGTCGCGCCATATCGCGCCGCAATCCATCGACATCCTTACACGTCTGGTTCGTATCCCACATCAACGCAACGTCGGCAGCTTTTTCACCCTCACCGCGCAGAATAAAGCACAAGAAGCCGATAAATTTATTCCTGACAGACTGTGGAAGCTCGTCGGCGATGCCAAAGTCAATCAACTCCAACTTCACCACGCCCGAAGCCCCGGATGCGGCTTCGGGTGTCTTGGGCGCCGTTGGCGCCGATGACGACGTAGCTGGGCAATCAACACTATAGAGAATATTTCCAGGATGCAAATCTTGATGCATGAAGTTATCTCTCAAGAGCATGAGCAAGTACGCGTGGACGCCAAGCGAGCACAATTCGGGATTTCTCGCTGATTTCTGGCGAATCGCTCGCCCCAGCCCATCGCCTTTCACGAACGTTTCAATCAATACGCCCTCGGTGGCAAACCCAGGTACCGGCCGCGGAGCTTTTATTTGGATTTCATCCTTCATGTTGTGCGTAAACTTCAACAAATGATCTGCTTCGTTGCGTAAATCTGTTTGCGCCGTCATCGTGTGACTAAATTGCCCGAGCGTGTCGCGCAAATGTAAACCGCGTAACCCCGGTAGAGCATCCGCCCATCCCGCCACGGCGCGTAATATTTGAAAATCCAAGAAAATTCTCTTCGCCACGTTCGGATGTCGCACTTTTACCGCCACATCTAGCGTGCCGTCGTCATTTAACTCTAGTTTTCTTGGCTTGGCTAAATCCGAGCACGCAGCGGCAACCTCCTTGCGTAAGCGCGCCTTGTACACCTGCGCCACCGACCCTGACGCTATGGGTTTCTTTGGAAACTGCGAAAATATCAACCTTGGATCGCACTTGAGTTCTTGCGCTAATATGCGCAGAGTTTGTCGATATGAATGCTGGGGAGCATCGTCATGAAGTTGCTGCAACGCCTCGCACAAATCCTTCGGAAAGACGTCTTCGCGCGTGCTCGCCCACTGCGCCCATTTAATAAATGCCGCACCGCACAGCGCGATGGCGGAATGCAGCGTGCTCCACGCGCGCTTGCGCATGCTCACACTGAGCGTTGCGGGTGCACCTTTGCTGGCGAGCAACAAAGGTACGGCGAATGTGAGCACCGGGAGCCAAGTGACGAGGAGGTACATGGCGCGCACCATCAACGCGATGGACCATCCTCGAGTGGCCCATGATGCGTCGGTCAAGCGATCGTCACGCCAGATGTTATTCTCATCGTCATCGTTGTCATTTTCATCACTCGTCGGCGCCATCGCACAGTCGGCATCGCGCTCAGCGTCGCCCGAGCGAGCGCCGGGAGCGTCATTCGCATTCGCTGAAGCGCGAATGGCGAGCGCGCGGTTGCTTCGCGCTGGCGACGGCGCCGGCGATGGCGCCGGTGACGGTGCTGATGTATCGATCGATGACGCCAGCGTATGTCGCACCATGCTCAGAATATCCTCAGGTTCGAGTCTGGACTCGGCTTCAATAGCGCGTCTCGCCCGAAACGCATTGCGTCGCTTGGCCATTTTCGCTCTTCGCCACGAAAGCGTCGGCCAGCTCATGGATAATGTGTCTCTTGCGTCGAAATCATCCGCGTTGAGCGCACCTATACGAGTCGTAACACTTTCTAAAAACATCACTACGCCCCAAAGCGGTGCGGCATCGATCGTGCGCACGGGATCGCTCGGCACGTGTTTGGCGAGCCGAAGCGCCGCCCAGCGATACCGAGCGTGCCACAACGCCAATCGAGCGTCTTCATCCATGTTCCCTCGCGCGCCGCTTAACACCCGGCGCAACGAACCGCGCCACGGTGGTTGCTTCAACAGTAATTTTACACTCAGTAGCGCCGTCGCAGCGGTCGCGTGGGCGTGCAGTGCCGGGCAAAACACGCGAGCGGCGGCGGACATCGTCGTCGTCGCCAACGCCGCGTTGAGCGACCGCACCGCAATCGCCGAATCAAGTACGCCCAATCTCGGCGCCGCCTCTGTGGTCTTCACCGCCACGCGCGTCAACGCCACGAACGCACACGCGCGATTGACGCGCGTCATGACGTCTGGAAAGGCGATTTGAAGCGCGAGCGCCGTCCCAAACGCGTGCGCCTCCGCCTCGCGACTACGAATGCGCGTCAACCATCGCTCCATGCGTCCTTTCGGATGCGTTTGCGACGCCTTGATCGTAAATGCTGATGTATTATTCGCATCGGCGTCGGGTTCGGGCGCGAAACATCCGCCTGAGATGCGCACGCACTCAAAAACGACGTCGACGCCGCCTCGTCTTCGCGCGCCTCGAAATCGAAATGGAAACTTTAGCGTCACCGTCGCGTCAATCTCGTGCGTTCGCGACCTGCTATGCGAAGGAGTGAGCGCGAAGCACGCGCGCTCGGCGGTTCTAGTGCGTCCTATGATGGCTATGGCGTCGGCGAGGGATGGGAGCTCGCGCGCGCTGAGCGGTGTCCCAGCGCTCGAGGTTGAAGCGCTCGACGTTGACGCCGACGCCGACGCCGAGGCGTCGCGTGAGCGCCACGACATCGCGTCGCGAGCGTCCATCGTTCGCCGTGCGCGCCGCCGTGCGGGGATGCGCGCGGCGACGATGCGCTGACTCGACGCGAGCTATACAGTGCAGTCTTTGGCCGCGCCGGCGTCGGCGACGTCATGTTTTTATGGCGCACGTTCGTGATACTGATACAAGTGATACAAGCGTGTGATTACATAGAATTGATGACAAAGGTGCGTTGTGCGCGCGGCGTCGCGTTCGTCGATGACGTGCGCACGGAAAAGGTCACATTGTGAAGGACGTCGCGGCTTGAGATTATCGGCGCGCCATTCGAGCCGCCGCGACGCCGACAAAAAGACCACATACGTACGCAGTGAACAACAGAATCAATCTCTGCGACTGTAAGAATTGCGTGTCGTTATCGTCGTTGTCGATGACGTGGTGGGCAAAGTGGTTCGCGAAAAGCGCGTCATTCTCCGCGCGTTCTTCAGGCGTGACGGCTGTCACATCGACGTCAGAGTGGACTCCCGCAATAGATGATTGTACTTCTTCGCTGTCGCGAGCGCGCAAGTTGACATCGTGCGCTTCTTGCGCTCCGACTTGTTTCGTTTGCAGTTCCACATCGTTAAGTCGTCGTTCAAGCGCATCCAGTTTAGGCATCAAAGCCGCTCCGACGTTTTCCGAAACCAAGTGGGCAAACGTGTGGAGTTCTCCAACCGACATTGTCTGCTCTGCTGGCGGAGGCTTACCGCCGACTTCAATGTCTTCAATCGTCGTAATTTTTGAGCTCTCCATTTTCTTACTGCTACGAAACAAACGTTTCATACGTATCTACTATCGACGCGAGCCTATGAATGTGACCATATTTAGAGCGACGCTTTGACGAGACGGCTTGAGTCTCGGTGTTGCTTTTTTCATCTACGCCGCAGAACTCGCCATGTTGGAGCTTCCGAGCGGAGATGCGAACGACGCAGACGTCCCACGACTCGATGCATCCGGGGGAACGATCGCCATGGATCATCTCGGGCCAATTGTCGTGAATGTCGATGGTTCTCTGGCAAGAATAACGAACTGGGAAGCGCTCAGCGAACACGAGCGAGACGTCGCGCGACGTCGAGTAGCAAAACGAAACGCGGAGCGTCTTGCAGTGCTCAAAGCCGCCGCGAATGAAACTTGAATACACGTATCAGATTGCATCATGGTTAAGAGCTTACGCAAAGTGGTGCGCGCCTGGGTCGAGAGACTTTGAGCGCGAAATCCTGGTAAAGTCGGAGAAGCTCGTACGACGCGGCCTCGGACGCGGACGCTCGGGACTCCCAAGTGGACGCTGCGGAGCCCTCGTGAGCGTCTGCGTTTCTGATGTTTCATCAATGTCATCGAAGTGGCGTTCGTAAGCCGAGGCGGTTCGCATGGTGAATCCTTTACGAGCGTGCAAAGGCATCTGGCTTTTACTACCGCCGACGCGCGAGCCTTTGCAGCGAGAAATCGTCCACACGAACGCGGCGACAATGGTAATCATTACGCTTGTGACGACTGCGTAAAACAGCGCTCCAATAATCGAAAGTGGCCGAGTTGGACGGATTTGGATGCCACCGCGCTCAGTTAACGCTGGTTCGATGAGCTGCGCGAGCCGACTGTCGAGCGGCGCGGTTTCAGTTCCAAAACACTTCTGCCCCTGATTTTTGTCAAGAACATCGCGCAGGGCGAGCGCAAGACGCTTTGCAGCGCTTTGTGACTGTTTCCCACAACCAATCATAGAGGCATCAAGCGTCTCCAACGCGCCGATGAGCTCGGTCAAAGCGCGCTCGTTGATTGTCGTTTCGACCATCGCCGCCGTCTCATTAGATTGCTCGTCGCATCTTTTCAGCGTGGCTGTAATCTCATCCAACTCAGCGGCCAATACAATGCTCCCGCGTCCATTCGAGTATCGCTCGAGGAAATCGGCGGCTGCTTCCATCAAACCACAGTCGAGTGCGAGCTCTTGAAAAATTTCGTCAAACATGTTGGACACGAACCTTCGCCCGGGTACGATGGCTGGTGCCGCCGCGCACGACTGCCGACTCGCGAGTACATCACGCGCGGCATTAATCAAATACGCAAATCTTCTCCCTCCGCTGTAGCCATCGGGACGCGCAAGCAGATGATTCGACAATGTCGCGTCGAGCGCCGTATAATGCACTCGAATTCGATCAAACGTCTCGCTATCGACGACGTTTGGCGGCTCCCAGTACATCCCATACACGCGACACGACTCGTACGCGTCATAAATCAACCTCAACGAATCTTTCAACTCTTCTCTCATAAATGCATCCATGTACGTTACATTCGCGGCGTCCAACTCGTCATATAACTGTGCCAACGCGTCGGCGGCGGCTGATTTCATCGATCGCGCGCGGCTGGCATCCATCGCGTCTGGCCAACATTTTCCCGACACAATCACCCCGTGCGACTCATCGAAAATCTCCTTGAGCACCTCAATCGCATCGTCGCCATCGCGTTCGAACACACCCGCGGTGCGACCGCGATCGATTCCGCCGCATGCGCGGTATTCGCGGCTGAGCCAAAACAAAAACTCGCGCAGCGACGCCGATCGACCTCCGTACGCGCGGCGCATCTCCAACGCCGCATTCGTCGTCTCCGTCGCGTCTCGCGCGCTCATACGCACGGTCACATTATTACACCAGTCCGTGACGACGGTGTAGACGTCTGCGGCGTCTCGCGCGGCGTCAGATCCCGACGCATTTGCGTACGCGTCCAACGCTTGAGAGAGAAACTCGCGCGCGCCGCATCGTTCAAATGCGTCATCCACGCGCGAGATGACAGTGGCGACGTCGCGCGGCGCGTGCGTCATCATCGCATACGTTGCAGACCACGGAGCGTGCGTGGCGTTGGCGTCGGTGTCGGCGTACAGCGCGCGAGCGGTTGCAGCGGATGGTGCGAGAATGAGAACCGACATTGCCACGAGAGACATCACGTCCACGCCCGCGCGATGCGCGCGTTGCGCGGTGGATTGGGTATCGTGCGGCGTGGATACCATCGCACACGTGCGAGAGACGGTGCGCGACGGGTTCGTGGGCGGGTGCGCGCGTGATCCGCGTCGCGATGTGTGGCGCGCGAGCCGACGTCGCGGGAGGAGAAGTCGCATCGTCGTCACGTCTCGCACGAGAAATGATGAAATGATGAGTGATGATGACATTACATGTGTTCGTAGTTGTGTGTCGGCTCGAATGCTCGATGCATTCTCGCGCACGTTACTTCATCTTTAGTGTTTTGCAATACGTCTATTAATTCTTCTTGGCCAAGCATGCGTGGAAACCGTCTTCGAGTTCCTTACGGTTCAAGTTTCTGCCGATGAACACCATGCGGTTCACCCGGGGCTCGCCTTCGGCCCACGAGCTCGCGGCTGGGCCGAAATTGATTTGTTCGTGCACGCCTTGGAAGACAAACTTGGCGTCGCCTTGGCCTTCAAAGCACAATACGCCCTTTGATCGATACATGTTCGCCGCGTTGGACTGCAATAAATTCATCATGAACTCATTCATCGCCGCAAAGTCAAGCTCACCCTCAACGGCGATCCCGACGGAGGACACACCCGTCAAGTTGTGCTTGTTCTCTTTGTTTTCATCTAAGAAGCTCGGGTCCGTTTCCAACGTCTTTTCCAAGGAAAACGAATTCACGCCCAAGACGACGTTCAAATCAACAACGCTATTCGTCGTCTTAATCACATCCGCGCTCGCATTCACGGCTTTTAAAGTCTTCAATAATTCTTCAATCTCGCTCTCGGTGACCAAGTCAATCTTGTTCAACAAGATGCGGTCGGCGAACGCCACCTGTTGCACCGCTTCGTTCACCGCGCCGTCTGGCTTTTCCTCCTCCATGTGCATCGCCACGTGCTTCGCGTCCGCCAAGCACAAGATTGAATCGATTCTATAGTGTTCAGCAATCTCAGGATTGATAAAGAACGTAAAAGCCACGGGCGCTGGGTCGGCGAGTCCAGTCGTTTCGATGATCACCGCGTCAAACGTCTTGGCGCGATCCTTCAACTGCAACAACGCCCGCACCAAGTCCCCTCGAACCGTACAGCACACACATCCGTTATCCATAGATATGATGTCTTCCTTTTCTTTGATATTCTCGCTCACGAGCGCCTCGTCGATGGACACGGCGCCGAATTCGTTTTCAATCACTGCGATCTTTAATCCATGATTTCCCCTGAGAATGTGGTTCACGAGCGTGGTCTTACCCGCGCCTAAGAAACCGGTGATGATGGTGACGGGGATTTTAGTGTCCTCAGATGCCATCGTAACTGTTGATTGCTTTGCGTCCCGAGCGAGACAGTTCGAGTCAAAGTATGGCGGTTAGGTTGAATGATGAACACTTTAGAAGTGGTTTTCCGGCGCGGCGGTATGTTACAAAATATATTACATGATTCGAGCCTATCGCTGCGCCCGACGCCGCCTGGCGTATACGTCGCGCAATGTATTTTTCAACGCATCGATTGGTACGACTATGTTCTGCCCATTCGTTGAGCCTTGGTAGAAGACTGGGACGTATTTTTGGTCGCGAAGTTGCGCGACGTTTTTATAATACGCGACGCCGGGTGGGACGATTTCAATCACCGTCGTGTCCACCAAAGCGTATATTTGATTAATCATTCCAGCCCCGTGCAATCCAACAAGTATGCCGCAGTTTTGTACGGCGGTGATTGTTTCCATGAGCGTCGTTTGTGACGTGATTTCTAAATATTGAAATCCGGCGTCGCCAGATGCCGCTTTCATCGCTTCGATGACTTCTGCCTCGTTCCCGACAGATCGTATGCGACCACTTTGTCGAGCGATCCAGCACGCTGGACGATTTTTGAATGGTACATCGGGTGGGGAAAACGCGTTCGGCGTCACGACTTCAACAAACGCTTTGAATAAATCCTCGTCTTTGCACGGCAAGTCGTAATCCCATGCTAAATCCCACAGATGACCATCTCTCGGCGATGATGCAATGACGTCGTAATTCGCCGTGCGTTGTTCTCTTTCGCACTTCGGAGTTCCAATCTTTTCCCAGCCTGGCGGAGCGCTCACAGGAGTGTTGGATCCGCATCCAAACAATACGTCGACGTCGGTGCGATTTGGAAAGAATTTATTCTTAGTCAAAAACGCGCCGTAAATCGCTGTAAGTCGATGCCAAGGATTTCCGCTAGGAGCGTCAGCGACGTGACTTACATCTATGGCGACGCGTTTTACAGGAACGTGCATCCAAGTCGCCTCCATGGTGACCCGTCCCCTGGCGGTGTCGTGTCGCTGCGAGCGCGACGCGGTGTATATAATTTTTGTCCCCTCCGCTGCGGGCTGCAAAGTCGTCAGCTTGTATCGATCTCGCAAACAATTCCAACCCCACAATTCTTCGCACTCACCTGCTTCCGCCTTGGCGCGCGCGGCTCCTAGAGAAACGATAAAGTCTTCTCTATTGACGTATGGATTCCACATGCGCCATCGCGCCGCGCTCGCCACCGCAACCGACATCGTCTTGCTCATCGGTTCCGTCGAGTTTTCCAATAACCCTTGACCGCGCGACGGCGTGGTGTAGTCTGGCGTAATAAACATTGAATCTGCGCGAGAAATTCCCGCGAGAAATGTTCCCGAATGAGGCGCAAGCTGCGCCGACGCAAAAGCCTCTCGCACCATCTTCATCGCCGTCGTCTCACTTTCATACATCACGTGACGAGGCTTGAACGTCGTAAACTCTACAACTCTCTCCAATATCTCACGTGCGGATTCTTCCACGCCCGTGAGCACGACATCTACGTCACGCACACCCCAAACATTAAATTGCTCCGCGACGTCGGCGGCGTACCACTCGATATCCACGACGACGTCCCCGGGCATCGCGTGCGCGTGAATCACCCCAATGCCTCCATCCACATCCTCCAACGATTTTACCGCCCCAAAAACTTTATCCAGCGCTTTATTCACCGCGTCTCGACCATCATGGACGCCATCCACGAACGCCCGCGCCGGCGCGAACGCCGCGCCTCTGTCCCGCTCAAACGTTCTCGCGTCTACGCCGACGTACCCACACAGCACCGCCATATCCACCGCCGGATCGTTCTCCTTGACGAACGCAGCGATGTCACCACCGTGCGATGCCGTCTTCGTCGTCATTCGAGGCACCACCGCGCCGTCGTCATCGGTAACATTTAAACCGCCGACGCGAAGACGCTCGCCATCATCTTGTTTCGCATCACCTCTCCGCGCCTTACCCGTCACATCCACCCCCAAACTCGTCAACGTCGCGCGCGTCGACCCTATCGCGACATCCATTATCGCCCCATGCACGAGCGTACCGAGTTCATACACCACCACGCACGTACACGCGACGAAAAGCGCGACGATGACGTGCGCTGGGCGACACCATCGTCCCAAACGTCGTTGAAATCCACCGCCACCGCCGCGCGACGACGACACGACGACCGCGGCGTCGCCACCATCGTCGCCAACAATGTTGATGACGACATCACGCGCGCGAGACATCGCCGCGACGCGATCGTGTGACGCTGAGCGCGGCGATTAATGTCGACAGAGTGCGACGCAACCGTGCGCTCATGATGGCATTCGCGTCGACGTGCGCGCGCGCGCTGGCGGCGGCGCACCGGCGAACGGCACCACCGCGCGTCAGCGGTCGCGCGCGTCGCGCCGCCGCGCGCGCGAGCTCGACGACGAGCGCGAGGGAGGAGGAGGTCGGTGCGGATGACGAATCGAGGTCGTTGCGCTTTTCCATGGATGCGCCGCGCGATGTCGCATGCGTGACGCCCTCGCGACTCGATGCGTACATCGCGTCGGCGCTGACGCATGAAAACGTGTCCCGGGCGCGCATCGCGCTGGCCATTCGCGCCGGTCTCGTGCGCGTGAACGATGCGGTGGTGCGAAAGCCGAGCTGGGCGGTGCGGCCGGGAGACGCGATTCGCGGCGCCGCGGCTTTAGAGACGCCGAGCGAAGCCGTGCCCGAGCCCGAACTCGAGATCGATGTGGTGTATGAAGATTCAAGTGTTATTGTGGTGAATAAGTCGGCGGGGATGGTGGTGCATCCGAGCGCGGGGCACGCGAGAGGGACGTTGGTGAACGCGGTTTTGGGACGGTTGGCGTTGCCGGCGACGACGGAGGTGCCGCTCGGGCGCATCGCGGACGACGATGACGATGATATCGTCGATGG
>JACLAB010005580.1_pt1 | contig 14435 bp, 13 predicted proteins | sample 8027921 | NCBI WGS metagenome assembly JACLAB01 (sample SAMN15725117, study PRJNA655200) | protist metagenome | isolation source: fluorescence activated cell sorting (FACS) single amplified genomes of... | place: USA: West Boothbay Harbor, Gulf of Maine | collected 2000-07-19 | reverse complement strand
AGCGCCGAAGGCGCGACAGGCGGAGAGCACGCCAGCGCAGGCGGAGCATGCTCGCTGGCAGATGGTGGAGTCGCCGGGGTGCGCGCGGAGCGCGCCACTGGAGCGCCGAAGGCGCGACGGGCGGAGCGCGCGTCAGCGCAAGCGGAGCACGCTGGCACAAGTCACAGGCGAAGCGCGGATAATTTTACGGTGCAGCGAAGCGCACCCACAGGCCAAAAAATATTCGATTCTTATTAAATTGTGAGCGTAGCCACAGGCACTCCCTTGTGTGTATCTATTTCCGTATTTTCGTACTGTACTGTACGTGTACGGCTGTACGTGTACAGCTGTACACGTACACGTACGTGATCGTACGTGTACATCCGGAAGTACTTTCGTAGGGCCCTACGTTGTACAGTACGAAGGTACAACGTTGTACAGAAAAAATATCTATTTTCGAAAGAAGTTTTTTCCGTACTGTACACAGTACAACGTACACTCGTACACGTACGTGTACGTGTACGTGTACTGTACACGTACAGTACTGTAACTTGCTTAAGTTCAACTTAATTTGCTATTACGTGTACACGACTAGTTGTAGTTGTCTATTTTACCTTCATAACATTCGCTCACATACTGGACACGTGTACATGCACTACGTCTACAGCTCTACACGTACTCGCACACGTACACAGCTACACACACGCGCGCACAATGCGTGTACAGTACACGTACAGTACGTGCACGTGTAGTCGTGTAGTCGTGTACCGTATGTAGCCGAGTACGAAAATATCTTCGAAGATAGATAGAATGCGGAAGTATACTTCCGGAAGTACGGAAGTGCTCTCGAAAGTACTTCCGGAAGTACTTCTGTATGTAGCTTTTTTGTAGAGCTACACACGATGGTACCTTCGAAGGTAATACTTTCGTACGAAAGTACGAAAGTACATATCTACCTTCGTACATACTGTACACGTACAGCGGTGTACGGAAGTACCTTCGTACTGTACAACGTGCTTTAGGAGTGCTCGTACAATATAAAAGTTGTACGAAAGTACACGACTTCACGTACAGTACACGTACAACACACAAATATTAATACCTCCGGAAGTACGTTGTGTAGTGTGTAGCTGTGTACGTTATGGGCTACGTGTACAGTATGATACGAAGATATCTTCGAAACTACTTTCGTACTTCGAAGATACCTTCGAAGGTACTTTCGAAAGTACTTTCGTATGTTGTACGTGAACGTGTACACGTACGTGTAGTGTACGAAAGTACTTTCGAAAGTACGAAAGTATTTGTTATTGAGAATATCATATTTTAAGCTTACCAAAAGTATTATTACAGTAAGTTGTTATCATAATGTAAACTTATCATTGTTGTTTTTAACAACTTACAGTACTGTATTTAGGGATAACAACTATTTTATCTACATTGGTACGTCCGGAAGTAAGTTGTACGTTGTACTTTCATACAATACAACCTACTTCGTACAACGTTGTAGACTACGAAGGTACTTCGAAAGTACAACGTACGAAAGTACTTTCGTACTTCGTACGAAAGTATCTACGTTGTACTTCCGTATTTTTTTGTACTGTAGTCCTACAGTATGTTACACGTGTACAACTCACTGTACACGTACGCGTGCAGAAGTCAAGACTGGTGAACCTCAAAAACCTCGCGCTGATGTGATACTGAACGTGTTAACCAAATCCAACTCCGACGTCAAAAGTTTGTGGACCAGAGAGTGCGTCGCTAAAAAAGATCCGAAAGAAGTTACTGATGACGACTATGATGAGTACGTGTACGGAAGTATCGCACTATGTGTAGCCACGAAGATAGAATAAAAGTATGAAGATAGAATATTCTTAAAACCTTCGTACGGAAGTACTTTCGTACTAAAGTACCCGGTTTGTACCAGGGGATAACTTACTAAAATTTCGACACTAAGTAAATAAATACACGACTGCCGGAAAAAAAGGTAAATAAATAAATACCTTCGAAGGTATTTCAAGGTACCGCAGTTTTAACTCACAATCGACGGTCTAATTTCGCTCGACCCGCAAAAGTCTTCGCCTTTCGAAAAACTAAGTAAACTTTTACCTTACACGTACAGTACAACGTTGTACCTGAAGGTACTCATTACTTATTTACTATTAAAAGATAACCCCTGGTACCTGTACTTTGTACACGTAGGCCCAACGTGTACTTGGACTACATGTAGTTGTACTCACGTAGGGCTATGCCCGACGAGATGTTCAAGTTTCCGTGTTCTCTAGTCCTCGCACTGAATCGGAACACTGCTCAGGTCGCGCAACCCGTTTAACAGGAGTGTTTTTTCTACGGTTTGGGCTCGAAGACAGATAACTCGTTTCAATGTGGAGGCCTTTATATGAGGCCTCCATCAAAGCATGCGCTGCAAGTTGGAGAAGTTTCCGACCAGGCCCGACGTTACTTCGAGTTGCTATGGCACCATCACTAGGACGGCGTGCAGCTGAATGTCTGTTCACCAGGTGTTCGAGTGTTCGTGTTAAAATCCCTGGTTTCGACACTCGCAATCGAGCGGCGTCCATGACTTTATCCGTCGACATGCCGGCAATAAACACTTCTGTTGACTTTAAGTCAGTACGCGCTGTTTTTTTCACAGCAGTCCCAAAACTTAATATGCTTACCAATATAAACACACAGAACTCGGAAAGTGGTCGCTTGTTACCTAGAACTAGGTGCTTCAAGACAAAGATAAAACCATATTCGTCGTGGAAGCTGCGATTTCAACGAACTGCGACCGGAAAGTATGCCCGAAAGCAGAAGGGTAAGCGTCACAAAGCTTTTGCAAAGAGTCCTAGCCAGCGAATGCATTTGCGTGCAACGAAGCTTCTACACCAGACGCTTCAGCGTTCAATGAAGAAATTGAGGTTTAGATTAAGCTGACGACAAACTGTAATTAACTGCTACAACAAAATCGCTCCGTCCATCGTGTTCATCTCTGCATTTAGGCACAATCGTGTATCAGGTGAGGGATTTCGAAGAGCTGTAAAGCACTGCAGTCCCCGTTTTTCAAGAAGGTTATGTGGAGCGTTCCCTTGACCATCCTCTGGTTCTCATCAGTCCTTCCACGATTTCAAATGCACAGACGTTAGCTTTTTCTTTCAGAATGAAGAAGTGCCACCAATACATGGCCCTATGCCTAGAAAACAAGCGCGCGCTAAAAGTTGCTGTTTGGTGAACTAGGTGTCGCATTGTGGACATGAGAAGTGGATCACCTCAGGCACCAGCTATAACGAATCAGTAGTGTTGTCATCATTTAGGACCTGCTATGCGCCTGAAGACTTGGAGGAACCTTTTACCTTCATTTCGTTCCACCTTTTGGCCCTCCTCTGTTCCAGTGAATAAGATAGGAACAACTAAATCAGTCTCCATATCGGCGACACTTAATCGCTCGAAGCACTTCTGTTCACCGAGTTTGTCTGACATCCACTGTCCTAGCTCTTCTACATCTGTAACGAGGTACAACAGACCTCCAACAGCTAGGGTGAACGCATATTCGGCAAGAAGGCTGTGTTGAATTATCCTACGTCGGTGGTTTGCTGTCTTGAAGTGCGGGTCCGGAAACAAGAAAAATAGCTTCGAGAGTTGACCTTTCCTGAAAAAATGTGGCATGTGCTTCATAGAGTTTGTTCGAACACAAGAGATGTTTTCAAAGAGTCCACGGTGACTGCGTCGTAGAGCCAGACAACGCTCCTTCACGTACTGGCTCACCTTATCTCTTATTTCCATGCCTCTTGCAAGAGTCCATAGCAAAAAAGATAGAGAGACTGGGAAGACTGGGAACACAGCACAAACTGTTGGATAGCTGTGAGAAAACTTGCCAAGTGACAGTTCGCTTGGGAACAGTGGTGATAATTTAACGAGAAGCCCGCCGAAACCACAGCCTACATCCGCGAAACGGATAACAGCTGTCTCGTCAGCATCTATCTTTGTATTTCGAAAAAAATCAGCGTAGTGTAATCTCCAGTTGTATGTTCCGGGATTAAGTGGTCTGCAGCACAAAAAATAAGAAGGAAACAACGACAAACACAGAAATAAAAGCGTTCAACTCGAAGAGAGTTTAGGGTGGAGTAGAGGGCTGCACACATGGGAAATTGCGAGTCACTCAGTGGATTGCAGTGTGCCCTAGCGCGATAAAACTTCTTTCGAGGCAGCGTGTTGCGCTGCGAAGCAAATGAAGTTAGAGCCGTCCTTGAGTTCGCGATCGAGAAAAGTCAAGAACATTCACGAGACTCATGCCGCACGTCAACCATGCGTTCATTTAAATAATTAAGTATGCTGCACCTGATTATGTACGAGTGTCATCATTCTCCCGAAAGTCCTCGTCAAGTTTGCTAATGGTTAAAAACTCGATAGGGACGACGCGGGCAAGTCAGCCCCGTTCGAGGGCAGAAGTCCGAGGACAATAGACGAGCTCCAAGGGCAAGATATGTTGAAAGTTGAAAATCGTACTCGTACGTAATGCTGTTACAACGCGGTACGCGTACGTGTACGAAAATATCTTCGAAGGTACACCGTTATGTGTACAGCTGTACAGTGTACACCGATAGATACAGTACTTCCGGAAGTACTATTACCGTACGAAAGTATAGATACTTCCGTACTTCCGGACGGAAGTACACACTTCGGAAGTACTTTCGTACTTTCGTACTTCCGTACTTCCGGAAGAACATGTAGTCATGTACCTGTACCTTCGAAGGTATGACGCCCTGTCCGCCGTACTCTCCTGGTCATCGGCCATTAATTTGCGAATTTTTAATTCCCCATTCGTATGAGCGTTCGTCGGACGTACGCGCATCCCCATGCGCTGTCACGGCGCGGATGGACCTGAAACTTTGCTTTGCACATAAATCATTTGCGATTTTAGACGACTTATCCATGCGTTTGCGCGACGAAAGCCAGACAAGGTGCGCTGTTTCAGAAATCCCGAATTTGTTTTTTTTCAGACTTTTAGACCGTCATTTTATACTGTAAGTCAAAATTCTACATATCCGCGCAAAGTTTTCGAGGGATCCGAAAACGGTTTTCCCGTCCTTTTTCTGCCGCGCAATTGCGTGGATCTGTTGTCTAAAGTCGCAATTGGCTGCTATACAATGTTTCCGCACCGCGACGGCGCATGGGAATGCGCGGACGTGAGAGGGCGCGTCTTAATGACTACCTTCGTATCACATTCTACAGAAGTCAATAAAAAAATAAATTCGGGATCCAAGAACTGATCCGTGCTACGCGTACGATTTCGGCAAAAAAAGTCTGACGGGATCCCATACGTTCGCGAATTAACGCACCTTTTTGTACAGTATTTGAAGTGCTATTACTTTATACAAGTATTGTGCCTTAGTAAACACGAAAATAAACCACAGGAAGTTGTTTATTAGTACGTGTAGTCTATCAGTGTCTAGCTAGCTACAACGCAGCTGTCTACCTTCGTACGGAAGTACTTTCGTACTTTCGAACTGAGTACGAAAGTACTTTCGTACAAAGTACTTTCGTACGAAAGTACTTTCGTACTAGCTAGTAGCTACGTATGTAGCTAGTCTAGCTATCTAGTAGCCCTCCAGTACACGTAAAATACAGCCATGTGTACAGTACACGTACGTGTACCGTGTACACGTACACATACAGTACACAATTTCTAAGTATTCGAAGTTATCCGTTGTGAAGCAAAACAAAAGGTCTTTTTCTTAACTTTTTAAAACAGCACACACTGTGCAATTCACTTCACTGTCAGCTGTTACGGACAAGGATCGTTCCACATTATCGATTCTCAACCTTTCCTCTGTATTTTACTGGGTTTCGTTCTTTAATCTAGATGTCAAGTCGAGATTCACGTATTTTGATCGAGCGATCTCCTCGACACGGTAACGCTAGTGTAGAAGTATCAGCAGAACCAAGTTACACGAGCAAAACAGATAGTTTAAACAGCGGACTATCCTCAAGACGTTCCGCGGAACATCCGCTGGCTGTTCGTCGCATTGAAACGCGCCGTCAAGAGGGTAAGGTTTGGGCTGCGGCCAGCGGGCAAAGTCTGTACGGTGTTAAAGCTCGGGCCCCAAATTCTGATTCAAGACCACTGGGTGATAAATCATACATCACATCTTGCTCGCGTCAAGTAATCGACTTTTTGAACACTCGAGGCTTTAACATATCACTTTCTGCGAGGGACTTGTCTAGCCCTTCTTTGAAAGAGTTTACAGCACTTTCGATATTTCTGTTTAGAAAGGTGGACGGAAACTTTAAATGTGGTTCGAAGAGTGAAGATGATGTTCCCACCGTCTTCAAGCAATTGCGATATCCATTTCAAATAAGTAAAATCTCTATAACTGCTGCTGGCAGCCCGCACACGTGGCCATCGTTACTTGCAGCTCTGACTTGGATGATTCAGATTCTTATCTATGAAGAAGAGACCCGTACATGTGTACATAAGGTCTTTCTGTTCTTCAACTTATTTTATGTGTAACGCTGAAACTTCTTCTTCTTTTAGCAAAAACACAATTTCCTCGATTACATCAACTCTGCATATCAGGTATGTGCATAGTTACGATACGATGCCATCTTTATATGTTCACTTTATTTTTACAGCACTTTCTTGCTGGTGACGATGAAACCTGTAACATTATAAATGTCAAGTTTAAATCTACACAGCTTGCTCAAAAGACACAAAATTCTGCCTTCACGCAAGCTCTGGAACAGGTATCTTTCATAGTTAATTGTATCTGTTTTCTTTAACTGTTGTGTCTTGGTCGTTGCGTAGGATAACGCTGACATGGAGAGCTTCTTAAAACTCCTGGCAAAAACTTTTCCTCGAAGATCAAATTTGCAGGAAGAGAAGGTTCCTGAGCACTTTCCCTGACTTCCCATACGTTCGTTCCTTGACTTACCGTGATTCATTTATAAGGCGTATCTTCTTCGAAGTTTAAAAGCCCGCGAAATGAATACTTCAAAGCTGGTGACCGCTGCAGTATCGTTGGAGGCTCAGATGACACATGTATTGAATAGTGTGAGTGTGCACAAGGTGGGACTTCCAAGCTTTCACCTTCTATAGACTGTTATCGACTGTGTTCATTAAATCCAGGGACAACTTAGAAACTCTCGCCAAAATTGTCTTGAGAAAGATCAGGGTATCTCGCCACGGACTGGTGACTACCTTGAGTTGAATTCAACTCGGGTATTCCTTGTTTTCAGGCACTTCGTTGAGTTTTTGTTGATATGTTTTTTTCTTGACAGCCCGAGGAAATTCTGCAATTTCAGGTATTATTGGAGTCCCTTAAGATCGGCAGAACGAAATTGGCAGCTTGCATCTCACTGTCCAATGCCGAACTCAAGCTCGTAGTTGCGAATCTCGAAAGGGGTATCAACTTATTCAAGAATTTGGCGTGCGCGCTTCAGAACACTAAATCCACTCCAGAAGAGGTGAGGTTGCAGCCCTCTATCGAGCGTTGTAGTACAGAGGTATTCAATCTTTTTTTTTTTTTTTATTCTTCACCGCACAGTTTGTGTAGGTTGAAGTTGCTTTCAGTACTGCAGCAGCTAGCAGAATGGTGATAAACGGGCGAAACAACCTTCAGCTACAGAAGAGGTAAAAAGAAGATTTGTTTTCGAGTCACTCACCTTAGTATTTTCACGAATTTTCAGAATATCTTGTTCTAATCGAAGAAGTGCTGAAAAAACAATAGGCACTTGCGAAGTCCTTTACAGGGACAGGTGAATCCCTCTATCTCGAAACCCGGCTCCCTGTTAACTTCAAATTAAATCTTTAGGTGTCGGGAAGCAGACAGACTAGCAACTGGGGCGGTGTGTCAAGGCAGTCACTATGATTCTGAGCGCACATGTCTGCATGGCTTGCTTAGTAGCATAATGGCAGAGCTTGCTGTAGTGGAAGATGAGGTCGATTATTTCACGAAAAAGTATTTTCAGTCGATTTTTATCTTTTTCTTCAGATCTCAAGTTCAAGGAGTGCTGGAAGTAATCTGCTTGAGTCGAAAAAGGAAGCGCTAAACTTTGCACAGGTGCTTTCTTCAGCTTACATCTATTTCATTTAATCTAATTTTTCGTTTATTGAAGATCGAATGGGATACATGTGACAAATTATGTGGCCGGGAGCGACTTGCAGTGCAAAATGTAATGCTTGCTGCATTGGATGCCTTGATGGGGCATAAACAGCAAGTGCAATTTGCTCTTGTCTCCTCGAAATCTGAAAGTTCTTCTCCAGCCGTTCACCGTTCAACTGCCAACAAATAGAATGGAGCACACGCTCGATGCCATTTTGATGGCATTTTGTCTGGACTCTGTATTTTGCATCCTAGAGTACTGGGCAATAACGGGGTTCTATAGAAAGGCAATCGCACTTCTGTTACTTTACCTTGAGAATGTGCTGTCATTTTTTGTGATGTTTGCGTGTTCGAGCAGCGTGCAGTGTGCTATGTTTCTCAAGAAAAATGAAAGTTGAAAGGAGCACTAATTGCGCGATCCAGCTCATAATGCATTTAAGCTGAAACGGTCTTCTGTATTCCGTAGCCAAGGTGCAGACGACGGGTATATGTGTGCACCTTTTTTTGTATAAGAAAAAAAGAAGAATCAAATCTTTCTACCACCGCGCTGATGTATTTCACTTAATTATCTTAAATGGATTGAGAAAATAACTCTTACACCCCCAATTTGTGATACAAAAACGGGACATCTGAGCAGTTCAGGTCATGTGAACGATGCCGGCGTGCTTGAGCAACTTGTTAGTAGCCTGCACAACACAAGAATTCAGTGACCGAAGCAGTTGAGAAAATTTCTTAATGAATATATTGACCCTACCTGCATATGATTCAAAATGACCTCAAGTTCTTCTCGAGAAAGATTTTCAGTGCCTTCCCAAGCTGTAGCAGCTAGATGTATTTCATCCACAGTTAATGACTCTCGGTGAAAAAAAAGACTGTACATTTGCAAAGTAAATTTCCCTTGCTTAGTGACAGAAATATGACACCACACATACCTGGGAAAGAGCTTTATAAAAGCAGCAAACTTAACCGTAGATATATCAGATGGACACTTTGATAATTGTTCAACTGAACCTGTGTACGAGATATTGATTGGAGTCATCCAAACGAGATGTAAAAGAGCTCTCACATTTCTCATCAGCTTCTTTCTTAACAAAATTACTTCTCGATTTGAGGTCAGGAGATGTCGTAGAAGCAAGTCCATCTGCTTCAACAACCAGGCGCATAATATCTACAGCTGCTGAAGCGTCAACTATTCCGATTGTCTTCGACAGACGCATTTTCGCGTGAGCAGTAGAGAGCCGTATCATCGTTTCAAGTGTTCGAGCAGTAATTGGGAGTGTTCGCCGACTGCGGGTGTCTCCAACCTATCGTGTATATTTAGACAAAAATAGTGAATAAAGAGAAACGAAATACCAGCACCTTGTTAACCCTCCATTGAGAGTAATGTTCGGCAATAAACTCCTCTGCGTCTGGCATCAATTTTGGAATCCAGGGTCGATGCTTGGCATAGTACAAAAACTTCTGCAAGAAGCGTTTCGAAAGTACTTCACTTCCTGAAACTTTGCAGTTGTACATCGTGTCATCTACATCCTGATAAAACTTCAGTTTAGAAGGAAATATCCACATTCTCAATGGAAAACGCCTCTTTCATGCAATATACTTCGCACGTACACTACTCTGCAGAGTTGCCATGTCTTTCTGTAAAATAGTTGTGGTTGAAAATTGCTGATTATCACTTGAGTGCATAGCCAGAACATGCGAGGAAATAGCACGATCAACCTGCATCATTTTTTTAGATGCAATCAGAGTGCAAGCAGTGTTTTAGAAAATAGTAAACCCGCCTTCGTATCAGACTGGTCCAAAACAATGAATAGCATATCAAATCTAGAAAGCAAGGAATCCGGTAGATTTATGTTGCGCGTAACTCCTTGACTATGATCATAGTTGCCATAAACTGGATTTGCAGCCGCGACGACACTGCATCGCGCATTAAGTGAAGCGTGTATACCAGCCTGTTAAGATTACACATTTGCTTTTGTCAAGAACTTCTTCGATAGAAAAACTGGTGTGAATGTGAAACAGGCTCGAGAGCAAGAGAACCTTCGATATCGTCACAGTCTGCTGTTCCATGACTTCGTGTATCGCAACTCGGTCTGCGTCATTCATTTTATCGAATTCATCAATGCAAACAACTCCGCGGTCAGCGAGAACCATTGCCCCGGCCTTGAAAAAAGAGAATTGATGGCAGAAAAGAAACGATTGGTTTAGAAAATTAAAAAAGCCATGGTGACTACACAGTAACTTTTTTCAGAAACCAACCTCCAGTTTACGCTCGCCACTTTCTTGGTCTGTTGTGACAGCTGCAGTGAGGCCAACTCCAGATGACCCTCTACCAGTTGCGCTGTCCAAATCGAAAAACAATGTAAGGAATAGATTTCTTTTCGAACAGTGTTGAACTCATACCTCACAGCATAAGCAGCAACCCCAAGGACACAACGCAGGAGTTGTGACTTCGCAACTGACGGATCTCCAACCATCAAGCAATTCACATCTCCACGGATATGGGTGCCATTCTTCAGGTTTCTTTCACTACCACCAAGTAGCAGAAGAATAAGTGCTCTTTTGATATTCTGGTGAAAAAAGTCGAACTATTGAATTCCTCCACAAAAATGCTGGTCTTGAGCCAAAAAACATACATGGTGACCACATATTGAAGGTGCGAACGAGTTCCCCAGCAGTGCAAGCAAAGCGGCCGGCTCAAGTTTTCTTGGCAATTCATTAATATTCTTTATATCCTGCAAAATGAGAATTGAAATATGAACAACAGAGTGAACCAAAAGAATGCAGCTGAAAAAGAAGTGTTGGTTAGCTACCTCATGACTGAGAGCTGGTGCTGCGACATCTTTACTAAGTTGATGAAGGCTAAGTGCCACTAGGACTGTTCGAAACACTCCAGATGAAGATGAACTCGATGATGAAATCGGCATGGCCTAAAATGAAATAGCACATGTCACTAAAGGGAAAATGTCGAAAAGGACGAATTCCACCTTATATATACCAACTACGCTTACACGATCTCCTGGCTTGCACTGGTCAATCAGGTCGTCTTCAAGGATGACATCAATAGAACGGGGTAGTAGCCCTGTCGTAGATAAACAAACCTAAAGGAAATGACAGAGAGGGTGATGCAGGATTATCACCAGGAGGTGCTAACTCAGGCAATTCTTGCATACTGAAAGACTGATGATCTTTGTAGGAGCACAAACCAAATTCAGTGGTAAGTACGTTCCCATTTTCATCTCTACACAAGAAAAAGAAATTTTCAATGAGATGATGCAGGTATTAGCGTGCTTGCCGAGATCACATAAGTACCTTGTCGGGTACGTAGTGCTAGTTGGTAAACCTGCGTTCGAGGCCACATCCCGATATTCTCTGGTTATGAATCTCCTGAACATAAAATGTTGCCAACATGGTAACATTGGTAACTGAGGAAGTATTACTCAATACGGACCCCGTCGCTTCGCAAAAATGTGTAGTTTTTGCAGCCTTTGGCCGCACGCACGAGCCTGGAATGTACAGCAAGCCACGTTGAGCCGCGTAAAATTAACAGTAGCAAACCTACATAGGTTAAAATTCATATTAAGACAAAACTTACACTTTGTAACTATGCCTTCCACATTGACAACTTTGCCAAGGAATGGAGACAGCAGTTCACGAGGGGATATGCGATGAAACCCAAATCTGTGACAGTAAATATTTAGTCGTTATGATTCATATGAAAGATTACAGATACTTACCCTCCTGAAAATGTGATGTGTACTTCACACTGTTCGAGATATTTCTGGTCTATTGCAACGATCACATCGTTGACAGCTTCTTTCAAAGGGATTAAATATTCGCCAGGTTCACGGAGTAGTCTATGCGCAAAGAAATCAGTCCAGTCAATAATAGGCAAGACTGCGTAGAATGACGCTTCCAACCTGTTTGCGAGTGCTGGGTCGAAATAACGCAGTGCAGTCAAGTCGATGGCTAAGCGCCTCTCTCGGCGGTGCACCAGATCTTGGATGTTTTTTTGATTGTTACCATGCTCGGAATCGAGGAATTCTGCAAATCGCTGTTTCAGATGAACAGGAATATCATCTGACATTTGCAAGGATAAACTGTCAGCGACCGCAAAACAAAAACAACAGGGTGTTTTTCTGTTAACAGTGACGAAAGGTAAGTTGTTAGTGCATACCCCATACACGCATACAGTATTTGAAAAAACATCAGTTGAGGGCACGTGTCTACGTGAGTACGAAGGTACCTTCGTACATACTACATACCTTCGTACGAAGGTAGTACCTTCGTACACGTGTAGTCAGTTCTACTGCAACGTGTACAACTACAGTAGTTGTACACGACAGTTTTATACACGACTATTTATACACGTATCGATACGTGTACGTGTATAGCTGTACACATAAAACGCGTTTATTCGGTGTAGAGCTGTAGACTGGCGTAGAGCCTGGCAGCCTACGAAGGTACCCGTTGTGTACGTGAGCTCCTAAGTGTACACGTAGTTGTACCTTCGTACGAAGGTGTAGACATGAATATCTAGTCTAGTCAGTGTCTAGCTGTCTCTAGCTAGTGTCTATATGTCTAGTCTATTTCCGGACGTACGAAGATAGATAGACTAGCTAGACTATCATAGCTACTATGATAGAGTAGACTAGCTAGCTAGCTAGGGCCTACAATAAACTACAGTAGACTAGACTAGCTACAGGTATGATAGTAGACTAGCTAGCTAGGGCCTACAATAAAACTACGTGTACACTAGACTAGCTAGGTGTAGTCTATCTTCGAAGATGGAACCTTGAGAGTGTGTAGCTGTGTACTGTGTAGTGTAGCTGCGTATTGCGTACATCCATAATAAACTGTTGTACTTTGTACGAAGGTACGGAAGTACTTTCGGAAGTACGAAAGTATCTATTTCCGGACGCATAAGCATCGCATGATGGCGACGTGACCCCCGTGTTCTGTAACCTGTAGAGACAGGCCCAAATTGAAATATATGATCTTTGTATGCACAGTGACTAATCGGTAAATGTACATAGGACGTCTCTGATTAAATGCCCGTAGACTGATAAATCTTCAGCTCGGGCGGAACGGGGGCTTTCTTTTTCCGTACAACGTTTTACTGCACGTGTACAACGTTGTACGAAGGTACTGTACACGTACGTGCACGTGTACAGCTGTACACGTACACGAACGTGTACGTGTACGTTGTACTTTCGTACTTCACACTCGCATAGACATTTTTTTCAAACTTGTTATCGAATCCCGAGTTCTCCGCAAGAGTTGTCAGCGCGAGACCGTATCATCATCAACCAAGAAGACACCGTGCCGGCGATGGCTAGCAGCAGCAGCGTAAGCATCGGCGCGGTATTCTTCCTTACAGTCATCATGGCTCTCGCAAGCGCCCTAGGCGCAGCACCCTTCTTCTTCGTCGGTCGCCTCTCCCCGCGGTGGTCCGGCATCGCCAATGCAGTTGCGTGCGGCGTCATGCTCGCCGCATCATTTGACCTTGTTCACGATGGAGAACCATACGGTGGCGTCATTGTGGTTCTTGGCGTGTGCTTTGGCGCTTTATTCATCGCTCGAATGCATTACGTTCTGCACGGCCACGAGGACGTTCGGTTTGCAGGATCCATAGGCGCGGACGCGAAAAAAAACCTCCTGATGATTGGTATAATGACCGCGCATGCTCTTGGTGAAGGATGCGGCGTGGGAGTCTCATTTAGCGGGACGAAAGGTTGGATGCAAGGACAGCTTGTTGCACTCGCTATCGGCATACATAACATCCCGGAAGGCATGGCTGTCGCAGCTGTGCTGCACTCGCGTGGTGCACCACCGTGGACTTGCGTTAAGTGGGCGGTTGTGACTTCAATTCCGCAACCTGTGATAGCCGTACCATCTTTCATCTTTGTCGAGGCATTCCAATCGCTACTGCCGTTTGGGTTAGGTTTTGCAGCAGGGTGCATGATATGGATCGTGTGCGCAGAGTTGTTGCCGGAAGCGGTAAGGGGCGCAGGGGGAGAAACTGCTGCAACGTCTGCAACTCTTGCAGCTGCAGCGCTCGAGGGTTTTAGATTGTTAACAAATTTGCTGGGAAAGCATGACCAGTATCTTAGAGGTACCGGATCATTCTGGACTGCCACGGGTAGTGGACTCGGTGGCGAGAAAGAGCATTTCTCTGTGGCCGTTGCCGCTGAAGCGGTGAATATCAGCGTAGTTGATGTTGTGTTGCCCATGGTTGCGCCATCACGTATCTCTGGCTTGGACTCACTCGTCCCTTCTGCGATCGCTGTGATGACATTCCCGTTACTCCTGGTTTTTGCGGTGGCTTTCTTGCCCAATCTACTCAAATTCCCTCGG
>JACLAB010009105.1_pt1 | contig 14436 bp, 6 predicted proteins | sample 8027921 | NCBI WGS metagenome assembly JACLAB01 (sample SAMN15725117, study PRJNA655200) | protist metagenome | isolation source: fluorescence activated cell sorting (FACS) single amplified genomes of... | place: USA: West Boothbay Harbor, Gulf of Maine | collected 2000-07-19 | reverse complement strand
CGGACTCCTTAAACTCAAACTGGCGAACGGAATACCTCAACCCGCTCTCCTCCTCGCCTTCCCCGTCCCACTCTGCGATAATTTTCCCACCATCTCCGGGAATCTCCATCTCCTTCGTCTCCTCCGCGAACGGCGATCCTCTCGTCGACGACAGAAAACAAAAACTCAAACGCGCGCAATCCGCGCTCCGTCTTCCGAAACTCTGTTACGACACCAACTTCAAAAAAGACTTGAAAATATGCGAACCGCAAGCCAAACGCGTCTGGGAAGCGCTCTTGTTCGTTTGGGCCAAACAATGCGGAGCGCCAAACGAAGGCATCGTCGCCGACGCCTTCCGAACCAACGTGCTCAACCGCTTAAAGAAAAAACACATGGCCAGTTTAGGCAAAGGCGAAGACGACGTCGGGAGCAAACGCATCCGCGACACCGAGGACGGTTTCATCATGTGCAAAGGCGGCGGCGAAGGCGAACGCGTAGAAATCGAAGACGTCGTCGCGACGGAGAATGAAAAAAAGAATATCAACAACAACCGAAAAGGAGGAGAAGAGGAACACCATCGTCGCCACAACCAAACCGACGACGACGACGGAGGAGACGACGCGCGGCCGAAAGATCCAGCCGAGGCTTTAGCCAACCTCTTCCACGAGTGCTTGCAAAACCTCTCCTATTTGAGCGCTGTTGTGAAAATGTAATAAGAGAACAAAGGTAACCCAAGTCACTCAGGCCAAGCACAACGACGAATACGTTTCATTTCATTTCATGCATACATCTCGCGCGTCAAATATATACGCGCGTAATTAGGCGACGCGTCTCGTTTTTGAACATTTTTGGAGTCTTGGGATTTTCCCCTCTGCCAATTCTCTTTCGCTTCACTTCACTTCAAACCTTTCTCTCTCTCTTTAACTCTCGAACGCATTCACACGCGCACACACGAAGAGAGACAGACGAGAAATACTGATGAAACGATTCCTCTCCAACGTCCGAAGAGCTGGGAACAACGAATCTCTCGGGGAGTTCGGCAAGATGAAACTCCACGTCTGCTCGAGCTCGAACCCGACTCGCCAGTTGGAAACGATCGACGATTTACCGGAAGACGCGACCGTGCTCGACCTGAAGAAACGCTTCCACGTGAAAAAAAGAAAGTATTACCCGAGCCGACAGCGGTTCATGAAGTTGAACACTACGAGTGACACGGAAAAAGAAGAGGAGGAAGAGGAAGAGAAGAAGACGAAGAAAAATGTCTTCAAGGGCGAAGCGTTAGTGCCGGATGGGAAAAAGCTGAGCGAATTCGGAATAGGGTACGGCGACGTCGTCTTGTTCAAAGATTTAGGCCCGCAAATCAGGTACCAGGCGGTCTTTTTCTGGGAATATTTCGGTCCTCTGATGGTGTATTTACCGTTTTATTTCTATCGCGAGAGAATATACGGACAGTTTTTTGGATTCTCGCCGAAGGAGTGCGCGAAGCCGTTTGTTCGGGCGCAAACGCTCGCGCTGTGGTTTCACTCGGCGCATTACGCAAAGAGAATATTCGAGACGTTTTTCGTGCACTCGTTTTCGAGAGCGACGATGCCGATATTCAATTTAATTAGGAACTGCGGGTATTATTGGACGTTCGCTGGTTTGATGTCGTATTTTATTAACCATCCGAGGTACACGAGTCCGGGGGAGAGGCAAGTGACGATTGGATTCGTCCTGAGCGCTTTGTTTCAGCTCGGGAATTTCAGGTGTCACGTGATTCAAAAGAGATTGAGAAGCAGTGGGGGGTCTTCTTCTTCTTCTTCTTCTTCTTCGTCTGAGACGAAATACGTCATTCCGAGCGGGTTTTTGTTCGATTACGTGACGTGCGCGAATTATTGCTGCGAGATTTACCAGTGGTTGGGCTTTAACATCGCCACGCAAACGGCGTTTGGATATTTGTTTTTGATGACCGGGATGAGTCAAATGTTCCCGTGGGCGGTGCAAAAACACAAGAGGTTGAAGAAACTGTTCGACGGGACCAACGGGAAGAAGAAATTCAAACGACGATTTATCATTTTGCCGCCGTTCTTTTAAATAATCGAGAACGATTTCGAGAGAAAGAGAACGAGCCGCTAAAACGACTACGAATACTGAATACACCACAGAATCTATTTATACTATTATATTTTAATATACCCTACATCTACGCTTTAATTACGCGTTACGTCGTTATACACATCTACTTTTTACAAGCGTTTTCTTCTCACCTCGGCACGTACGTCCTCCCGCTGATCAACTTCTTCTTAGCGCTCATTTTAGGCTCTTTCTGTGCCCTCTTTAACGTTTCTAAAAGTTCCTCCGCTTTCCCTCGCATCTTCTCGTGCCAATATCCTTTCGAACACTTCAAATGAGACTTGATAAAGTTCGGGAAACTCGCCAACATCCACACGGCTCTTTCCAGAGACTCTTTCGTCTTCACGTGTCTCGGAAATATCACGAAGGAAACATACCCACCATTCGCGTTCAAATCCATCTCATCGACCTCGTCACCATCTCGCGTCGTCGCATCGACGCTCGTCGTCAACTCCAACGGCGGCTTCTGCCCTGGTTTATGATAACTCACGAACGGCGCCGCGCTCAACTTTGCGCTATTCCTCGACGCCTCGGCGAAGTGCGCCAAAAACGCCCTCGCAATCACCACCTCGTCCTCGTTATTCGACAGCGACGAAGAAACGTGCATCGGAAACACAACCGTACACGACCTCCTTTCCTCCGCACCTTCCTTCAAAGTTTCATCTTCCTCCACTTTACAATACATCGACACCGACGGCGACGCGAATTGCCGTCGCAGCGAAAACGAACGACGCTTCGCCTTCGCCTCCTCTTCCTCTTCCTCCTCCTCCACCACCAATCGCCGCAAACACGCTCGCAACGTCCCGTACCCGGCGTACACTCTCACGCTCGATATTAAATCGATCATCTCTTCCTTCTCCTCGGCTTCGTTCAGTTTCTTCAAATCCACCTCCACGGTCGCGTCGTACCCGAATTCCGCCTGTTCTTCCTCCTCCTCAGCATCATCACTTCCCCCTAAAACGCGCACTTTCCGGATGATTCCGAGCGCTCGACCGCGCTCGAACGCGCTGCTCGATGATAAGGAGAGGAATTTTTCCCTCGTTGTTACTCTTTCGTTGTTACTCTTTTCATCGTTGCTTTTTGGAAACGCGACGGACACGAGCGCGATGAGAGTGCTCTTCACGTCATCCTTCGAGGAATAGGTCGACGAATGCAATTCGCAGCGGAAAGAAACGTCGTCGAATTCGTGCGCGATTTCGCACGAGATTTGATCATTATCTTCATTCGCGATTGCTCGCAGGAGCCAATTCCGGACGAACGGGGACGCGAAGTACGCGTTGTTGTTCTCGAATTGAGTCATATAATTTCGCGAAACGATGCGCGCGCGCGTTTCTCGCGCGTGATGTTCTCTTTCCGCGACGGATGGATTTGTCCGGGAAAACGACCGCAAAATCGACAGTTACGCGACCGCTCTTCTGAAGGGCTTCTTTTCTCTCTCTCTCTCTCTTTTGCCTTTTCGCGTGCAGAACGGATGATGCTTCGAATGCGCTTTCGCGTTTCGGGTTTTCCTTTCCCTTTCCCTTTCCGCTTTGGGAGAGCTTTCTTCTTTCTCTTCCTCTTCGTCTTCCTCTCGCCGGGATGGTTTTCCCCAAAGCCGGGAGCACAAAATCTGCATCGTCCGAAGTCCCTTTTCGTCCGCGTCGACGCGAGAGGAAGTTTTATTGGCAGCAACGGTGGGAGCAGCGACGGCACGCGCCACCACCACCAGTACGAGTATCGCGAACACGCGTTCGTCGGGTACACGGAGAAGACCAAGAAGACCAAGAAGAAGTGCACAGATATGAGCCAAATGTGTGTGAGTTGGGCCGAGAAAGGAGAGTGCGAAAAGAACCGGGAGTACATGTTCGAGAACTGTTGCTGCGGTGCGTCGTAGTAATAGCAGTAGTAGTAGCGCGACGATATTCCTCTTTCTTTCTCTCTCTCGCGCTTTTCGCTCTCTTTTACCCACCACCGCGGATGATGGTATCGATCGAGTCTCTCTGGGACGACGCGCTTTGCGTAAACGCTCGCTGACGACGCGTATATTTTAAAACGCGTATTATATCCACCTCTTTTGCTTTTACGACGCGCGGTAATTAACCACTACTCGCTTGTTACGCGCAGCGTGCGACGACGCGGAGTGTCCGTCGATGGAGTCGCCGCCGCCGAGTGTTGACGACGTAAACGACGACGCGTCGTCTTTGACCGCGGCGAGGGAAGGTTTGATGGTTGACGAGAGAAACGTTTTAGTTTTGAAAGACGTGCGCTTCGGGGGAGGCGATGACGTAGGAGGAAACCGTCGGCGGATTAGGATACGGTTGCTGGAACGAAAAAGCCCGAAGATTGTGGACGCGTTCAAAGAGTTCGGGCGGAACGGTGTTTTGGGTACTTTTTACAGGTCAGAAGCTGTTCCGGAAGTTGGCGCGATAGATAATTACGGTGGGCCTGGACCACCGTACGCTTTGATACAAGCGACGCAAAACGGGAGGATGAACGATGGAAGGATGCCGAGAGAGTTTGCGCCGATGGTCGAGAGAGGGTACGTTTGCTTGATAGGAGAAGGCCCAGATTGGTTCATAGCGATTGGATCTCACCACGAGTGGGGACACGGTCATAGCGTTTGGGGGATAGTAGAAGACAACGAATCGTTAGAAGTGGCGGACGCGATAACGCGACTGCCGATTAGACACGAAAAGTGGGGCCAGACCAACGTCACCGTTTTACTGGAAAAAGTGTCGTTCCAGTACGGGATAGAAGAGGTGGGTTACAAAAGAATATGAAATAATATGTGCTGGAAGTAGTAGTTTTTAAAAAGAGTCACTCTCTCATCGCCTTTTGTCTTCTCTCTCTTTTTCCCGCGCGTTCAGTTCAAATCGCAAAGCCGAAGAGAAGCAGAACAGCACGAGTCGCCCTCTTCTCCCTCTAATCACCTTTTGTCTTCGGAAAAAGAAGGGAGTCGGTGGGAAAAGGCATCGTTAGCATCGCGAGGAAGCCAGCCACGGCGCCAAGCAATAAGATGAACCCAACGATCGTCGCCGCAGCTTTATTCGGATACTCTTTCGCAGACCTCCCATCCTCGCTCGAGTCGTTTTCTTGAAGCAACGCTCTTCGTTTTCTTTGACTTTCGACGATCTCGTTCTCTTCTCGAGCTTGAGCAACCACCATTACTCCGAGCGCTCCCACGCGCTCCAAAACGTCCTCGATTTTCTTTTCCACAAACCTTTCGATTTTCTTCCTCTCGGTCGCATCTAATCCATCCAACGCCGCCATCCCACAAATTTCCGCGTACGCCACTTCGATTTCACTGGTATCTCTCGACGATGAAACTTTCCCTTCGCCGAACCTCTCCGCCGAGCGCTCCGAAAAACACGCCAACTCTTCGCTCAGTCGCCTCAAAGCGGAGGAGACGAGAACATCTCTAGACTTCACACCGGTTTCTGAAACCATCGCTCGTTCGTACGCGTCCGCCTTCTCCCTCTTCCCGCCGCCATCCATCTCCAGAAATTCAGCGCGGTTGCATTGCATCGACACCGATTCGCTTCCTCCGCACGACGACGACGCCTTGGCCTTCGCCGCGAACTCGTACATTGTTGAAGACGCCGACCACGAATGCGAATGCGTCGGAGAAGGTGAAGAAAAAGAGGAAGAAACGAAAGATCCCTCCTCGCCTCCTCCGACGCCGCTACTGCACACCGATATCAGAATAACATCTCGCTTTCGCGCGAAATCCTCCGCGCTAAACCTCGCGCTCAGCGTTTTCTCCGTTTCTTCTTCTTCGTCTTCCTCTCGTCGAACCAAATTTTCATCCGTCTCGTCGTCGTCTCGCTTCGTCGCGAGCGCGAGCACCGCTTTCAGCGTCGACTCGTGCCGAACGCGCGAAAAGCCGCCGTTCCTCGCCTCCACGTCCTCCTCTTCCTCCTTCTCCTTCTTTCCTCGCGAGTTTCTACCGCCGCCCAAGACGGAAATCGAGACGTGCCACGCGTTCTTCTCGTTCTTTTCCTCCGCCTCGCGCGTCGTCGTCGTCGGTGGTTTTGCCGCAGACGCGAACACCACCATCTTCGCCGTCGAGGAATAACGACGCGGAGACACCAAAAAAGACAACGCGAGGACGTGCACGAGCGAGAGGAGGAGGAGGACAAACGTCGTCGTCGTCGTCGCCGTGGAACGTTTCGACGACGAAAACGTCATAGAGTTGAGAAAGCGAGGTGAAAATTGTGAGAGAAAAGGCGAGAGTCATTCAAGCGTCAAAACAACGAATTTGGTACGGCGTTTAACTGACGGTACGAATCTCGAGCGCGCGTTTTGTGTTTTGAAGTGATGATCGTTGGCTAAAAAAAAGCGGAAACATGCCAAGAGTGTGTACTTATTCTGAGTATTAAAATTCGTAGGTTGCGCGGAGAAACAGAAAACTAAACAATCATCAAGTTACTCAAATGCGAGAGCGGCGATTTGGTCGACGATTTGAGATCCAAGACGCCTTCGCCGACGCGTTGTCGGAAGGCGAATTTCAGCTGATCGTAGTATAAAGCGCCGCGCGCGAGCATTTTTGCCTCGACTTCATCCGATGGGTTTACGTTCGCGCCTTCTCGCGAAAAGAGGAGGAGGGGAGATGTGTTGAGGAGCATGTTTCTTCCCATGAGCGTTTCAAAGAATGGATCCTGCGCGACGGCTTCTTTGAGTCGAAGGAATTCAAAGAGGATGACCATGTCGAGGAATAAGTCGCGTTCGCAGCGCAACACGAATTGATCGTAGAGGAATCGTTCGTTGTATCGATCTAGACATCCCTCGCCAATCGCGGGAGGAGTTAAGGAGCCTTTTTTGAGGCGGTCGGAGATGACGCGACGTCGTATTTGGAGAACGTACTCCTTGTCCTGGTCGCCTTCCGCAGACTTACGGAGATTTTGCTTTAAGCGAATAATGTCGAGTCTCCACGCGTTGAAAATGTCGCGAAGTTCTCCGATAAATGTCCCGACGAGCTTTTGAGAGTAGTCGAATTCTTCAACCTCAGTGCCGAGAATTTCTGAAATTTCGCGATCCGAAGCCAAGCGGAAACCGACGGTGCACTCTTCGAGCGCTTGCAAAACCTCGAGCAATGTCGGCAACTCTTTCTGTTTGAGTTTCGGGTCGACGATGTACTTGTGATCGAGTGGGAGTCTTCTGCACTCTTTCAGGAACGTTACCGCTGTATTTTTGCCCAAAATGAGCGCGGCGTTGCCCTTCAATCGACGCAGAATACCCGCGCGTTCTCGACGCATCGAGCGGTTCATATTCACCTCTTTCTGGGACATTTTCTCAATTTGAGGGTATCCAAATATTTTGCGTATTCGGTTTCTCATTTTGAGCGTGACCAGGTTCAAGTGAGGGAATACGTCAAAGATGACAAAAATAACGAGGGTCACGTACGTGATCGAGAGCAACGTCACCGTGATCCACGTCAAAGTAGCCATAGAGACGTCCGACAGTTCCTCTCCAAAGCCATAAAACAGAAACCCAGCGAACAAGATGAAGAACGCGGCGGTGCTCGCTATCCATTCCATGATATCCAACATCGATTTATCGTACGGTCGCAGGCGCACGACGCCGAGCATCCCGGGAACGAGCACGAGCATAGTCATGAGACACTGATCGAGCACGTTTTGAAAAAATACCGGAGTGACGACCAAGGCAAACTTTCGAAAGATGTATACCAATTCCCACCACGAGTAAGACGACTCGTATCTTCGAAATACAAAACCAAAGCGTTGCTCAGCCTCTAATAACTGACCAGCCGCAACCGATAACGGTCGAGTGCGGACGTCAATCACGTCGCGTTTACGCAACAAACGTCGATGCGTAAAGAGGAGAACGGAGAGGTAGAACGGAATGCCGAGCGTGTAAATTATCATGAACAGAACGACCAGAGGAAATATTTGTTCGTGGACGCCGACGTAGCACTGCACGGCTGGATCGGCATCGAGCGACGAGCGACCGTCCCCGCCTTCCACGCAATCGAAGTATTCAACGTTAATGTTTACGAGCTGCATGTACGACCAACTCATAAAAAGGAGGAAGGCGCTGTGCATTGCCCGAGCAAAAACTTCCGTTTGGTCTGGGGGTTTTACCGTCAAGAAGCGCTTCTTCATGCCAATCTTCTCGCGTCGACGTCGTCGACCTCCTCCTTCTTCTTCTTCTTCTTCTCCTCCGATGATATCATCTTCATCTTCATCTCCGTCGTTCTCGTCGGCAGTAGTGGCTTTCTTCTTCTCTTTGCCGTCGAGACGCTCGACGCTCGGATTTTTCAGAGTGGGATCCTGATCCTCTTCGAGTACAACTCCAAAGCATCGACCAATTGGCGCGTACACGTACGGCAGAAAGATTTTGTTGTGTAAGGTGACGATCAGTGTCACCACGAGAAACATGGAGCCGAGAACGAGTGGCCCAATGTTAACCAAGAAAAACTTCTTCGTCCAATTCCAAGACACGACGAAACAGTCGATCGAAAACAACTCAAAGTTCAAATTCACGACACTCATGAGATTCAAAAGATCCAAAATTTCTTGAGGCCAAGCCAACTCGAGCTTTCGAAAGACGGATACGACTTGCGTAAAACCTACGATGATATTCACCGCACCAAAACCGTCTTGCATCTTTGACAGCAGGTTCAAAAGAGGGAGCGCGACAAACAAAAGAAGTGCGCCAAAGAGATACGGTAACCACGGGACATCCGGGCATTTTTTGCACCGCCCGTTAGAGCGAAACGCGTTGACGCGAGTGAAGTAAGGCGTGGCTTTCCCGTCTGAACATTCAGAACACGCTTCGCCCATGTACAGTTGATTCTCTTTTGAAATACCGCACACCCCGTTTCTGACGTCGTCGATGCTCGTCAACGCCGGGCAGGCTTCCATAGCAGCCGGCTCTATGCATTGTAAAATGCGACTCCCGTCGGTGGGATCGACCCACCAGCCCGCAGTCGGTAACGGAAACTGCTGATTTAAATCGTTGCACGATGCACCGGCGGCGCAGGCTTTACAGAACGGCGCCTCTGTATTCGCTTTGTACACCGAGGCTACTGGGGCGGCGAAGCGAGGATCGATGCACGAATAACCGCCGTCGCTACACTCCGCGATCGAGGACCAACCCGGGAGGTTACTTCGAACGGTCGTGGGAAGACACGACTGACGACAGCAATCGCCGCAATCCCATCCACACTCTGGAACATTTAAAGCAGGGTTACAGACACCGTTGCCGAGCGAGGTTTCCGAAAGTCCCGCGGTGATGAGCGCCGCGCACGTTTGTTTGACGTGGCCGACGCACTTCATGGCGTCGCCGTTAGGATCCTTGAGGCTTACGTAGTTTCCGTCGCCGTCTTGAGGAACAATGGCATCGTTACCAACGTCCGCAAACTCAGTGTGACTCACGATATCGACGTGGAGAGAACCATCCTCATACGAAGCGGAAGTTCCCGACGTTTCCGTGGTAAAATAGGATTTCGTCTGATCGGTTGCCTTGTATTTCGACCACAACTCTGACGCGCTCGTCTCCGCGTAGTCCGTCCAGTACCCAACCGGGCACACGCATTGTTGCAAACTTGAGGAACCGAGTTGCTCGGTTTCAATTGCTAAACCTGCCCCGTCGAAACAGGGCAGACACTCAGATTCTCCGTATCCGGGCTGAAAAGATCCAGCCGGGCATTTCGCGCACTCCGTTTGAGCGGCATTCGCGGTGATTTCACCCGGAGGACACTCTTTACAGGACGTTTGGTCGAATTGACCGACTTGATTGAACCACCCTGGAGAACAGGCAAAGCATCGAGAAGTATCCCACCACCAATCCATATATCTGTGACCTGGGGCACACCGCGTGATGAGATTTACGGTGGCGTAATCAGGCGCTACCGGTCTCTTCAAACCCATCGCGTCCGTAGCTCTCCACCGAATCGCCACGGTTCCTCGCCGCTTACTCGGCATTTGAACGATGATCACACCACCGGTAACCGTCTTTTCCTCCGTAATGGATGTCCACGCTAACCTCGCGCCTTTTGTACCGTCGGTGTTTGCCACGAAAATTTGTACGTCGTCATCCATCTCTCCGTCGTTTAGAGGCGCTAAAAGCACCGGTTCGCTCAAGAACCCGTTCGACTTCGCGGGTTCCACGGGCGATCCTGATACTTGCTTGTTGAAACCACGCTCTTCATCCATATCATAAGATAGGAGCGCGATTGCGGCTTCAACGACGTGATCGGGAGAACCCCACGAAGCGGAAACGCAAACGCCCAAAAGTAGCTGGCATCCGGCGCTGGCGACGCACGACGTCGCGTCGTTCCCGAGCCCATCGCAGATTTCCATGCCCGCACGCGCCGTTTCTCCTCCCATGGGAATGTACCAATCATGTGTGAGCTTAGTAGCGAACATCAAAGGAATTTCACCGGCAGCTCGAGTCTCGAGAGCGTTTGAAAGCGTCAAGAGTTCTGCGAACAGACCCGACAAAGGAGACAACGAAGCCGGGACAAACACCCCATCTTCGTAGGTCAACGCCGCGCGCGTACGAACTCGGATATCTTCCAGCGAATCTATCGCAACATCTCCAACTATAATCGCATCGTTACACAGAGGATGGCTCGATGCAAACGAAGATAGCTGAAGCAAAGTAGCAGAAGTACCGGAAATTGCCAAATTTTCCATCGTGCGCGGCGCTTCGCACGCGAGAGTCGGTCGGTTGTTCACCGGCTCGATGTATACGTATACTTTCATTGATTGGGAAGCGTCTCCATTCGTATCCGTGGCCTTTAATTCAAAGGAATCGTAGCCGTAGTACAGCGAGTCTGGAGTGTAGACAAACTTACCGCACGCCTCGTATTGGTTGCACGGACACGAGACGGTGACGCCGGCGGTTTTGAGCGGCGAAGTGAGCTCACCACAGACAACCGAGGAGAAAGAGACATTTCCGATCGATGGCGGAGGTGCAGCCAAGAATTCTAGATCCTCCGTCAGCGTTTGCGAATCTATAGCGTAAAACACACCGGAATACGCAATGTTCTCTTCAACGTTGTACGCAAGTTCGAAATTCGAGGAAGTAGTCGACACAACTGGAGGCGTCGACGCCTCGTCTGCATCTGATTTCACGACAATACTTATTGATCCTTTCGCAGTTCGTTGATTTGCGTCGACCACGATGTAGCTGAACGTATCGGTGAATGATTCGTCCCTGGTGCCGTCAGCATTTACGACCCTTTCGTCGTAATCGCTTTGAGAGATACTGTACGTGAACGGCGATTTACCTTGTTTAACGCCGAGTTCGCTCACGGATTCATCCGTAAACGTCAAGGTACCAACCGGCGCTCCTCCGTCCAGACGTATGAAACTAATAATGCTCGCGAATTCTTCATCTGTAATCGCGTCGGGATGACTGACCGGGAAATCAAACTCCTTTGGCTCCCACTCGACTCTGAAATTGTACGATCTGTCAGCCGCAACGGGATCGTCCGCTAAGGGGTTAATGTAGACGCTAAACTGAAAAGGCACAGAAGATTGACCGGTGCTGTCTTTGGCGATGGCAAAAAACGAATCCTCGCCGTTCGCGTTTGCGTTTGGCGTATACGATACGGCCCCGGTTGCAGAGTTCAACTCTACTTCACCCTTATTTGCGACGCAATTAATTTCATACGTAATTTCGCTTTCAGTGTCGCTATCTTTGTCGTCGACTCGGATTTGATAGCCGCTCACTTGGTTACCATCCTCGTTCAAAAGAATTTGTTGAACTTGTACCGCGTTGAGCGACAAACCAAGAATTTCTGGGGGATCGTTGACGACTTGAATTGTCAACGCTCGAGTCGCCGATGCCGTTAGTGCAACGAGACCGGCTCCCGGGACGTCGGTAACCTCAAAGGTAATCGTTCTGCTCAAAACTGTCGGATTATAACTCGTACTCTTGAAAGTGACCGCTCTGAGAGCTTGTTGATAATTTGCGATCGTATCAATACCGGTAAACGTAATCGTCCCAGCCTGAATCAAACCTTGGATAGTTGTACTGAGGGTTGCGCCTGAATAACTCAATTCATCGCCCTCAGTACCCGCGGGTGAGAGTGTAACTTTAGCGCTGCTGATTTGCGTCGAATCATCATCCGCAATGGTCAGCAATTGCGCGACATTTTTAGCATTTGCTCGTTCAACGTATATGTTCTCGGAAGTACTCGTAGTCATCACAGGTGCGTTATTATAACCCTCGACGGTAATGGCGTGTCTATCTGTCCCAGCGACATTGGTCGTCGTGTATCCGGTGTACTTTTCTGAAACCGTGAAGGTAACTTCCCTCACGTACTGAGTTCCGTACCACGGATCCTTCTCTGAGTTTACATACTGGATTGTCCGGAACATTTTTTGCGCTTCGTCTACCGATATTGTCGTCGTCGTAGTAACGCCAGAAATTGTCAATATCCCGTTTGATATATCAAACGTCGCTTTGAGATTGGCGTTCCTCGTGTTATCGATATATACGCCGGAGCTACACGTTCGCGATTGCGTCTCCGCAGTCACTTCCGAGTATGCCGGCGCCCAATTGTCCGTCACACCATCCACCAGCGTGCACTTGATAGTTAAGTAATCTTGTCGACTAAAATAATTCGTCACAATCTTGGCTGAAATAGAATCTAATGACGCAGTCCCGCTGAGCGTAAGTACGCTCGCAATCGTTACTGGAGTCAACGTGACCTTGGAGTTTTCCTCATAAAACGTAATATCCTTCGCTTCACCGTACGCAGAGATAGTAACAGTCGGTTTGACAGCTGCAACCGTATACAATGAAAACGAATTCGTGAAACACGAAGCGATAACATCGTTGGTTCCAACCACTTGCGATGTGCTGATCCCATCCAATATTTGCCACTCAGAGGTCGCATCTTTAGAGTCAGCACGCATGCACTGGCAATACGCTCCCTCTGCCAAGCAATCGGCAGAATCGAGCGGAATTGTTAGTTCAACCGGGGAGGCGAAACTAACGGAGAGATCGGCAGTAGAATCGGATGATGTCATCTTATATTCAATGATTGACGTTTTCGTTTCATACTTTGTCGCGTCTTCGATAGCTAAAATATTAGATCCCTCTTCAGCTTCAATAATGGCCGTTTCTACATCAATTTTGAGACCCTCCAGCGCTAAAATTTCCTGAGGTATCGCGTTGGCTGGAATTTTCACCAAAACTACGCCGTCAGAATTATTTACTGTAGTCTCTTCAGTCGCCGCGGCAGTAGTATCAATAGGCTCTTCCAATTTCTCCACGTACAGTTTGTCCTTAATGGTCAACGCTAGGGTATGTGGAGGCAACGAAGCATACCTTGCATCTCCGGATGCGACGGATATTTTTAAATTTGAACTTCGCGGAGGAGGGTGAAGGCCTGTTTCGTGCGTATCCGCGGGAATGGTCAAGGTGACCTTCAACGCAGTTTCCGTGGTGACGTGGTCAGTCAAAGCCTCAAACGTGTGTGTGGTCGTTACCGAGACGTCGAGACGTATTGTGAAAATTCCGCAGTTGCTGTAGGTTAGACTTAGGTCCTCTGTACAATCTTCGGTAACGGTAAACGTAACCGCCTCTTCCGGCTTTGTTTTTAATCTCAGCCAATAGACGTACGAGGTCTCCTGAGTGCTTTCCTGTATCGTATCGAACGCAAGATTCGCGGTACCCGCGATGGCTTTCGAAAAAGTAAAACCAGCAGTATCCGCGTCGGTTACGGTTACCGTAATGGAGGGAGCTGTACTGCCTAATAAGGTCGTGCGCTGATAGACTTTATCATCAGTGGTAGTGAGATGCTTTATAACGTACGATAATGATCCGTCGATATCGATGTAGTCTCTTTCCTTTGACTTGACTTGAAAGGTAAGAGCGTTCGTCCGCGCAGTTTCGGGAGTCAACGTTATGGAAGGTGGGTTGATATCAAGGTTACCTACCGCTTGCGGCGTCACGGTAACATCGCCATCTGGAATCGTAGCAAGCTTGACTGCGTAAGAAAAAATACCACCATCTTCATTGAACGTCCCTGCACTTGGCGTGAAAACAAATGCAGCTGTGTCGACATCAGTAACGGATACGGTGACAAGATTTTCTCTCAGAAATAAAATTGCGACGCCGTCTTTGGTGCCGTATCCCGTGGTATCCGCAGTCGTGCCCGATAGTCTGACGTTGATTTTCTTGGTAACATCTTTGACCTTGTAGTCTCGAGGATAGGTCACACGAACTTCTTTTGGGGTTTTCCAGTCCGTGGCTGACGTTGCAGAGAACGTAACCGTCGAGGGCGAAAAGGAGAGAAGTGCCGAATCTGTTGTCGAACTGTCCTCCAATTTTAAAGTGACTCCCGCGTTCGGTTTACTCGTCAATTCAATCGTAACTTTTGCATCC
>JACLAB010000820.1_pt1 | contig 14436 bp, 11 predicted proteins | sample 8027921 | NCBI WGS metagenome assembly JACLAB01 (sample SAMN15725117, study PRJNA655200) | protist metagenome | isolation source: fluorescence activated cell sorting (FACS) single amplified genomes of... | place: USA: West Boothbay Harbor, Gulf of Maine | collected 2000-07-19 | reverse complement strand
GTTCGGGCAACGGCGGTTTCAAATCGAACAACAAGAAGGATATTTCGTACGTGAAAGATGCGTTGGATCGCGTGTTTAACTTGCGCTCGGATTTGCAAGCGAGTGGGTTGCATATGGACGTGAGAGTGTTGAATTGCTTGGTCTCCGCGTGCGGACGAGCGGCGGCTTTTGAAGAGTTGAGAACGGACGCGCTCGATCGCGCTTTTGACATTGTCGCCGAATCTCGTCGAAACGGGTTGTTTCCAGACGCTATCACGTACTCTTCGCTGATGAGCGGGTGTGTCAATGCCGGCGAGCCGCAGAGAGCGTTAGCGTTGTACGATGAAATGGAGACGAAGGGCGTCGCGAGAACGGCGTCGGTGTACGCCACCGCCATTCACGCGTGCGCGACGGAGTACGACTACGACAACTCTGCACCAAACTATCGTAAGGCGTTCAAGATTTGGGAAGAGGTGCAACAAAACAAACCGAGAGTGGTGGTGGATCCAGTTTTATACGCGACGATTTTGACCGTCGCGAGTCGAGCCGGGAACGTTGAAATGTGCGCCAATTTAATCAGAGAGATGGAAATGAACGGATCGATGATGTCGCCTGCGGTTGTTTCGAACATGTGCGGATCGTTTGCGCGAGCCGGTGATGCTGGAGCGGTAGATCGCATCTTATCTGACGCTGAAAAGTCCAATGAAATTGTCCCGCGCGCTTGCTACAACGCGTTGATCAATTCGTTTGCGAGAGATGCTGATCTTGAAGGAGCGACGAAAGCTTACGATCGATTGATTGAATCCGGGCAATCGCCGGATGAGATTACATTCGAAGGACTCATTTTAGCCGCCGCGAAGAAAACAGAAACGCTCGCAGAAGCCAAGAAATTGTTACAAGAGGCGTTGGATTTGGGTTTGCGACCGACTTTACCGACGTACAACGCGTTGGTCAGAGGTTTCGGTCGAGCCGGGGACTTGAACAAAACGTACGCCACGGTCAAGGCGATGAAGTACGCCGGGTACACGCCGGACGAGATGACGTGGAGAGAACTCTTATTCTCGTGCGCTCGTCATGGAAACTGCTTGCTCGCGTGGGATGCGTATAAAAGTTCTCGCGCAGCTGGAATTGCGCCATGTGAGGTGACTTTGAATACCATTCTCGGTGCTATTCTCGCGCACATTCGCACGTTGACAGATCCGACCAGATTAGCTTCGGATAAACCCGGTCACGGATTGACGGATACGACTACGAGTGGTGAAATCGCCAGCTCAGTGGCGCAACCGGCTTGGAAGGAATGGGCTGATCGAGCGACGGCAGTGTTCCACGAAGCGACCACGCACGGTGTGAAACCGAGAGTTGAAACGTTTTCTTCCATGCTCGCGTGTTTGCGACCGCCGACAGATCAAGAAGTGCAGTTAGCGTCGAAGTACGGGGGCGAATCGCTCGCAAGATTGGTCACTCACCAATCAAACGTTCACGAAGATGCGGCGACATACTACCCAACCAAGGCGTTGATATTGTTTGAAGAAGCGCAGGCGATTGGTATCGTTCCCCAATTCGAGATGAGCGAAGACTCGGAGTACGACATGCGAAATTTTCCTCCGGCGGCTGCGGAAGTTGCGCTCTTGACGTTGATTCGAAAGATCAAAAGACACGTAGAAGCGCACGGCGAGAAAGATCTGAAGAACAGATTACCAACATTTACACTTCTCGTTCGCGAGAAGCCGGAAATGTTGGTCGACGAAGATGGATACCTCGTTTCGTCTAGCGCGGATGAGTCGCTCGCCGATCGTGGCGCGACGAGACGCTTGGAAAGAACGGGCGAACGTCTCGTCGTGCTTCTGAGAAGATTGCGAATTAACTATGCCGGATCGCTTGAAAGAGGAAAGATTGAGCTCTCTTCCCACATCATGTATCGCTGGATCCACGGTAAATCGTCCGCTCCCCACGCGTTGCCAGGCATGGAGGCGAGATTAGCCGACGACATCACCATGCAGGCGATGCGCATTCGTTCGAGAGATATGATGAGCGGCAGAGGAACTATTGATCATTACGGAAATGACGCGGACGAAGACAGTTCATTCATTCCTGGATACAGAGCCCCGGTGTTTAGAAACCCGAACGCGAATTACGGCCGATCTGATGGCGGATACGGGGCCGGTGGTAGATGGTCTCGAACCGGATGGTCCCAGAGTTCCTACGACGACATTCCTTCGGATCAACATTTGAGCATGGATGACTTGGACGATTTGATCAAGAATAGGACATAAAAATGGGGAAACATGATAATAAGTTGTAAATACAAATAATAAGCAGCGAAAAACACACGCCGCAGCAGTATTGAATTAAATGAATACAGACTACATCTCGTCGTAAAATATTCTCGCTTCAAATTTATTCTCGTGCTCTTTGGATTTCACCACGCCTCTATAACGGCTCTGTCTTCTCTCTATTTTCGCCGAACTTTCAACCAACGCTTCCACGAAGTCTTCATTCGTGCTAGTGGCTGAGATATTCATATCTTTCAGCTCTTTCAATGTATTTTCGTATTCGCTCATCGGAAAGTTCATCATCTCCCTCGTCTCTTTGGAGTCTCCTCGCATGAAGAGTAAAGCCGCGTCGTGCGCTCTCGCCGCGCTCTCTTTCGTCGTCCAAGTTCCGAGCTCGTATCTTTTATTCACCCCAATATCTACGAACGACGACCACCGCGTTACAAAAGCAGGGCGAAACACGCCGTTATACTCTCGCGTGTGTTGCATCATCGCATCCTCCGCGGCGGCGACGTTACACGCGTTCACAGGGGCTGTCACAGAGCGTCGAAGAACAGGATTAGCATTATTCAGCATCTCTTTTTCTTCTTCATCTTCTCCTCCTTTTTCTTCGAGAACTGTCGATGGAAGAGAGGAAATGAAATGCGATAGGAACGACGGTTGATGATGATGATGATGACGATGGTGTTGGTGATGATGTTGGTTGTTGTTGTTGTTTATGTACTCGCTGTTTGTTCGTCGAAGAAGAGGAGGAGACTGGAACGAAAACGCGCCGGCGCGATTAATGTCGTCGTCGTCGTTCTCGTCGTCCTCGCCCGCTTCTTCCTCGCCGTCCTCGATAATCTCATCGTCGACGTCGATGTACTGTTGTAATATGTTCGCGGCGGCGATGTCGTCGATGAGACTCGCCGCCGGCGCGACCATTTTTTCTGAAGAGGTCTCTCCCTCGTATTTTTTCGATTTGTAAATACGAACCCCCCAAACAAAAAGAATAAGAGAAGAAGGGAAAAAGGAGGAAAAGAAAACAAGGAGCAGTCGTACCAAGGCACGAGAGTTACGAATACTCACAACACTGTGTATTTAAAACGAAGAACACGCTCTCTCTCATCTCATCGTCCTATTCACGAATTATTTATTAATTCCAAATAGCTCGGAACTCCTCCTCTTCTTTCAAAATCTGGTCCTCCGTGACCCACACTTCCGTATCTACTACGTCTCTCTCGGTCGCCGCGAGTTGTCTCATAAACTCAGCGTGTAACTCGTGCGAAGCTTTGTGACACAAGACGTGCCCGATGGGAACGCCAGCCATGCCGGGTTCTGCGAATAAGCTCATGTCGCCAATTAAGTCCAAAACTTTGTGCCTCGCGCACTCGTTTTCCCAGCCGTTTCGCATGGGCGGATTTAAAAATTCAGTCCCGTTGGCGATTAAACTACACGAGGCGGTCCCACCTTTGATAATGTCGTGTCTGTAAAACGCCATGTAATCTTGAATGGTACCAAAAGTTCTCGCCGGCGCGATGACGACGTCGTACTTCGCATCTTCTAAAGGCGTCCATGAAAACCATTGCTTCCCGATGGCGGTCGACTTGTACGTCAAATCGATGCCGTAGGAAATTTTTGACTGATCTTGCGGCGTGAACATGATGAACGCGTCCTTATCTCTCACAATGACCGGTTCTCTCGGTTTATACTGTTTCTTTGGAACTTTCTCTCCGCCTTTATCGTTTGCGTCCCTCGCCGGCGTCACTCCGGCTTTGCAAATTTCGTGCGCCCAGTGCCCGGCGCCGCCGTCTAAAATAGGCAATTCACCCGTTCCTCCGATCTCTATTCTGCAGTTATCTACACCGAGCGCTTCTAAAGCCGATAAAAGGTGTTCTGGTTTCGTCACCGCCGCTTCATCTGTCCCGGGCGCGTTCAACACGCTCGAGATTTGTAAACCTTTCGCCAAGTTTGCCAAATTCGCCTGCACTCTCGTCTCCGATCCTTGGTTCCTTAAAAAGTCCCCGGGAGAGTCAATCTTTTCCTTATCCTCTCTTTTTAATATCGACTGGTTTCTCAAAATTTCTTTCCTATCGTTCGGGTCGTTCGAAAGCATCGCTCTCGCGCGTTCCAACAATAACTTATTCACCTGCGCGTCCGACAGCGCGCCTCCGTCCTCGTCTTCGCCCGTCTCCTTTTCGATCGAGTCGTCCGAAACGCGAACAAAATACCGTCCTTCGTTCGCGTACGCCGGGCACACTCTCACAATTTCGTCTTCACCGGAGTGTAAACCAAACCCGGAAACCACGAACGCCTTCTTGACTGTTTGTTGATACGAGCGGTTCGGCGGGTACGCTTTCGGTTCCGCCCGAATCGCCTCGTTCAAGAACGCCGAGGGAAGGTCTTCTTCGACTGCGGATGATGATTCTTTCGTGGCAAACGTGGTCGTCATTTCGCCTCGTCTTCTTCTTCTCTGTTCTTGTCGTTGTTTATTATCATCCTTCGACGATGGAGTGGTTGCACGAGAAGAAGAAGAAGAAGAAGAAGAATTAGGTCGTTGCCCCCTTTTTGGGGTGGCGGCGAAATTGGACGACGACGACGCGTAGGAAGTCGACGCCATCATCTTTTGTTTTCTTTCTTCTTCTTCTTCTCAAATGATCAGATTTCAGCAGCGGCACGAGTAAAAACGCTCTCCTTTTCGATCGTCCTCGTCTTCGTCGCGAGAGAGAGAGAGAGAGAGACAAGAAGAAATATCTCGAAGCACGCGCACTAACGTGTTGTTTTCTGTCTATGGTTTCAAAGCGAGAGAAAGAGGAGGTTTTTTGGGCTGTTTTTTTTCTCTTTTTTTCTTTTTTTTGCTCTTTTTTTGCTCTCCATGGTTTGCTCTCATTTTCCTCTTGTCGTCTCTCTCTCACTGTCTAACTGTTTTTGTCAAAACATCATCAATCATGAGAGAACCTTTAACAAAGACAAAGACGAAGAAGAAAGAAGCTTTGAGAAGAGCGACTTTGGAGAAAGACGACGGAAAGCAAACAGATTTTTCTGTGAAAGAACGAATAGAAACGGCGACGATGGAAGTGCTCGGAAAGAGAGGCTTGGAGAAGTCGTGCTGACCGTCGGAGATTCCCAGATTACATGTGTTCAAGGGAAATCCAAACTGGCGGCGGTTCATGGACGCGACTCGAGACGTCGCGGTGAAACTGATGAAGGAAAGTAAGGTTCAAATCGAACAGAACGGAGAGGTTTTGAGAGGCATTCAGAGCGCGAAAGATTTGAAGGGAAGGATTCGGTTGCGGTTGGTAAAGGAAAAGAAGATGTAAAACAAAAAGAGAGTTCGTTGTTTGTGTCTCGGCGTTGAAGAAGAAGAAAAAATGACAGCGCTCGCGGAAAAGAAGCAGAAACACGCGAGCGCTCGATAATACATTTGCTGAGATACATACATTAGACGAATGTGAATTGAAAATACATTTACATAGATGCGCGCGCTCGCGGATGAAAAACGCCCGACGACTTTTAAAAAGGAGGGACGACGAAAGCCGGTCCGACTTTTTGGCGATATTCGTGCCACCACCACCACGAAGCGTACGCGCGTTTTTCCCTCCACTGTCTTTGAATTTCCTCGAAATCTTCCTCGTCGTCCTCGTCCTCGTCGTCGTCGTATTCTCCTTCACTATCCTCACCTTCGCTGCTACTACTACTACCACTACTACTGCTACCACTACTACTACTTTCCTCTTCTTCTTCGCTAGATGTTTCTAAAAGCGCTAATTTTTCCTCCTCTAAATGTAAAGCCTGAAGCCGTTTCTCGTCGTTTTCTTCGAGATCGTACGCGTACCAACTCTCTGGAACTGTATCGGGAAGTTTTTCGAGATTGCAAAACGCGGCTCGCGTGGATTTTTCTCCGCTTCGATACTCGTCGTCGATTTCATCACCTTCTTCGATATTCCAGCGTTCAGATTCTTCCTTGGATGTTTTATCGAGCATATCTTTCAGCGTTTTCAACTCTTTCTCGTCTTCGAGAACGGCGACGGCGACACCGGAAGTACCAAATCTCCCCGTTCGTCCACATCTGTGCATAAACGTTTGACCATCTCTCGGTAAATCGACGTTGATAACTAAATTCACCCGTTCGCAATCGACGCCTCTGGAGATTAAATCGGTCGATACGATAGCGCGAAGCTCAAAGTCGCGAAAGCGTTGCATGACATTCATTCGTTCGCGCTGTGGAAGCTTTCCCGAGGTGAAAGCCGTTTTAAAGCCTCCTTTCTTGATCATTATTGCGGAGAGTTTCTCGCCTCGGTCTCGACTTTCAACAAAGATAACAGCTTGGTGAAAACGAACAGAGTTGAAAATGTCAATGCACGTCTCCGCCTTTTCTTCAAGAAGGCGCATGCCGTCATCGTCGTCATCACTGTCGTTATCGTCGCCTTCTTTTTCCTTCTCATCTTCCTCTTTTGCCTCTTCGCGACGACATATGAACCGATAACACATCTTCACTCCTCTCAACGCCACCGTCTCTTCGCACAAGCTCACTTTCTCAATCGCGCTCGGTTTACCGTCTCTCGTCGTCAAACTCTCCATTCTTTTCCTCGCGTTTTTCGAGAACGTCGCCGAACACGCGATCAATTGTCTCTGCTTGTGACTCGCCGCATGTATCAAAAACAAAACGTCCTGGCAAAACCCAGTTTTCGTCAACAACTGATCTGCTTCGTCTAAAACTACCGTTCGTATTTGATCGGTTCTCAAAATGTCCATCTCTACGAGCTGCTTCATTCTCCCGGGCGTTCCGACGACGCACGCCGGCCGTCTTTTCATCGCGCGTCCGTCGTCTGCGACTGGTAAACCGCCTAGAAAACACGCCAGCCGTTCTTGTTTAAATCGACCTTTCGAGCTTCCCGCACACGCCGTCGCCAGCGTTCGAAACACGTCCGCCGTCTGTAACGCAATCTCTCTCGTCGGCGCGATACACATCGCTTTCACGGACGAAGATACATCTACTCTTTTTCCTCCCCTCTCATCGATCGCAAAAGTATCGACATCTGCTTCTACTTTCGTCAGTAAAACTGAATCTAAAAGTCGACAGGCGAACGCGACTGTTTTCCCAGTCCCCGATTTCGCTTGCACTAAAACGTCTCTCCCTAACCGTTCCAAAGGAATCGCCGAGACTTGCACCGGGGACGGATATATAAATCCACACTTTTGGAGACCTAAAACGATGTGTTCTGCTAGCGCTAAATCGTTGAACGTTAATCGAATATCGTCGTCGTCGTCTTCCTCCTTTTCCTCCTTCTCGTTCTCGTGAGAATTTTCATCGATTCGATTCCACTTCTGTTGTCCTTGTTGTTGCTGTTGTTGTTCGCTCCTTTTAAGAGAAAAGAAAACGTCGGAGGAGCGCGAACGAGTCGAGCTCGAGTTGGCCAGTATTCTCGGCATTTTCAGCGCAACGACAGCTTCTTCTTAGTCATCATTTTCTCTTCCGTGTGCTTCGTTCGTGTTTTTTTTGTGCCGCCGAATTGGAAAAGCAAAGACGACACAACTGTTTACTCGTTCTAACGAACCACATCCTGTCTGCTCCACGGAGAGAGAGAGAGAGAGAGAGAGAGAAATTAAAATGGGTTTATTTGACGCTTTGCCTCCGTTGGCGTCCGCCTCCTTAAAGGCGAAAGTAAACGTAAAAGAAGAAGAAGACGAGACGAGGCACACCGAGAAGAAGAGGAAGTTTGATGATGATGATGACGAAGAAGAAGAAAAACTGAAGGGAGTGGGAGTAAAGTCGTCGGTATCATCGATGGACGACCGTTTGGAGAAACTCTCGAAACACGTGGAGAAAAAGTTTTCGACGTGCTCTCGAGCGTTTTTGGAACTGGTTTCAAAACCGGAACACGCGAGCGCGTTGGAACGGAAACACGGGAAGAAGATTTTACTCGTTATGAGACGAGCGATGGCTTCGCACTTCCCACAGTCCTCCGAAGAGTATCTCCTCTCTTTCTCGTCGAAGAAAGAGACGGCGACGATTTTTTGTAATCTCTTCGACGCGATAGAAGAGTTGAGAAAAAATGGAATCGTAGGGAAGAACGTGAAAGTGACCGCGGAGATGATCGCGTGGGAGTTGTATTGTCGAACGATGCGAGAGATTGCCGCGAGCGAAGATTCGTTTACGCTGAACGCGTCGACGAAACGTCTGAGGAAGGCGTTCGAGGAGGCGCCGAAAAGGAAAAAAGAAGAAGACTCGGAAGGAGATTCGGAGGAAGTAATGAAACGAAAATTAGAAACGGAAATAGAGGAAAACGAACACATTCCAAAAGAAGAGAAAGAGGAGGCTTTGAAGTGCGCTCTGCAAGCTTTGGAGGCGGAAACAGCCTCGGCGAGAGAATTGGAAGAAATGCACTCGAAAATCCGCGAAGCTTTAATCGACTGTTTAGCGGTCGCCGAAAGCTCGATGCGGACGAAAATGTGGGCGAAATCGATCGTCGATCAACTCTTTGATTTTGTCGAAAAGTTATTGGTATCGCACGATTACGACGTATTCAACCAGACGCAAAAAGAAAGGATTGTTTCGTTGCTGCAAAAAGTGAAAGCCAACGCGAATAAAACGAGTTCCTCTTCGAAAGCCGGCGTCGATTGGGTGAGCGATTTCGATAAGCACAGCAAAAATTTCTCGAAAAGCGAAAGCGTGAGCGTTCGAGGAAGCGTTGGAGGTGAAAGGACGAAAGATGGTCGCGGAGACGGAAAGTTTGGCGAACGATAGTTTACGCTACGAGTAGTTTTTTTAGAGTAGAAGTAGTAGTAATAGTGTTGCACACTCTAACAGGAACTTTGCAACTGTCACTGTACGCGTCATAAAAAAGCAAATCTATTCACATGAGCAAAGAAGATCCGTTATTCTCGGTTTCTGGGAAGACAGTATTAATCACCGGAGGCGCTAAAGGCGTCGGATTGATGCTCACGGAGACGTTTTTGGAGCGAGGCTCGCGCGTGTGCATCGCGTCCAGAAACAAAAACGACGGGGAAAAGATATCGAAACGATTGAAATGTGACTTCATCCAGGCCGATTTATCCACGGAGGATGGATGTAAGAATCTCGCGAACGAGTTCAAACGTCGATACGAGTATTTAGACGTGTTGATAAATAACAGTGGTGTCGCGTGGGGTGAGCCGTTCGAGTCGCATTCGGAGAAAGGTTTTTACAAAACGCACGCTTTAAACGTGGTTGCCCCGTTCCTGTTGTCCCGCGAGTTTGCAGATTTGATGGAAAATTCGTCAAGGAAGAGAGGAACCCCGTCTAGGATTATTAATATCGGTTCAATTGCAGGTCTAAAGCCCCAAAAATTTCCAACGTTCAGCTACGACGCGTCTAAGGCGGCGTTGCATCATTTGAGTAGAAAGTTAGCGGACGAGTTATCGTCGCGGAATATAACCGTGAACGTGATTGCGCTCGGGTTCTTTCCGACGAAAATGACGGATAGTTTAGATGTGTATGGAAAAGACGTGAAAGATAACATCATGGCGAACGGCTTATTAATTAAAAGAGTAGGGAGGGCATCCGATGTGGGTGGTGCGGCTGTGTATTTAGCCTCATCTGCTGGGAGCTGGGTGACAGGCACCACCTTAACGTGCGATGGCGGTTTCCTCTCAAAGTTGTGAACGTGAAAGCGTGTTTAGATTAGTAATAAAAAGAAAAGTAGCGGCAATAGCTTTTAGGAGTAGCAGTTTATGCAGATATAGAGAGTAAAATCGATGATTCATCATGTATAAGGATAAGGTTTTGTAAATAACAACGTATCTAACAAACGCCTTTCGCATTCGCTTCGGGCTATCCCACGTACACTCCGCTTTGAGGAAAAAGACGTGCGAAATTAAGCAGTCTTCAAGAATTCTTGCAAGACGCCGAGTGCCGGCGTTTCCTCCCCGTAATCGGAGACGACAACGCACGAGCACTTGACAACCTTTCTCGCTTGGCCTTCGGCGTCGAGCTTGCACAAGCCCGCCCACTCGCCGAGAGACACCGCGGACGGCACTCTCACCAAGTGCACGTTCGCTTCGTTGCACAACGCTTGGATCAACTTGGTGTAATCCGCTTGGTCGCAGTCTTGCGCCAAAACGCACAACAACGCCTTTCTGGATTCAATCGTCTTGCACGCCTCTCTGAGACCTCTGTGCAAGCCGTCTTCGGCCAAGGACTTCTTGAGCACGATTTGCAACGCGCTCATGAGGTCCATCGGTTCATCTCCAGCCGGTTCTTCGACCGCGACTTCTTCGACAATTTCTTCGGCTTCATCGCTATAAAGCATTCATTAAAGAGAGAGAGAAAGAAAGAAAGAAAGATGATAACAGTCAGCGTTGTTGTTCGGCGTAAAGACATTTAAAAGGAAAAAGGAAAGAAAGATCAGATTCCAAATCATGCGGAAAGCGCAAAGACCTAGACAGAGAGAGAGAGAGAAGGAGGATGACAGAAATCTCCTCTCTCTCTCGGGAAAGAAACGCGTATGAGAGAGAGAGAGAGAGAACAAGAGAAGCAAAACGAAGAGAACGACTACTCACTCAGACATGATTGCTTTCTTTCTTTCTTCTTTGTTGGGGTTTTATAACACGTCCTTATGTCCTTATGTGTTTATATCACACTCGACTCGATGTTATGACGTTCGAGTCGGAAATTTTTCATACAAAAATTTGAGCATCAGCCTCCTTTCTCTCTCTCTCTCTCTGACTCACAAAAATTCGTCTCTCTGCCTCTCTCTGCAAAAAAAAAAAAAAAGAAACGCATTGTTTGTGATCTTTTCTCTGTTGTTTACTGTTTTCCTTTGAATAATGAATACACACGACGACGCACGTATTCAAAAGAGTTTTTGAAGAGAATGAACGATGATCGCGAGGAGGAGGAAGAGAACGGTGGTGAGAATTGCGCCGCGCTCGTAATAGAAGAGATCGAGCGAGAAATCGAACGGGCGAAAAAACAAACGTTTTCTTCTTCGCATGTCGTTCATTCTGTAACTCCGCGTTTCGGATCAGATCAGGAAGAAGAGGATACCACCAACAAAAAGAAGAAGAAGGAGGAGGACGAGAACAACAACGAGAATAAGAGCAGAGAAGAAAGGAACAGAGCGAGAAGAGAGGCGGTCGAATGGAGGCGGAAGAAGATTGAGGAGAAGACGTTCGATCCGAGAGCGGCTTTTCGAGAGAGAGTGAAGAAGAAGAAGAATAAAAACGATGAGAACGATGAGACTATAGGAGGTGATGAGAACGATAAATGGCAGTCGCCAAGCGTGGTGATGCGGAGACGAAGAGAAAAGAATGTTACGGTTTCAACCAGAAAGAAGAGCTGGACGGAATTGGAAACCGAATGGAAACTGTTTGAAGAGAAATGGAAAGACTCTCGCGGCGACGACGAGAATGAAAACGAAAACGAGAAACAACGAAGACGCGTTTTACGTTTTCAGGACGTCCCATTTCCATCCTCCGGAGCCGGTTTACTCACGTTCTTGATTTCTAACCACGGTCCGTTTTCTGAGGATGAAAACAGGAGGAAAAAAGCGAAGCGGGAACTCGCAAAGAGATGGCATCCGGATAAGTTTGCGCAAAAATTTTCGAGACTTCTCAAAGACGAAGACAAAGAAGACGTGATGGAGATGGTGAAGGAAATTTACCAATCTGGAACGGCGTTGATGAATACGCTTTCCTGGGACGGCTGAGATTACCATGAATAATAACTAAATTCTATTTCGCTTGCACTGCTTAATTTTCAATCTACTCTATTCGCTACATCTAAATCTCTCGTTCGCAAGGCTTCTCGCCTCTTCTATTCGTGACCGTCGTCGCTTCCGGATAATTCGCGACGAGCGCTTTCACAATCTTCTCAAATTTCATTTCCGCTCGTTTTCTTCGTTCCTCCTCAAAATCTTCATTTCGTCGTTTTTTCTGTCGAATAAAAGTGTACGCTTTATGCAACGCGGTCTCTCCATCGTCATCTCTCAAGCTCGCGTCCGCCCCCGCTTTCAACAACATTTCGACTATTTCAGCCTCCCCAGTTGCACTCGCTCGCATCAACGCCGTCGAGTTCCCCGATGTCGTCCTCGCGTTCACCTTGCATGCATACTTTTTCTCCAGCAATAACTTCACGCACTCCGAGTGGCCGTTCCTGGACGCGTAGTGTAACGGCGTCAATCCGCTCAGTTGAGTGTCGATGGAGTTTGTCCATCGCTCGCAATCGTTCTCCAATAACTGTTTCAGTTTCTCGACGTTTCCAATCTGCGCGAAATGACACGCGGACTTTTGGAACTTGAGTTCCTCTAAAGATTGATCGTAGGACGATAAAATTCGTGAGTAGCACTTGCACTCGGGCGGGTGATTTCCCCCGTTTGCGATCGTCGTCGACGTAAATTGACAATAGATGTTGTTGTTGTTGTTGTTTCTATTCATCATCTGCATTCTCGTGGTGGTTTCAAGGAGTGCAGAGAAAAATTCAGCAAAAAAAATGCAAAAAACACACGAAATTTGATGAAAAAGGAGGAATCCTTTTGAGGATATTCGATTTAACGACACTTCACACAATTAGTAGTTATATTCGGCAGAAGACGAGAAAAGAGAGAGAGTGTTTTTGTGCGCGTGAAGAATATATCTTTCGCGCTTCTCTCATCTCTGCTCGATGATGAAGATGGCGTCGTCCTCTTCTTCGTCGTCGTCGTCGTCGATGATGATGATGATGATAAAAACGACGACGTCGTCGAAAAGAGATTCAAAAAATGTGTTTACCACTCATCATCATCAAAAGCAAAGAGGAAGACATCATCATCATCATCATCGAGTAGCGGCGATATCCTCCTCTTCTTCTAATAAGAATAACGATAACGGAGGAGGAGAGTACGATTACAAGCAGTTCATGCCGATGAAAGAAGGAGAGCAAAACGAAGAAGTGTTACAATCCACGGACGAGGAGAAAATGGGCAGAGCTGCGCAATACATGAGAGAGTTAATAAAGAGACAAGTGAGATCGAACGACTTACCACGAGCTGGATCGCTCACGGACTCGACCGTTTTGAGAAGGAAAGGTAGATTAAAAGAGCAAGACGCTTTGATTGAGTTCATGGTCGAAATGCACAAGACGCACACGACGGAAGAGGTTATGCTAAAAGTAGAAGGATGGATCGATGAAACGCTGCAACTCCCGAAAGAACGCAGACAGTTCACGAGATTGCACAAAATGGTCCCACAGGTTGGATACTTTTTCCACTCGTTACCGCTTACGAAAGCGTTGAAAGAGTACGACGAGTTTTCGCATTTGACGAAGAGACAGTACGTTTTGCCGAACTTTGCGGAGATCAGACATATTTTGAACATAGCGCAGGTGCACGTCTCGGCGAAGGACGTGAGGCTGGTTACTTTCGACGCTGACGGGACCTTGTATCAAGACGGGAAACATTTCGAAGACGACAATAAAATGATTGATAAGATTATTCAGCTGATGGAGTTAGGAATTCACGTCGCTATTGTTACCGCGGCGGGATATCCAGGGCAGCCGGAGAAGTTTGAGGAAAGAACCAGAGGTTTGTTGGACCAGTTCAAAAAGCAAAAGTTACCGCCAAACATCACGAAGTATTTCCACGTCATGGGTGGCGAATGCAACTATTTGTTGAACGTGAACGAAACTTATGGGCTTCAATTCGTGCCAAACGAGGAATGGGCGACCGTAGAGCAGTACGGATGGAGAGAAGGGAAGGATTTGCAAGCTTTTTTGGACAGAGCGGAGATTTTCTTGACGAGATACTCGAGATATTTAGGCGTAGACTGCGACGTTATGCGTAAAGAATACGCGGTCGGTGTCATCCCAACCACGGATACTATCTACGAAAATCTCGAAGAGTTGGCGTTAGCTGCGCAAGCGGAGTTGTCGACATCGGATATTCCGTTTTGTGCGTTCAACGGAGGTAACGACGTGTTTGTAGACGTAGGAAACAAGCACATCGGTTTGCAAGCGCTCATGAAACACTTGAAGGTGAAAGGATCACAAACTTTACACGTAGGGGATAGATTTACGCTAACCGGTAACGACAGTAAAGTGAGAGAATCGGCGTCGATTTTATGGGTGGCGAACCCGGACGAGACGACTTTTTTCATGCGTTTGTTATACCGAGACATCTTGAACGCCCGCGTGCTTTGAAGCCTTAGTTGTTTTTTTATGGGGATGCTGCTGATTGTAGAAATGCGCGAT
>JACLAB010016581.1_pt1 | contig 14437 bp, 6 predicted proteins | sample 8027921 | NCBI WGS metagenome assembly JACLAB01 (sample SAMN15725117, study PRJNA655200) | protist metagenome | isolation source: fluorescence activated cell sorting (FACS) single amplified genomes of... | place: USA: West Boothbay Harbor, Gulf of Maine | collected 2000-07-19 | reverse complement strand
GTAATCTCTGTTAAAAGCAGCTTCGACATAAAATCTGCCCAACCCAGGAATTTGAAAAATGGTTTCTACTACAAATGAACCGCCAATTAAGCCAGCAATAGCAGGACCTAAAAATGAAACAACTGGAACTAGTCCACCCTGTAAGGCATGTCTTAAAATAACTTGATATTCTGGAAGTCCTTTTGCTCTGGCTGTTCTAATATAATCCTGTCCCAATGTTTCGAGCATGCCTCCCCTACTAAGACGGGCAATATAGGCAGCATAAGCTGCGCCAAGGGTTATAGACGGTAATATCTTATCGCCAGACAAAGAATCCCAACCTGAAACGGGTAATAACTCTAAATGAATGCCAAAGAATAAGACTAGAAGTGGCCCCAATAGAAATGTAGGCATGCATATACCAATCATAGCTATGGTCATGGGTATGTAATCTAGAGCAGTGTTTCTTTTAACGGCTGCTAAAACGCCTGCAACTCCACCAATGACCATTGCAATAAGAATGGCGTACAGCGCTAACTCTAAGGTTACTGGTAACCCAGTAAAAATCATCTCGGTGACTGATCTACCTGGATACCTAAATGAAGGACCAAAATCACCCTGAACAAGATTGAACATATAATCTTTATATTGCACGAGCAAAGGAGCGTCTAAGTTATATACAGCATTAAGATTTTTCATGACCTGTGGAGGAACGACTTTCTCTGCATCAAAGGGTCCACCTGGTGCCATGCGGACCAAAAAGAATGTAATTGAAGCTACCACCAAAATTACAGGAATGGCGATAGCAATTCTTTTAAGGATGACTTGGAGCATTTAAATTATTATCTTTCTAAATAAATGAACTTAGGATGATGAGTATCAATAATATTGGGGTACCAACCTTTGACATCACTGGAGATTTGATAGGCTTTAACATAGGTATAAATAGGAATAATTGGCATCTCGCTGATGAGTAATTTTTCTGCTTGATTTAAATATTCATATCTTAGAGCTTGATCGTTTGTAGAATTAGCAATTGCTAGCAAGTCGTCATACTCCTTATTTCCCCAACCAGTCTTATTGTTACCTCTATTAGGACGAAGAGTATCTAGAAATGTATTGGGATCTTCATAATCCCCAATCCAACCAGCTCGGGAGATTTGAAAGTCTCCAGTCATCTCTCTTGCTAAATAGACCTTCCAATCTTGATTTACAAGTTGCACTGAAATACCTAAATTCTGTTGCCACATCTGCTGCACAGCTAAAGCAATCTTTCTGTGGCCTTCTTGTGTATTGAATAAGATTTCAAGAACAGGAAAAGTACTAGTATCCTCATACCCAGCTTCAGCCAATAAAGATTTAGCTAACTCAGGATTGAACGGAATAGATGTATCAGGCTCATAGCCTGCTGTTCCTGGAGGAGTGAATGAATAAGCAGCAAGTTGACCACATTTTGAAACCTTTTCAACAATCTGTTTTCTATTCAATGCATAAGCAAGGGCTAGTCGAACACGTTTATCCTTCAGTACGGGATGATTAGTATTAACTCGGTAGAAATATGTACCCATGTATGGCTCTATCCTAAGATCAGGATTTTCGTTCTCAATATACACAGGGCACTTTTCAAGAGGAACAACATTGGTAACATGCAACTGCCCTGCTCTAAACATTCTGTCTTCAGTAGATTCATTGGACACTGGATAATATCTAATTTCGTTTAAACGAACATTGGAAGCATCCCAATATAATGGATTTTTTTCTACGGTAATTTCTTTATTAAGCTCCCACGTTTTTAGATTCATGGGACCGTTACATACAAAATTACCTGGTCGAGTCCACTGACCATTTCTGTCGTCAATGGTCCCGTGTTTGAGAACAGTATCTTTATGAACTGGATAGGTGCTGTAGTGACTTAATAACTTAATGAAAAATGGTGTTGCATTTGTAAGCTCAACCTTTAATTCATAATCATTAACAGCAGTGACTCCTACAGAAGAAAAATCATCAGTGAGACCTTGATGATACTCTGGAGCGCCTTTGACGTAATAAAGCATGTCAGGATATTGAGAACCCAGCGAAGGTGTAAGTATTCTCATCCATGACCATACAAAGTCCGAAGCAGTCAGCCGATCTCCGTTAGACCATTTAGCATCTTCCTGAAGAAAGAAGGTATAAGTTTTTCCATCTGGACTTATTGTCCAAGATTTCGCCATGCCTGGAAGATTTTCTCCACCCCTAGGATTGGCAATGGTTAAGCCTTCACACATGGCGATCAGCAAATGATGCTCTGGAACACCTGTAACTATATGCGGGTCTAAGCCTTGAGGCTCTGAGCCATTCCCAAAGTGCAGTATTTGCTTATCTAACGCGGAATCAACGGGCGAGACAGCCTTAGAGCAACTGACAGACAACATTAAGGCAAGAGCAAAAAAGTAATAATTTTTCATGTAATAATTATAAAGTTATTCAAAAAAAAAGGCCGGAAAACCGGCCTTTTTTAATAATTAATTCTAATTACTTAGATGGCGTCCATCTATAGTTGAAACCAAAATATGTGTACATGCTGTCCCACACTCTGTATTGTCCACCTGTGTAATGAGATCCTGGGTTTGGCTCATAAGTACAGTTAGGGCAATAGCTAGGTTGCTCATCAGTTAAGTTGTCGATTCCTAGGTAAAATGACATGTTCTCAACACCTGAGTAACGAACTTGCATATCCATATATATATAAGCGTCAACTGGATTATTTGCGTAGAAATAATCATCGCTAGGATCACAGTAATCAATATCATCACATGCTTCGCCTAGATATGTATTATCTAATGATACGACCCAATCATCATGTTTCCACAACATAGTTAGCTTCATCTTATCTTCGTTGTAACCTACGTTACCAACGTATTGAGCTGGTGTAGATGTGCTAGTTGTTTGATATTCATGGTTATCTCTTCTAGTAAAGATACCTCTAAGATTTAGAATTCCTGGTACAGGACCTAGATCAGTAAAAGTGTAATTAGCAGCTAAGTCATAACCTGCAGTGTTGTACTCAGACTGATTGATTCCATATGAATACCAATATCTAAGTTTTCCAGTGCCCGAGAATCTTTCATGCGCATTACATTGCGCAGCTGATAAGCCTACAGACTCATAGCACTCATTAATTAGTCTAGTAGCAGAAACAGAAGAGATTACGTCTTCAATTTCAATTTCATAATAATCTAAAGAAACTGCAAGACCCTCAACAAAGGATGGAGTCCATACAAAACCGATAGTAGTTGTCTCAGCTGACTCTTCTGTTAGATCTGGATTACCACCAACAAAGCCTGATATTGTTTGAATGTCAGGTTGGGTGTAGAAGAATCCTGGCTCAATCCCACCAGTATCTGGGTTATATGTACCAGCAGCTGCTGTTGCTGCAACATCAGGCAAGCTCAAACAGTTAGCAACAACTGTAGCATTAGAGCTTTGTGACGCTGTGCCTAGATTAGCACATGGATCTTTAATTGAGGAGTATGTTTGAGCTTGACCAGCGTAAAGGTCGTCGATGTTCGGCGCTCTAACTGAATCTGCAAGAACTGTTCTAAATCTCCAGTCATCGTTAATCACCCAGTTGATACCATACTTAGAAGCTGAAACTTTTCCAGCTGTTGTATAGTCATCTTGTCTATAAGCAGTTTCAAACGTTAGGTCCTGAATAAAAGGCATGTCGCTAACAAGTGGTACTAAAAACTCAACATATATTCCGTCCACTGAATAGGCTCCCTTTGTATAAGGAACAACATTTGAACCATGAAGACCTAGCTCAGCTAAATCATCAGGGTTGTCTTCGCCTGTTTCTCTTCTGTGCTCAAAACCTGAAGCGAACTGAATATTTCTTCCTAATAACTCAAAATCGCCTGAGATATTACCTGCAAAAACTTCTTGTGTATTTTTAGAAAGGGTGATTGATTGATACTTAACATAGTCAACAGACTCTGGTGACATAGAATACAAGCCAAAGACATTTGTAGGATAGCAGCCTTGCCCTCTTGCAACTGAATCGGCACAAACAATATTACCATTTGCGTCAGTTGTAGCATTTAACGCTGCAGCAAATGCAAGAGCATTATAGTCATCAGATGTTTGAACTCTGTCGTTTACTCCGTATTGATAGTAGACGTCATAGTCATAGTCCATAATCTGCCCGGCCAGACCAAAAGCGAACCTTGAAGTTTCTCTTGTGTTGGCTGATCCACGTGTACCAAACTCTAAAAGTCTTCTAATGAATGGGACTTCTGTTGCCCCGTTAGCAACTGCTGCTGCTTTAATTTCTGCTGGCATATAAGGATTATTAATAGAGATACCCTTTGTACCATCGCCGCCATAGATGTCTTCAGAATTGAATGGAACTGGTTCAAATTTAGATTGTGAATCTACGCTTGTAAATGCTAGTTCGGCAAAAAACTCATGATTATCAGTTATATCAAAAGTTGTCTTAGCAAATGCTTGATATCTATCTAAAGGCACTTCTAGCATTCTGAAGTATGTTCTGTTGAATCCACAAGCAGCACCACCACCAGCAGCTGAATAATCTACCACTGTACTTGATTGAGTGACTGAGAAAAGGCCTCTATTTGAACAATCAAATGTTTTCATTCCTGTTGAGTCAGATGTTTTTCCAGAAACGAAGAATCTTCCCTGAGGAATATATGAGGAATATGCAGGTTTAACTTCGCCATAACCAGCTGCTTGGCCATAATAGTAGTCATAATCTAAAGTATCAACACCTGTGTAAGGTGCTCTGTCTCTTGCGAAAACAGAACCTTGCTCATCAACTCTCAAGTTGAATACAGCATTACCTCTACCATCTGCAAAATTACCACCAAATGTTAAACTCATAGCACTAGTTTCGCCATCGCCTTTATCGTATTCACCAGACATAGCTGAGAAATTGATCCCTTCAAAGTCATCTTTTAAAATATAGTTAACAACGCCTGCAACAGCATCAGAACCGTATACAGACGATGCTCCACCTGTGACAACTTCAATTCTAGCTATTAAATCTGTAGGAATAGAGTTAACGTCAACGGTTCCTGTTCCAGGAACACCACCAACCCATCTTCTTCCGTTAACCAATGTAAGAGTTCTACCACTACCTAAGCCACGAAGGTTAACTGTTTGAAGGCCTGAGGAATTAACTGTGAAGTTAGTGTTACCTCTTGATGTTCCTTCACCGGCTTGAGGAAGTTCGTTCATGATGTCATAGACATTTATAGAACCAGTTAGCTCTATTTGCTCAGCTCCCAATGTAACCATTGGAGTTGGAGCGTTTTCATTACTTGTTCTTTTAATTCTTGAACCTGTAATAATAACTTCTTCAACATCAGCATCTTCTGCATCAGTTTCTTGTGCAAAAGAAGGCATTGAAAAAAGTCCCAGTGTTAAAACTGAAACCAGCGTATATTTGAACATATCAGACATGTAAACTCCCTAAAAGTTTGTTAATTGTAATAATTGTCACGGCTTTTATGTGTAAAGTCAAATATTTATTCGTCTATCTTGAGGCCAGTCTTTTTTAAAAAATGTAATAGATTAGACTTTTTATCTGGGCCAAATATCAAAGTCTGATGAATGGTGATGTTCATCATTTATATAATCATGCTATTTAGGATCCAATAGCAAGGCAGTCCGTGAGGGCATAACTTGAACAAAAAAAAGGGTGCATAAGCACCCTTTTTTTTAAAATTCTTTTCTACTTAATATGAAACAGTAAAGTTTAAGAAAATATACTGACCAAATGCATCAAAGTAACCAGGGAAAGTGTTACCGTTTCCTGGTGCTGTACCAGCATCAGAAGTATAGCCAGGCTCTTCATCAAATAAGTTGTTGATACCAAAAGTAACCATTAAATTTTCAGTAGCAGCATATTGTGCAGTTACATCAATATAAGTTGTGGCATCAAAGTCAATGTTATTTGAGTTTTGATCTTCAGTTTCGCCAAGATATCTTAAACCAACAGATAGGTCAGTATCGTACTCTGTTGAAAGTTTAGCTCTAAATTTAGCAGAAACTTCAGGTAAAGGGTTCTTACCACATGAACCGCCCCAGTTACCAGCACATGTAATTGCAGCTGATCCAGGAAGTTCTGTAATATCAAAAGTATCTAACAATGTTGTGACACCTTCAAGAGCAACAGGACCATAAGCAGTCTCAAATGAGTAATCAAAGATGAAATCTAGACCCGAAGTAGTTTCTTCAGCTAAGTTTGAAAGCTGTGATGAAATGTATCCGCCTGTTAGCCATAAAGAACCGTTGTCAGCACGTCTATTGATTAGATTACAGTATACGGCCGATCCAGTAGCGATACAATTATCAAGTGCAGTTTTGGCACTAACAGAAGCAATCTGATCTTCAACTGTTATGTCAAAGTAATCAATTGTAAGTGTTAAACCAGGAACTGATGCAGGAGTAATAACAGCACCAATAGTAATTGACTCTGACTCTTCAGGTGCAACGTTTGGATTTCCGCCACCTTTAGTGTTGTACTGATCAGCAGGAGAGTTCAAGTCAGTGTTATAGAATTCAGCAGCAAGACCAGTGAAAGCACATTGTGCTTCCGTAGCCGTAGCATTATCACCATTTTGCTGAATAGCACAAGGATCGTTATCAAGATCAACTAAGCCGTCTGATACTGCAGAGTATAACTCTGAGACGCTTGCATGACGCTGAGCTGTAGCGAAAGACGCTCTTAAAGAAACATCATCACTCACAGTCCAGTAAATACCAAGTTTAGTAGCATCTGTTTCAGAATCTGTAGAATATTCGGCTGATCTATATCCAGCTTCAACACTGATGTCATCAGTTACAGGAATACCTAACTCGAAGTAGAACTCGTCTACATCATATACACCGCTAATTGGCAATGTAGCTCCGCCAGAACCAGATCTGTCACCCTGTTTGGTTGGGGTATCGGGTCTAAAGTCGGCTGAATACTCTTTGGTTTCAAAACCAGCTACCAATGATATGGAGCTTGGAGCACCTGGTATTGTATAGCCAGTGTCTCCAGTAACATAACCAGATAGAATTTTTTGCTTTCCAGTACCGTTAATGAATGTAGATTTAGCAAGATAGTCCTGCGCAGCTTGCCCACCGTCTATAACGCCTTGAACACCAGCATCACCAGCTAGACCACCCTGGAAAAGGTTGTATGGAACACAGTTAGCATCGATTCCTTGAAGTTTAGAGACACAAGTTGGAACTCCAGCAACGCTGATAACATTAACCGCACGATTAATCGCTACAACAGAAAGGTCATTTCTGTATTCATTGCTATAGTTAACGTCTGAATTTTGGAAGTAAACATCGTAAGTCCAGTCATCATTGATGTCGCCTCTCATACCAATAGTAGAGTTGTAACTCTCGTAGTTATATATAGATTGTCTTGGGTTACCTTCGACATTTCTTTTTAAAGAAACTAATGGAGTCTTGTAACTCATGATGTCGCCAGCTGCTACGGAAGTATCTAATCCGTTAATGTATGCAAGAGCTAATGCGCCAGTTGCAAAATCAGGAGCATGATCTCCACCCATTCCAGCTGCTTGGTATTGGTTACCGGCATAGTCAGAACAAGCAAGTTTGTATTGTTGAGCAGAAAGCAATGCGTTGTAACATGGAACTGATCCATCAATATTTCCAAACGTACCTGAGTATGCAATCTGAGCGTTTGATTCAGTTTTCATGGCAGTGAAATCCATGTAAACTTCTGCGTTATCATTAATTTCATATTTACCAAAGAATCCCATGTTCTGTCTGTCGTCAGGTCTTTGGAAGAAGTTAGTTGGGTTGTAGTTGTATGTTTGACCAGCTCTGTCAATAAATTCGTTGCCAGACACTTTCCAATCCTGGCTAGGAGCTTTGTATTCAGGCTTTGTTACTTTCCCAGTTTCTTCATTTGTTGTCCAATTAGTATCATCTAAAAGAAAAGCCGCTCTAGTCATTTTCATTGATGTGTGTGGGAATTTAGCATATCCGCCAAAGTCTGCCCATCGTCCTGGAGGTATAGTTGATGAACCACCACATTTAGTCGTACCACCACTTAAAGCACAAGCACTGATATCAAACTCACCTTGACGTATAGGTTTTGTGTTTGTGGTCTCATAGAAAGCTGTTACGTGACCTTTACCATCGTTGATTTCGCCACCAAAAGCCATTGAGAATTTACCGGTATCGCCAGTTGTTACGTCTTTTGGCGCATTTGCATAGCCGTAGACGTCTGATTGTAAAGTTCTTAGTGCACCGTTGTCATTTTCGTGGTTGTAAAAACCATGTGAATATGAAGCTTTAAATCCTACAAATTCGTCATCTAATACAAAGTTAACAACACCAGCCATAGCATCTGAACCATATACAGATGAGGCACCACCTGTAAGCACTTCAACTTTCTTTAGAAGTAATGTTGGAATAGTATTTAAATCAGCACAACTATCACCCTGTGTAGTTCCTGGTGCCGATCTTCTTCCGTTCATAAGAACCAAGGTTCTTGAGCAACCGAGGTTTCTTAGGTTAACCGAAGCTGTTCCGTCAGAACCATTAGAGTTAGTAATAGATTGACCTGGTGAGATTTGAGGCATGTCGTTTAAGAAATCCTCAACTCTAGTAACGCCGGCATCGAGTATGTCTTGCCCATCGATAACTGCGATTTGAGAAGAACTAATAACGTTTGGATCGATAATTCTTGATCCGGTAACAACGACTTCTTCAACATCTGAATCTGAATCTGAATCTTGAGCAACAGCTAAAGGAACAGAAAGTGAGATAATTGCAAAAGCACTGAATAAATATTTATTTAAATCATTCATTTTTAGAATACTCCTAAGTACAAAATTTAACCATAAGAATGTAGGCACTCATATAGATTGGTGGGCATCTTGATATGTTTCAGAGAAAAAAGCAAGGAACCCAGTTATTTAATTGAACTAATTAAAAATCTTAATGTCTCGCCAAAATTTTCTTTTTAGTCGCATAAACAAAATTTTGTTTTAGTCGTATAATAATGCTTACCTAAAATTATATTTGATAGCATGCTAAAAAATAAAAAAATTCTAATTGCTGGTCTTGCTAACAAACATTCTATTGCTGCTGGAATAGCTCGAGCAATGCATGCTCAAGGTGCAGAGTTAGCCTTTACCTATCAAAGCGAAAGATTAAAAGGAAACGTAGAAAAAATTGCAGCTGAGCTCGGATCTAATCTTTTGTTTGAATGTGACGTAGCCTCTGATCAAAGCATTGATGGTATGTACAAAGAGCTATCAAAGCATTGGCAGTCTTTTGATGGGTTTGTGCACTCAATTGGCTATGCTCCTGCAAATGAGCTTGAAGGTAATTTCGTGGATGCAGCAACAAGGGAAGGTTTTCAAATTGCACATGATATAAGTTCGTATAGCTTTACTGCTATGGCAAAAGGTGCCAAACCAATGCTGAATGAGAATTCAGCATTGCTAACTCTTACTTATCTTGGGGCGGTTCAGTCTCTTCCTAACTACAATGTCATGGGTCTTGCTAAAGCAAGCTTAGAGGCTAATACAAGGTTCTTGGCTGCTGCCATGGGTCCTGATGGTATTAGAGTGAATGCAATTTCAGCTGGACCAATAAAAACATTAGCGGCTTCTGGGGTAAAAAACTTTAGAAAAATGCTCACAAGTTATGCAAATAGAGCTCCATTAAGACGAGCAGTCACAACAATGGAAGTAGGCAATGTTGCCGCTTTTTTGTGCTCGGATCTAGCCAGCGGAGTGACCGGTGAAATTACTTATGTGGATGCTGGCTTTAATACTGCAGCCATGTCGATAGAAGAATATTCTGATTAATTAGAGGTAAAGTTCTTTAGGCGAACCTTTTGGTTCTGCTTAAAAGCGCTATCAATTAACCCAGAATATTGCTTGCCAAGAGCATCGGTATAAAAATCCCTGTACTGGTCAATAGATTCGCCAAAATCAGCTTCGCTTGGAATAACCTCATTAGATGATTGAGCCCAGAACCTGTCGCCGTTAAAAGCAGTGCTGGTAACAAGCGCTCCAATAGAAGATTCAAAGGTCTCAGTTATCACCTCAGGAGGAAGCAAAGAAGAAAAACGTTTAACATTTTTAAATGTTTCGTTGCTGAAGCCAGCGATATTAGGCAATGCCTTTGAGCCTGATAGAATTGCTTCAGCATCCTGCGAGAACTCTTCGATGAGTTGGTTTGCTTTTTGAGATCTAACTTCAGCCACAGCCTGTTCTGCAACATCAATAAATGGTTGAACCGATGACTCAAGTTTTTGCGTCAGCATGACAAAAGCATAGCTGTCTTCACTTTCAAAGATCTCAATCTTATTGGGGGCAACGGCTGTATCAAATAAATCTTCAGATGAATAATTATCAAAACCTTGTAGGTTGATATCTTCGATATTCTGTAAGCCAGTAATCGAAATAGATTGATTTGCTGCATCTGCAAGCTCGCCAAGAGTTGAGCCTCCTAAAACCATGGACTCTAAATCTAAAAAACCCTCTTGCATTAAAGCTAAGGCCTCAGCATCAACTAACTCTTCAAGAAGTTGCTTCTCCATCACTGCTAAACTCTTAACTTCGGGCTTTAACACTTCTGTTAGCTTTAAGATGTGGAATGAGTCATCGAGCTCTAGAACCTCACTTAATTCATTTAATGCCATGCTTGATATAGCTGTTTCAAATGCCTCAGGGAAAGCATCGCCCGAAGAAAGGCCGAGATCTCCAAAAGAATCTTTAGAGCCTGCGTCGTCACTAGATTCAGTCACAGCATTCTCAAAAGTTAAAATTCCAGATTGGATATCCTTTAACACTTTATCTATTGACTGCCTGGCATCAGCAGAAGTGTTGTAATTAGATTTTTCTATCATGTAATGAGAAATCCTATTTTGCACCTGGCCCTCTATGTCGTCTATGTAATCGGCATAAGCCTCGGCAATATATCCATCAGGCACATTAACCTGCTCTTTAAATGCATCGAAAGTTAAAACAATATAGGAAAAATCTCTTTGCTCTTGAGAAAGAAATAAAAATGGATTGGCATCGTAAAATTCTTGGCCCTCGGTTAGAGAGGCGTTCTGAGTATTCTCTAATTCAGCTTTGTTTATCTTAATAAAATTAATATCCCTAGAGGTTTCAAGCATCGAAGCCATAGCAATAATCTCTTTTTCAATAGGGAAAGCTGAAACACCCATTGCTTTAAGAAGTATATCAAGAGACATGCTTTCTTGGACTAACCGAATATATTCATCCGATGTAAAGCCATTCATCCTGACAGATGATTCGAATAATGCTTGATCAAATCCCTGGTCACCTTGAAAACTATCAAGGTTAATAATCTCCTGTTTAGCTTTTTTCTCAGAAGTAGTTAAGCCCATTCTTTTGACTTGTGCTAATAGAGTTTTCTGATTGATGATTTCATTTTTAATCAATTCCAATGAAGTCTCTTCGTCGAGGTCCTCTAGAGAAAATTCTTCGCCATAAATGGATTGCAATCTTTGTGACACCTGGGAGGTAGCTAAATTAATATCAATTTGAGTAACTGGCTCACCATTCACAGTTCCAAAACTGCTAAAAGTAGTCCCAAAGGATGTGGATCCAAGGAATACAAAGGGGATGGCCAGAACAACCGCAATAACGATTACCCTTTTGCCTGATAAAAAGTTTCTAACTGACTCTAACATAACTAATTCATCCTTTTAAAAGCTAACAATGATACATAAAAAAAGGGTGCTTATGCACCCTTTTTTAAAAGACTATAAAATCTAAAGTAAATTAAGAATTTTTAACTTTATCTTTTAAACCTTTCCCAGCTTTAAAGCCTGGAACTTTTGATGCAGCAATATGCATGGAAGCACCTGTTTGTGGATTTCTTCCTTCTCTAGCAGCTCTGTGTCGAACTGAGAAAGTTCCAAAACCTACAAGTGAAACTGTATCTTGTTTTCCTAAAGCGTCGCCAATAGAATCTAAAACCGCGTCAACAGCTCTCCCTGCTGATGCTTTGGTTATATCTGTTGATGATGCTACTGCGTCTACTAAGTCTGATTTATTCATTTAATTCTCCGATGGTTTATTTAAGTACCTAGGACTATGAAAAGCCATACGCAGTTAAATGTCAAGCATTAAAACCTATTCTAGTGGGGCTTCGAGGGCAAAGTCCGAGAGGCGATGTTTTTATTTTTTGAAATATTTTTACTGACACGTTTTTTTTTCAATGGCTTGGGTTCTGAAATTAAGGCCTGAGAAATTACTTCATCGACCCATCGAACAGGAATAATCTCTAATGCGTGAGTAATTTGAGATGGAATTTCTCTTATGTCTGCAGCATTTTCTTCAGGAATAATCACCCTTTTAATGCCGCCTCGCTTTGCTGCCAAGAGTTTTTCTTTCAAGCCGCCAATTTTAGTTACCTGCCCATGCAATGTTATCTCTCCAGTCATAGCAGTATCAGACCTAACTGGTATCCCTGTAAATACTGAAATCAATGCTGTGCACATTCCAACACCAGCACTAGGTCCATCTTTTGGCGTGGCGCCATCAGGGACATGAATATGAACATCATATTTTTCATAAACATCAGCTGAAATTCCAAGCTTCTCAGAACGGGAGCGAACAACTGTTAAGGCAGCTTGAATTGACTCTTGCATTACGTCACCGAGTGAACCAGTTTTAATTACCCTTCCCTTGCCTGGAACATAGGATGTCTCAATCGTTAAAAGCTCTCCTCCAACTTCAGTCCACGCTAGGCCGGAAACTTTTCCAACAATATTTTCAATGTCAGCTTGCCCAAATGTAAATTTAGGAACACCGCAGTATTTCTCAAGATTTTTGGGAGTGATATTTATTGAGGATGTTAATTTCTTAGTATCTGCTAAAACTCTTTCTTTGACTGACTTTCTAAAAATTTTAGCAATTTGTCTCTCCAAACCTCGCACACCTGCCTCGCGCGTATAGTGCCGCACAATATCTAAGATTGATGGATCTGATAACTGGACTTCTTTTTCATCCAGTCCATTTCTTTCAAGCTGTTTTGGAATGAGGTATTGCTTAGCAATATTTAACTTCTCATCTTCTATGTAGCCAGGAATACGAATAATCTCCATGCGATCGAGCAAAGGTCTTGGGATGTTTAGACTGTTCGCTGTGCAAACAAACATGACTTCTGATAAATCAAAATCAACCTCAAGGTAATGATCTGAAAAAGTGTTGTTTTGTTCTGGATCTAAAACTTCCAGTAATGCTGATGCCGGATCACCTCTGTGATCCATTCCCATTTTATCAATTTCATCTAGCAAAAATAATGGGTTCTTGGTTCCCACTTTCGATAGTTTTTGAATTATCTTTCCAGGCATCGAGCCAATGTATGTTCTTCTGTGGCCACGAATCTCAGACTCATCCCTTACCCCGCCCAGTGACATTCGAGCAAACTTTCTGTTGGTTGCTCTGGCAATGGATTTACCTAAAGATGTTTTGCCAACCCCTGGAGGTCCCACCAAGCAAATCACAGGAGCCTTTAATGTTTTCACGCGTTGCTGCACTGCTAAGTATTCTAAAATCCTTTCTTTTACCTCATCTAATCCAAAGTGGTCTTCGTCAAGAATATTAATAGCTGATTTAAGATCTGATTTAACTTTACTTTTTTTCTTCCACGGAACAGCTGTTAGCCAATCCAAATATGATCTAACAACAGATGCCTCGGCGGACATGGGGGACATTTGCTTAAATTTTGCAAACTCATTCTTAGCTTTTTTTAGTGCCTCTTTAGACAATCCCGCTTTTTCAATATCGCTCTCTAGTTGGGTCAGTTCATCTTCCTCTTCGTTGATATCACCTAACTCTTTTTGGGCAGCTTTAATTTGTTCATTCAAATAGTATTCTCTTTGAGATTTCTCCATCTGGCCCTTAACTCTATTGCGGACTTTTTTATCTACGTCCATAACATCCAATTGAGATTCAATAAAAGTAATTAAAATTTCTGCTCTCAATTGAAAATCAGGGGTCTCTAAAATTTCTTGTTTGAGCTTAATATCCATCGGAAGATGTCCGGCAATGGAGTCAATGACTCTTGACAGATCATCCAATGCATCAATTGATGCTAAGACCTCAGGGGCAATTTTTTTTGTTAACTTAATAAAATCATGGAATTTAGCTTTTACAAATCGCGTTAGATTCTCGCCGTCTTTTTGATCGATCTTGGGCTCAATAATAAGACCTACCCTAACCTTAGAAAACTCTTGATCAGATTCTAACGATTCCATTTGAGCTCTGTGAGCTCCTTCTACTAGAACTTTTACCGTTCCATCGGGAAGTTTGATTAGCTGCAAGATATTTGCAACTGTTGCAACTTTAAAAAGATCATCAAACAATGGCGCGTCAATTGATCCATCTTTTTGAGCTGCAAGGATAATTTTTTTCTCGCCTGCCATAGCAGCGTTTAG
>JACLAB010009695.1_pt1 | contig 14444 bp, 10 predicted proteins | sample 8027921 | NCBI WGS metagenome assembly JACLAB01 (sample SAMN15725117, study PRJNA655200) | protist metagenome | isolation source: fluorescence activated cell sorting (FACS) single amplified genomes of... | place: USA: West Boothbay Harbor, Gulf of Maine | collected 2000-07-19 | reverse complement strand
TCGCAGTGAACACGGGTGCCTGATTACGCGCTTTTTGCTTCCTCTCGCCCAATTTGGATAATGCGCTTTTTTATCATCTTCTCCTCGAAAGACTAACAAAAACACACCCTCTCCTTATATCAAATCGTCATCCAAAACAACATCATCAGGCGCTCGTTGCTAAACCGCTCTCTTCGTCGGCCTCGTCGTCTACCTCGAGAAGAGCGAGTCAAAGACCGAACTTGATGGTTCGCGCCGAAGCTAAGAAGTTAACCTTTGATATGGCGGCGAGACAGAAAATGCAAGCTGGTATTGACAAGTTGGCCGACGCGGTGGCTATTACCTTAGGCCCTAGAGGCAGAAACGTCGTGTTAGAAGAAAAGTTCGGCGTTCCGCAAGTTATCAACGATGGTGTTTCTATCGCGAGATTTATCGAGCTTCCAGATCCGGTTGAAGATGCCGGTGCGCAGTTGATTAAAGAAGTTGCCGGTCGTACCAACGATTCCGCCGGCGACGGCACGACGACTGCTTCCATCTTAGCGAGAGAAATGATCATGTTTGGTTTGCAATCCGTCGCTTCGGGTGCTAACCCGGTCAACATTAAGAAAGGGATCGATAAAACGTCTGACTTTTTGACGAAGAAATTGAACGAATTAGCCGTCGACGTCAAGGGTAAGGAAGACATCAAGGCGGTTGCCTCTATTTCCGCGGGGAACAATGACGAAATCGGCGACATGATTGCCGACGCGATAGAAAAAGTAGGTGCGGATGGTGTCTTGTCCATTGAAAATGGTAACGGTTTAGAAACTATCGTCGAGATTGAGGAAGGTATGGAAATTGACCGCGGCTACGGGTCGCCGCAGTTTGTCACGAATAACGAAAAGTTATTGGTTGAAATGGAAAATGCAAGAATTATCATCACCGACGAAAAGATTGAGCAAGTGAAGGATTTGGTACCGCTTTTGGAGCAAATCACCGAAGCTGGCTCGCCGCCGGTTTTACTCATCGCAGAGGATGTCGTCGGTGAAGCGTTGGCGACGTTGGTCGTCAACAAACTCAGAGGCGTTTTGAACATCACCACCATGAAGGCTCCGGGATTTGGCGAGCGACGCAAGGCTTTACTCCAAGATATCGCCATCGTTACCGGTTCGCAATACTTGGCGAAGGATTTGGGTTTATCCGTCGCGACGGCGACGATTGATTCGTTGGGTTTTGCCCGTAAAGTAACGCAAGCTGCGACTACGACGACTTTTATTGCCGATTCTGCTTCTCGAGATGACATCGACTTGCGCGTCGCGCAATTGAAACAAGAACTCTCTGAAACCGATTCCGTTTACGACACGCAAAAGCTCTCGGAGCGTATCGCAAAATTGGCTGGGGGTGTTGCCGTCATCAAGGTCGGTGCGGCGACTGAGGCTGAATTAGAAGATAAAAAGTTGCGCATTGAGGATGCGAAGAACGCTACGTTTGCGGCTGTCGAAGAAGGCATCGTTCCGGGAGGCGGCGCCGCTTTGGTGCACTTGTCTGTGATGATTGAGGAATTCAAGGAAACTCTCACGGACCCGGAGGAGAAATTAGGCTGTGAAATCGTTCAAAAGGCATTAGTCGCGCCATGCAGATGGATCGGTAACAACGCTGGCGTTGAAGGTGATGTCATCGTGTCCAGAGTGGCGCAAGAACCGTGGGAGATTGGATACAACGCCATGTCTGGCGAATACGCCAACTTGATTGAAACCGGCGTCATCGACCCGAAGAAAGTTACGAGATCTGGCATCCAAAACTCTTGCTCTATTGCCGGTATGGTTTTGACCACGCAAGCCGTCATCACAGAAATCCCGAAGAAGCAATTAAAGGGAAGAGTGATGGATAGCAATGCGGACACCGCGAATGCGCCGGGCACATTTTCCATTTGAGCCTCTTCTCTCTCTCGTTTTAATTGAAAATCATAATAGCTTCACTACAAAACCCATTACTGTACCAGTGTTTTCTTCTACATGTTGCTACATTACAACTCGTCGTTTTTACCGTGGCCGTCGCTATTTTCTCGCTCGCTATTTTTGCTATTAATGTCCTCTTCGTCGTAATTACCAGCGTCGAGGAGTATTTCTTGAAACGTTCTTTCGTCTTCCTTTTCATTTTTGTACGCGTAACACCGAATTGGCTCGATGTTCTTCTCCTTCGTAACAAACGCTTCGTGTGAACACAGCAAAGGCGTCGCGAATTGTAAGTTATAAGAACACGTAGTCGGCTCTTTGACGCTCAAAACTGTGTTCTGTCCGTCCTCTGCGCACACAAAGTGTACCTCCGTTTTCCTCGTTTCTAACGAACCGATGTCGCACTCCGTACCGTCTGTAAAATGATGCACGTGAAACGCCGTCGCTGGAATACCCACCGATGCCTCTCGTTTCTTAATTTCCGTTTCATTTTCATCGTCGCGCGTTTTATTAGTCAAAGCTTCGTTAAATTTACCTAAAGAGTAGTCCACGGAAACTTTCGCGTTACTTTCTACGTGGTACTGTCGAACGTGTTTCTTGAAACAAAACTCGTACGTCCACCATCCTTCAAATCTATAGAAGCACGCGTTCGTGAGCGGCTGCAGTAGCGACGCAATCGATGGAGCGTTTGGTTCTTCTTCTTCTTCTTCTTTTTCTTCCTCTTCCGCATCTCCTTCTTCTCGTTTGTTGTCTCCCCCTCCGTTCTCTTTCTCTCCTTCTTCTCCTTTCTTCTTCTTCTTTAAAGACGAAGACGACGAAGAAGGTAAAACGCACGCGAACGTTTGCCCCTCGTGATCGGTGATAAATTCCAACTCTTTCCCTTTCGTTTTCTTTTTTAATCGTTCGCTCGTTATCAGCGATTCGTCTTCGTGCGCGTTGTTCAAAGCGACGATAAACGCGTCTTCCACGTCCAATTTCGTGGACGTTTCCTCCAATTTCCTCCGAAGAGAATCTTTCAAAGCTTGGTTTCTCTTTCTCAAGTCGTGCAAGCGCGTGTTCACGGCGTCGTCGAAGGACGATGATGCCTCGACGACGACGACTGCTGGGAGTACTATCAAAGCCACTGGAAGGAGGAAAAAAAGGAAGAGGAAGAGGGGTCTGAACATTATTAAAAATTAAGTAGTCGCTTGCAATGGCCGTTGTTCTGACGAAGGTTTTCATGACGAAGTTGCATAAAAATATCCCATATGGTAAGTGTATTAATGAGTCAAAAACATCTAATGAGTGAGTGTATTTTCGTTTGATGCCATCGTTGCTCTCTCGTCATCGTCGTCATTGGCGCCGTTCGTGACTACTCGGTTTCTTTCAAGTACGCTCTTAACTTTGCGCACTGTTCGAGAACTGACCTGCGACTGGTCCCGCCTTCCGTGTCTCTGCTCTCCGCGGACTTTTCGTACGACCAAATTTCCGCGACGTCATCTTCAAACTTGTCACAGATGGATTTCAAATCGTCCACGGTGAGTTGGTCTAACGGGACTTTTTTATCGACGGCTAATTTCACCGCCGCGCCAGAAATGTGGTGCGTTTCGCGAAACGGCATGCCTTTTCTCACTAAATATTCAGCTAAATCCGTGGCCAACATTTCCGCGACGAGAGACGATTTCATCTTCTCCGGGTTCAACTTCATCGTCGCTAAACATCCGGCGGCTATTTGTAAGCAATCAGACATCGTGTCCACGGTTTCAAACATCCCCAACCAACCTTCCTGGAAATCTTTGTTATACGTAGTCGGCGTGCCTTTTAAGATGCACAGTAAACCCGTCAGCGTTCCGATTTGTCTCCCGGCTTTCCCTCTCAACAATTCCAACGCGTCTGGGTTTTTCTTTTGCGGCATGAGGGAACTTCCGGTTGAGTACGCGTCAGACATCTGCATCATGCCAAACTGTTGGGAAGAGTACACGATCAAATCTTCCGACCATCTCGAGATGTGCATGAGTGTCATGCTCGCCCAAAACATAGTTTCAATGACGAAATCGCGATCGGAAACTGCGTCCATGGAGTTTGGACAGACGCGTTCAAAGTTCAAATCTTTCGCCAACAGCTGTCGATCGACACCAAATGGATTCCCAGCTAATGCACCACTTCCCAGCGGCATCGTATTAACTCTCGGCATCAAATCTTTCAAACGCATGTCGTCTCTTTGCCACGCTGCGGCGTGCGACAATAACCAGTGCGAAAATCGAACCGTCTGCGCCGACTGCAAGTGCGTAAATCCCGGCATCACGTGATCCACTTCTTTTTCCGCTCTGTCGATCGCAACTTCAATTAAAGTTCTTAAATACTTTCTCAACACCGTCAACTCTTTTCTCAGCCACATTCTCGTGTCCGTGGCAACTTGGTCGTTCCTCGACCTACCCGTGTGTAACTTCCCTCCAATGTTTGAGTCGATGACCTCGCACAACCGTCGTTCGTTGGCGGTGTGGATGTCCTCGTCGCCTTCCTTCGCGACAAATGCATCGCTCTGCCACTCCTCCAAGACTTTCTTTAAACCTTTGTGGATTTCGTTTCTCTCTTCTTCGGTGATGATCCCAGTCCGGGCTAACGCAGAGGCGTATCCGATGGACCCTTCGATATCTTCCAACGCCATTCGTCGGTCAAAGGATAAACTTTCGTTGAACTTTTCCATGAGCGGATCGATCTTTTCGCTGAACGCTCCACCCCATAACTTCTTAGGCTCTCCCCCAGGGGCACCACCGTCACCACCTGTAGCATGAGTCGTCATCGTTTCTCGTCCACCTCGCTTCGTATTATCAGTGGTGAACAAAGAAGAAGAAGAAGAAGAAGAATTTGTTTTGTTACGGAAGCCGCCAACAACTTTTGCTAACGATGATGATGAGGATGAAGAATACGAAACGACCGTCGCGATACCAGCGCCTCTCCTCTTCGATATTTGATGATGGTACGTGTGTTGTAAGCCTTTTCCTCCTCCCACTCGCGTCGTCGTCGTCGTCGTCCTCTGTTGTTGATCTCGATGATGTTGTGCAATAATAGATGGTGTTGTTGTTGTTGTTGATGATGTTGAAGCGAGCATTATCATCTATTCCTTCCAAGTTGTCGTTGTGGAGGAATTAGTGAAGGAAGGTTTTTTCATCATCAGGGGGAAAAATATCTCGTTCATTTACGAAAAAGCGATCTCTCATCTGCTCATGCATCGTAAAAAAAAAAGCGTTCTCCTCCCCTCCTCCTCCGTCTTTCGGAAAGGAAAAGAGGACAAAGAAGACAAAGGCGCGAGAGAAAAGTACTTTCGATCATCGATCCAGAGAACGAGAGAGAGAACTGAAAGAGATCGGATTGAGATCTCTTTTTCTACGATCTACACAACACTCTTAGTAGAAAAAATTAAATATACCAACTGTTCCTTCTTTACGGAATATTATAAAGCGGCGCGAATTTTGAGCTCGAGAAGGAGAGAGTAGACGAATCAATAATCATGGGTTTATTCGGCGGCAATAACAAAAACACCGACGAGAACGCGCCGCCGAGCGGGAGCAAGCCTCCGCACGGTCGGAGACTCTCTCAATCCATGATCAACACGGAGACTGGGAAGTTCATGTCCAAACTCATCAACGAATCGAGTTATTTGTCTGGGACTGGGGAAACGAATACGTTCGATACCGCGGAAGCTGTCGCGGAATCCGACGAGCTCATGAGAGAAATGTTCTTTTCCATAGTGAAGGAAACCGCCGGGGAGGAAATGTTGAATAAAATAATGGACGTGTATAAGATTTCGGAAACATTTAGCGAGTCACACTCCTCGGGGGACTTTGACAAGTTGAAAAACACCTTGGACGCGTTGAAGTTGGACGAAACGTTGATGTTATCCTCGGCGTATTCGAACTTGTTAAACTTGCACAACATCTCTGAACACGTAGCGACGAGTATGGAGGAGAGACACGCGCGATTGGACGATATTCCGAGAGGTCCGGCAAAGACGACCAACGGCGCGATTAAAGGTATGGTGGCCAGCGGCATGGATCCGAACGCGATTTACGACGCGTTATGTAACCAACACGTCGATTTGGTGTTAACCGCACACCCGACGCAAGCGCTGAGACAATCTTTGTTGAAGAACTACGGCAAGATCCGTAATAATTTGATCAATTTGCAACGTTTTCGTCTCTCACGATTTGAACGCGAAGAGATTTTGGAGTCCATTCGGTGCTGCATTCATTCGGCATGGAGAACGGACGAAATTCGCCGTTCGCCGCCGACGCCACAGGATGAAATGCGAAGAGGTTTGACGTATTTTACGAATACAATCTTTGCCGGGGTGCCGCGGTTTATGAGACGGGTGGATACTTCGTTATTGAACCACGGTTTGAACAGACTTCCTTTGGAACGCTCGATCATTACGTTTGGCTCTTGGATGGGTGGCGATCGCGACGGAAACCCGTACGTGACGGCCACGTGCACGAGAGATTCCGTCTACCTCGCCAGGTTACAAGCGACGACGTTATATTTCAAAGCTATCGAACAACTCATATTCGATCTTGCCATGTGGCGGTGCTCGGCATCTTTTCGAAAAGTTGTCGACGATATAGTCGCCAACAGACCACACGAAGAAGACTCGGTCGTGTTTGAAATCCGCAGAGGACGTAACTACACGGACTTTTGGAAAACCATTCCGGAAAACGAACCGTACAGAGTTCTCTTGGGCGAGTTAAGAGACAAATTGTACGAGACGATGGAACAATTACAAAAAGTTGTCGCTGATCCGTCCATCGAGTTGGATTTGGACGATGGTTCCGATCGTTTCATTCGCTGTAAAGAAGATTTATCTGGCCCGTTGATGCATTGCTACGAGTCTTTGATGGAATGCGGCGACGAACAAGTCGCCAATGGCTATTTGCTCGACGTTATTCGTCAAGTGCAATGCTTCGGTCTGAATCTCGTCAAGCTCGATATCCGACAAGAATCCGATCGTCACGCTGACGCCGTGGATGCAATCACCACGCACTTGGGCATGGGTTCGTACAAGGAATGGAGCGAAGAGAAGAAAATTGAGTTTTTGAAGAGCGAAATTGAAGGTAAACGTCCGTTGATCCCGCACCAGTTGGAGTGTTCGGACGAAGTTCGCGAGGTTCTCGACACGTTCAAAATGGTTGCGCACATTCAAAAGAAGGTTCCAGGGAGTTTAGGAACGTATGTCATTTCCATGGCGACGAGTGCTTCGGACGTTTTGGCGGTGGTTTTGTTACAAAGAGAGTGTGGCGGAACTTTAGAAACGTCGCTGAGAGTCGCGCCTTTGTTTGAACGTTTGGACGATTTGAACGATGCGCCGAGAGTTTTGAGACAACTCTTCTCCGTCGAGTGCTACATGAAAACGTTAAGAAATAACGAACAAGAAGTTATGATTGGGTATTCGGATTCTGGTAAAGATGCTGGACGTCTTGCCGCGGCGTGGGGTTTGTATGAAGGTCAAGAGAAAGCAGGTGAGGTTGCCAAGGAATTTGGCGTGCACTTGACCTTGTTTCACGGCAGAGGCGGTACAGTTGGCAGAGGCGGTGGTCCGGCGCACATTGCTATCATGTCGCAACCGGGAGGAACGGTGAATGGATCTATTCGCGTTACCATTCAAGGCGAAGTTATTGAACAAGATTTCGGGGAGAGAGAAAACTGCTTTCACACTTTGGATTTATACACCGCCGCGGTTCTCGAACACACTTTGAAACCGCCGGAAGGTCCAAAACCAGAATGGAGAGTCGTGATGAAAAAAATGAGCGAAGCTTCGTGCAAAAGGTACCGATCGGTTGTGTTTGAAAACCCTGATTTCGTTCCGTACTTCGCGCAAAGCACACCGAGCACAGAATTGGGAAGTTTGAATATCGGTTCGCGTCCGAGTAAGCGGAAACCGAACGCTGGCGTTACGGCCTTGCGAGCGATTCCTTGGATCTTTGCCTGGACGCAAAGCCGCTTTCAACTTCCAGTTTGGTTGGGTATGTCTGCCGCATTCGCTGAGATCAAAGCGCAGGAAGGCGAACTGAGCACACTGAGAGAAATGCACAAGAAGTGGCCATTTTTTAAAGTGACGATGGATTTAGTCGAGATGGTTTTAGCCAAAGCTGATTTGAACGTCGTCGAGTATTACGAGAAGACGTTGGTAGATGAACGCTTGAGAAATGGGTTAGGCAAAGAGTTGAGGAACGAGTTGATGACGACCATCGACCACGTTTTGGAAATTGCGGACCGAAGAGAGTTGTTGGTGAACCCAGAGTCGAAGATTGAAGTCGACGGCCAACAGTGTCCGGCGCAACATCAGCAGTTGAAGAATAAGTTACAAATGCGTTCGATCTACATCACGCCTTTGAATGTGATTCAAAGCGCTTACTTGAAGAAACAGCGTGAAATCGAAGAGATGGAAGCCAGCAACGACAGTTCTTTCGACGAGTTGAAGTACGATCCATCGTTGCCGTGGGCGCAAGATATGATGAAGCTGCATCCGAGTGCAAACGCATTCAAATCGGCGGTGAACGATACGCTCATCATCACTATCAAAGGTATCGCGAGTGGCTTGCAAAACACCGGTTAAGAAAAGAAGGTACCTGGTGTATATATAAGTAAATGTATTTAAAAGAAAAAGAAAAAGGAAAAGATGTTTATAACAATGCATACTAAACTAAAATAAATTACACTACGAATCCTGCGCTTCTAAGCTTTGCTTCCACGTACGCGTCGTCTTTGTATGCCCACACAGAAATGATGACCATCGCGCACCCCAGCAATATCGGACCGTTCAACGGTTCGAAGAACAAAATGTGACCAAAAACTGTCGTTAATACCAAAGCCGCGCACACCGCGACCGTCTTCGTTACCGAGGAGGAATATAAAACAGACAGTGCGACTAATATGCCACCAAGAGCGTGCAACGCTGCTATGACTATAACGAGAAAGGTCCATCCTTGGAAGAGGTTTCCTTTCGTCTCGTAGATTGATATCGGCACGTATATCAGAATTGAACACAACGCCAGCTGAATGTTTCTATCCCAAACGTCGAGTTCCGTCGAAGAAGAAAACGGCGATGATGACTTCGCCAAAGACGCCGACGACGGTGACTCAACGTCTAATTTCTTACCTAAATTCTCTTCCTCGTCTTCTTTTGTCCTTTTCTTCAACACTTTCTCGAAATACACCGACCCGAACCCGCTTAACATCGTTTGTACGAGCGCTAAAAATACACCGAAAGCGTAGGATAAATCAAACATATCGCTGATGTGTTCGTACCAATTTTGATGTACGCGCTTGTGAATGACCGGATTGTTCGGCGACGATTCCCAGGAAATTAAAGTCACGCCTAAGACTAACTGCGTCAACGTTCTCCACACACGGTTTGATATTCTCGAATTGAGCAAAATCTGCGCGAATATCGCCGTCGCTAATACCTTCAAATTTGATATCGCCGTGAACACCGACGCGTCCACGCGTTGCAACGACGGATAAGAAATTAAATTCACCACTAAATACACGAACGCTGGTACCAGCATTGGCGTCGCCGTTTTCACCACCCTCTCGAAAATGTGTCTTTTCAGCCTCGCGAAACTCTTGATGTCCGTTTTTCGATATTTCATGCCAAGCGAAAACAAGAGTTTGAGGAACTCGTTGACACACAAGACGACGTTCTTGGAAAAATCCAACTGTAAAATCCCAACCGCGTACCTTCTGGCGAGCATAGATGCCGTGTTTTCCAAGGTTAAGGCGACTAAAAAGAGCGCGGCTAACTTGTGTTTATTCTTCTTCGTGTTGTTGTTAACGTTGTTATTAATGTTGTTATTGTTTTTATTGCTGTTGTCATCACCATCATCGCCTTCTTCGTAATAAAAGCTATCAAGGCGTTTCGTTTGATTTTTTTTACTACTCGCATCATTTTTACCGAACAACTCCTGCGCTCGGCCTGGGAACGACATCACTATTATCGCTCAAGAAGGACTCTCAGAGAGAAGAACAAGCGAGGAAAGGGTGTTTCTCGTCTTTTTAATAATATATGATACTATGCATCTCTCTCCGAGAAGAGGTGAATTTAAATTTTTAGACCGCCAAAAGGGTGTGTTTGTAAAGAAAGGAAGAAGAAAAGGAAAAAAAACTTTCACATGATGTGACATGAAAAAAACAAGAAAAATTTTCTTTCGTCAAAAAAATGAACCAACACCACCCCTCCTCCTCGTCGGAGTCGTCGTTTCCTCCTCCTCCTCAACATCAGTAATGAAGACGAATAAGACGATGATTTCGACGCACGTCATAGATGCTTTAGATGAATTCTACGGCGTGCGACGAGAAAGAAGAACAACAACAACAACGGATGATAATCAAAGAGGAGGATTGATCGAAGAAGAAGATATGAACGAGTTTGACGAAGACGTCGTCTGTTTGTCCTTCGAAAACAATACTATGAACGAGAAGAAGAAGAAGGAAGATGGGAAGCAACTTAATAATAATAATAATAACGGTATTATTGACGACGACGACGACGACGATAAGAGAAATACGATGATGATGAGAGCTACTAAAACGAATAATGATAAAACGACGCAAACAATTAAATCTTCCAAAACCGGTCTGTTCGATGGCATACACAACGGTATCTTTTCAATCGGGAGGGGCGTCTCTACGGGAGCAAAGTTTATGGGAGATACGGTCGTTTCCGGCGTCGCGGTGACGACGAATGCGAGTTTATATTTAGGAAAAACGACCGTAAACATTGGTAAAGACGCGGTGATGCATTCATTTAACGCGATATCGTCGACGTTGATTACAACAGCGACGACGACGATGACGACGACGCCTTCAGATGTGGACGAAGAGTTAATCGATGACATGTCCAACGTCTTGTTATCTGAAGCGCCGCCTCGTCCAAGAGGCCTTTCGATTGAGACGATACTTTTAGATGCCACCACAAACACAAAACGAATAGCAACAACAACAACAACAGCAACATTAGCATCATCATCCCTCGCGACGTGTATGTGTTTATGTGGCAACCGAATAGAAAAGGCGAAAATGGAGCAGAGAGTGTGTTCGTATTTACGAGTCGTCGTATGCGAAAGCTGCTTCTCCGGAGACACTCGAATCATACCGCGTGACGTCTTGCACCGATGGGATTTCACGGAGAAGCCGGTGTGCAAACAATCTTTGCGGTTTTTAGAAGACGCGTACGCGATACCGGTGATTTCTTTGCGAAAACTTGGAGAAGTGAATCGATATTATTACTCGACGAGTATTTCTTCCAAAGAAGAGTTTACTCGTTTGCGCGGCTTTCTGGATTTGCAGATAAAGGTCGCCTCTCTCTTCCACCGCGTGGGCGAAAAGTTAAGGCTGCACAACATGGAAAAAGATGACGAGGGGAAGAAGGAGGACGACAATGACGACACAGACGATGACGATGCTAGTAAGAACAAGAAGAGAAACCGTAAAGCGCTCTTACACTTTCTCGCGTCCATACCGGACGACAAGCGAAGGCTCGTCAGAGGCGGAGACGACGCCAAAGTTTCCATCAAAGAGCTCAAAGAGTTGCACGAATTTCGCAAACAGAGCGAGATTTGCGAGTATTTGAGCGCGATCGAAGACGAAGTCGTCAACGTGTTAGAGAGTTCTTTATAATATAGTGGGCGAGTTATTAGCAATAGCTGCACGCGTAGAAGATGAAATCATGAAATCATGATTCACATCGAAACACACACACACACACGCACCCATCGTTCTCTCTCTCAAACGTCTCGTTCTACAATGATCTGAATGTATCAATGAGCAAAAAAAATGAGTCTTGGGAGGATCGAACTCCCGACCTTCCGATTAGAAGTCGGACGCATTATCCACTTTGCTAAAGACCCGTGAGCGTTAGGGTTGGGAGATATAATTATAAAGAGATCCGATGAATCGAACATTTAGGGTCACTTTTCATAAAAAAAAAACTTCTTTGGAAAAAAATTTGGATAATTACAACACACGCACACGCGCAAAGAAAACAGTCTCACAGAAATAAAGAGAACGATGATGATGTCGTCGTCGTTGACGATGGGAAGAATCACGTCTTCATCTTCATCGCTGAAAACGAAAACGAAGAATTCCTTCGTCGTAAAAAAAAAGACGACGACGACGACGATGAATTTCATCAACAATAATATTAATACAGTTAGGTTGAGGAAAAAGCGTTACAACTTTTCAACTTCGTTCAACCCTGCCACCGCCGCTTTGCACACCACCAATAACAACAACAACAACAACAACAACAACATTCATACTATTAACACAACAACACATTCAACGAGTTTTTTTGATGTGAGTACTTCTTCGATGCAACAACAAAATCGCCGCCGAGGAAGAATGTCATCAAAAACAAATGCAGCTGCATCTTCGGACACAGAACCACAAAAAAAAGTAACAGAAAGTAAACCGCGTTTACCTGCGATGGATTCCATGCGATTCTTTCTCATTGGATACATCGCCATTGGTCATTTCATCGCGTGCGCGACGAGAGACCCTCTGCTATTAAAAATGTTATCGCAAGTCAACGTCGTCGTCGGCGCTTTCTTCGTCTTGTCCGGGTACGTCGCCGCGTACACGGCGTCAGAGTTGAACAAGTACGAACACACGGAAAAGAGATTTTTACCGACAAAAGTTGCCTACACCATTCAAAGAGTCATGGGGTATTACCCGTTGTATTTTGCGACGCAAATTCTGTTCATGCCAGTGTTTTTGATCGCTGACGTGACTTACAACGGATGGGCGAAGTCAGCCTTGCACGCCGGTTTGACTTTTTCGCTCTCGCAGGCGTGGTTCCCGTCGCACGCGGAGTTGTGGAACGCGCCGACGTGGTTTCTCAGCGCGTTGACGTTTGCGTTCGTGGTTTTACCGTACGCGTTGCCTTCGATTGCGAAATTGAAACGGAAGGGATTACAAAGATTGTTCGTAAAGTTGATTTTGTTGACGTGTTTGGTGAAGTTTGCGTATTGCTACGACGTCTCTGGTTTTGCATTTTTTGAGGGCACCATGCCGCCAAAAACGCACCCGTCGTGGATGTTTTGGAATTCAGTTAGGTTTTCTCCGTTGTTTTCGACAATTGATGTGTTGATTGGTGCGGTTTCTGCTCGATTGGTGATGATTGACGGCGTCGAGAAAGTAAACTTTGATTCTGTTCTTCAGAAACCGGTTATTCCGTTACTCTTGATGATTGGTTTGATCGTCGGGAGAGGATACTCGATCGTTTCCATGTCTGACGCAATTGCCAGGAGCATTTTCGTACCTCTGTTTGCGTGGTTTACTATGAACATTCACCGCGAAACGGTCAGTAGCAGTCCTCGGGCGAGCCAATTTTCAATCTCGAGCGTTCTGTCCTGGAAACCGTTGACGTATTTAGGGGCGATTTCCTTCCCTATTTACATCTTACACGGACCAATTGGCCAGATATTCTATAAAAGAGTCGTAGCGAATAAAATTTTCGGTTTCGTATTCACGTCGAAACCGGAATTTTTCCCGGTCTGGATTGGAATCGTTCTCGTCAGTGCGGCGATTGTAAACGAAGTCTTCTTGAAGAATAAGAAAGTGCAAGAGCTGTCGAAGAACGTTTCAAACTCGTTGGTATCGTTATCTATCTCCGAGTAACTCTCTTCGTTATTTTTGTGATTACCTTACTGTTATATGATTAGTACTATATTAAGTTGTCATCATCATCGTGTAAAAGTAAATTAAAACATTCGTAAACGACTTTTTGACGCTTTTCTCTGCTAAAGTATAATAGTAATCGGTTTCAGATCCTAGTGACCCCCCCGGAACGCACACGTTTATATGGTTTCATCATCTCGCTTTAAGAGAGAGAATCACCCCAGACGTTCAAAATATACTAAATTATTATCCTATTGTATACGTTTAAGCAATCCGTTGTTCTTATTCTTCTTCGTCGCCGCCTTCGGCGATGTTGAAGTATCTCAACTCGTACACGTTTCTATCCTTGTTCGAGGCAATCACTCTCAACCAGTCTCTGACGTTGTGCTTCTTCAAGTACTTCTTCGTGAGGTATTTCAAGTATCTCTTGCTCATGGCAGATTCGGAGGAGACGGTGACGGAGTTCTTGTCCGAGGACACCGAGACGGCGTCGCCTAAAGCACCCGCTTTGCCGCCAACTTTGATTCGTTCCGTGAGAAACTGCTCGAACGACGCAATGTCCATGATGGCATCGTCAACCTGTGCGTTGTGCGTGCGTGGAAACAGAACAGATGTAATATACAGAATGATAATAGAGAGTTAACATGTCAGTTTACGTTTCGCAACGGTTCGAGAGCGAGAGTATACGAAATCTTCCGATTCGCGCGCGTAAAAATTTCTCCTCCTTCCGACGGAGGAGGAGGGCTTGAGAGAAGACAAAAAAAAAATGCGTCTCTCTCGGATTTCGACGCGAAAACGATGCGCGCGAAAGAATCAACACGTACCGGTCGGGTGCAATCGACGACGAACGATTGGACTTTCTTAGATCCTTTCTTTGCT
>JACLAB010010878.1_pt1 | contig 14446 bp, 12 predicted proteins | sample 8027921 | NCBI WGS metagenome assembly JACLAB01 (sample SAMN15725117, study PRJNA655200) | protist metagenome | isolation source: fluorescence activated cell sorting (FACS) single amplified genomes of... | place: USA: West Boothbay Harbor, Gulf of Maine | collected 2000-07-19 | reverse complement strand
ATTATGCATCAAGTTCCGGTGGCGAATGACGATGAGGGAATTTTACTGCGGGTTTGGCCAGCTGAATATAACGGATGGTTTGGAGTTTTAGCTGATAGAGGTAATGAAATATCGAGAGTCCGAGTCTCAGTGGAATCGGTGGAATACGATTGATCGCCTGATGCTTGGAGAAGGATTCAGCAGATCGAATAAAGATTTACTATCGGTGGGGCATTTATTGATATCGTTTGCATATGATGAGAAAGTTGCTCGGAGTTTCTGGAGTAGTCGCTCTGCTATTGGGGTGCGGGTTCTATTTGATTTGGATGCGATCATGGGGGCCGGTGGCGGGTGTTGTGCAAACGTCTAGCGGGACATATTCATGGGGGGCGAAATTGCTCGACGCGCGAACCGAAGCTGGAGGGGCGAGTTTGGATGGAAAGCTTTACGTAGTAGGAGGCATTGATTCTTTCGCTCAGACTTATCAGGACTTTCACTCTTATGATGCGGGGACAGATGTTTGGACCCGATTGCCCGACTTTCCATATCCGATTAATCACCCCGGGGTAACTAGTGATGGTAGGCACATCTATGTAGTCGGAGGATTTGCTCCTCTCGGTATTCGTATCCGAGGATTCATGTTTGCGCAGTGGGATGCCTACGACCGCGTTTTCCGCTATGACCTACGAAGTGAAGAGTGGACGGAACTGGCGACTATGCCCGAACCGAGAGGTGCGGGGGGAGTCGCCTACGGAGAGGGTAAAATTTGGTATGCTGGGGGTATCAATGGGACGAGAGAATTATCGGCGTCCTTATATTGCCTCGACATAGCGAAAAATCAGTGGAACGAGATGTCCCCGATGCAATATCCACGGGATCACCTGAGGATGGAGTATGCGGAGGGATCGCTGTATGCGATTTCGGGGAGACAAGATGATATGCGATTTAACCTTCCCTACTTGGAACGCTTCGAACTGGAAACGAATGAGTGGTCTCATTTGCCGGATATACCGACCCCAAGAGGAGGATTTGGGAGTGCGGTGTTTGACGGAAAAATCTACACTTTTGGGGGCGAAGCGGTTTGGACCTGCTTTGATCAAGTTGAGGCTTATAATTTGAGAACACACCGGTGGGAAACGCACGCGGGTTTGCCCGAAGCTCGCCACGGAATTATCGCAGCGGTGATCGGTCAACGAATACATTTGGTCTCCGGTGGACGGCATCCTCGCGTCTCTATTAGTGGACTGCATCGCATCTATACGCCGAAAAAGTCTATCAAATGAGAACGTCCATCTCGTTTATCGTCCTGTTCTACAATGATGCGCCCACGGTTGGTAGTGTCTTGCAGTCGCTTGATGATCAATTGACGAGTTTCGAGTGCGATTATGAGATTATCGTGATAGACGATTGTAGCACTGATGACACTTGGAGCGAAATCGATCGAATGGCTTCGGAGTTATCCCATGTGGTTCGGTTGCGAAATAAGGATAATCTTGGAGTAGGGGGGAGTTTTTATCGTGCGGTTCATGAGGCACAATATACGTTGATTGGTTACACCGATGGTGACGATCAATACGAGCCTAGTGATTTGCACCGTTACCTATCGCAGATGGAGGACTGTGATGTGGTTACTGGTTGTCGTCGACCTCGAGCCGATGGTTGGAAACGAGTGTGGGCCTCAGTGCATTTCAATTACTTGATCAATGCGTATTTCGCGACGGGATTACGCGATATTAATTCTGCCCTGAAACTCTATCGCGCAGATTTGCTTAAACAGCTTCCCCCATGGGATGCGGGTGCCTTTTATGATGCGGAGATTATGATCCGCCTAGCCCAAGATCACCAAGCGCGGATCGTTGAGCTGCCAATCAAACATAAGCTTCGTCGGTATGGGGAGGCTACCGGGCTATCTCAGAGAAACGTGTTCTCTATTCTCGAGAATTTGTTGGGTTCTCGGATGGCGTGTTATCGACGATCAGGAGCCTGGGTCGTAGCACTTTCCCTCCATGTCAGCTTGTTGCGCCGAATAGCTAAAATAGTCTTGTAGACCGCAGGGTGGCCGATTTGTGAGTGCTCCGGTGGCGAACTTAGAGGATTAGATCCGGTGGCACGTTGGCCAGGGCTTCTTCGAATGTCTCAGGCTTGGAGATTACTTAGATTAACGGGAGCGACGGAGGGCGTTGGCAATATTCGGAGAGGCCAACGGTATTTTACCTAATATGAATCAGGCAATTCAGTGATTGTCAGTCTCTCCTGCGGGTCGCAATGAGGAGGAAGGACGAATTATCTGATGATTGCTTGGTTTCAGTCGCTGTTCAGGAAGTTCAAATCCCCCAATACCGGAGATTTAGGGGAATCGGCGGCGGCGGATTTCTTGATCAATATGGCAGGATGTCGGATCCTGGCTCGGAATTGGCGCGATCCGCGCGATCGTCGCGATGAATTGGATCTGATCGCGACTGTTGGTGAGGTGCTGGTTTTTGTGGAGGTGAAAACCCGCGCGAACGAGGCCAAGGTTCCGGGCTACTATGCGGTCGATAAACGGAAGAAGCGGGTGGTGCAACGGGCTGCACGAGCTTACATTACGAGATTACGTGAGAAGCCGCGCACGGTTCGCTTCGACATCGTGGAAGTCGAACTTCCGATGCGAGGAACCGAAGATGAACCGGTGGTGAGGCATTTCGAAAATGTGCCGCTTTTCCCGAAAGACTTCCGCCAGGACGGGGCATGAGCCAAGTGAACAATCTTGGAGGGTCTGGTAATTGCCTTGCTTGCAGGTGCGAGCATTACTGGGATTGCGCCACTTTATGGCCGATTCTCAGCGTCATCCTTTCCTGCACGGGCTCAGTAAACATCGCGGAGCTCCGCCCACTGTCGTTGTGATTTTCGGCGCGTCCGGTGATTTGACTGCACGCAAACTCATTCCCGCCGTTTACAATCTCGGCGTCGATAACTTGTTGCCGACCGATTTCCACTTGGTGGGTTATGGGCGCAAGCCGATTCCTGATGATGAATTTCGCGTTCTCGCGGCGGGTGCGATCAAGGAATTTTCCCGACGCGAGCTGGATGATGATGTCTGGGGGCACATTTCGGGTAACACCACCTACGTGGCAGGTGGTTACGATGATGAGTCTGCCTTTGCCCGATTGGCTGAACATATCACGGCGATTGAAAAACAGGTCGGTCGGGATGTGCAGGTGTTGTTTTATATTTCAACTCCACCTTCAGTTTTTGCACCCATTTTGCGTAATCTGGGGGCGGCCGGTTTAGCTGCGAAGCATCTAGGCAAAGCCTATCATGCCAAGGTGATCATCGAGAAACCATTTGGACACGATCTTGAATCGGCTCGCGATCTCAACGGAACGATCAGCTCGGTGTTTCAGGAGCATCAAGTGTATCGGATCGATCATTATCTCGGTAAAGAGACCGTGCAGGATTTGCTGGTGCAGCGATTCTCGAATGCGATTTTCGAACCACTGTGGAATCGAAACTTCATCGATAGTGTGCAGATCACCGTGGCCGAAGAAGTCGGGGTGGGCACGCGTGGAGGCTACTACGAACAGAGCGGATGTCTGCGTGACATGATTCAGAATCATACGATGCAGCTACTCGCATTGACCGCGATGGAGCCGCCGGTCTCTCTTGACGCGGAATCGATTCGTGACGAGAAAGTGAAATTACTGAAGGCGATCCAGCCGCTCAATCTCGAATATGGCGGCGATGTGGCACGCGCGCAATACAGTGCTGGCATGTTGGGTGGCGAGGCCGTGAAAGGATATTTGGAAGAAGAGGGTATCGAGCCTGAATCCGGCACGGAAACTTATGCGGCGCTGCGTCTTTCGATCAATAACTGGCGTTGGCAAGGCGTGCCGTTTTATTTGCGCTCCGGTAAACGGATGTCGCGCCGCGTTTCCGAGATTGCGATCAACTTTAAGCACCCTCCGGGCACTCTTTTCGCCGAGAGTGAACGGTTCAATCTCGCGGGAAATACGTTGGCTTTTCAGATCCAACCTGACGAGGGGCTTAGCCTTATTCTCAATGCAAAGGTGCCGGGTCTCGAAACTCGCACGCAGCCGGTGAAGATGAATTTCCGCTATGCGACGACCTTTGGCTCGAACACGCCCGAGGCTTACGAACGCCTCGTGCTCGATGCGATGATTGGCGATGGCACGCTTTTTATTCGGGGTGATGAAGCGGAGACTTCTTGGAAGTTGTGCACACCGTTGCTTGAATCGTGGGCGGCGGCTGGTCGTGAAGAAATGGGGAGCTATGATGCTGGTTCCTGGGGGCCGAAAAATAGCGATGCCTTGCTCGCGAAAAACAATCATCTCTGGCGGCAACCTTAAGTTATGGCCTCGATTTTCAATGCTTTGCCCGGATTGGATGTCCTGGTGGGAGATATCTCCAAGAGTCTGGCGCAGATGTGGACCGACACCGCAGCAGAGGGTGGGGCGGCGCCGGCGGCAGACGATGCTAAGGCTACGCAGGTAAACTTCGTGTTGCATCTTGGATTCGGCACCACCGCGGAGGATGCGGCTGAACAGTTTCAAACTGTGGTGCGGTTTTCTCGAATGTATCCCAGCCGGATCGTGGTTCTCTGTCCATCGACGGAAGATGAGGATGATGGCGAGGCGGCGATGAGCGCCAAAATATTTGGGGAGTGCTATTTAGGTAAATCGAAGAGCGATAAACGCTGTGTCGAGTTTGTGGTGTTGAGCTATTCGAGCAAAGCGCGCACGTATCTGGAAAACCAAGTTTCAATCTGCCTATCCACTGATCTGCCGCTTTACTATTGGGCCCATCGTTTTCGCGATTCTTCAAAATTGGCTGACTATCAGTTTCTCTTGAGTCGCGCCAAACGAGTGCTGCTCGATAGCGCGATTACACCAGCGGATGCGATGACGTATCCTTGGCCTAATCCGAATGCCTTGCGCGATCTGGTGTATTCCCGCCTCTTGCCCGTGCGTCAAACGATTGGCCAATTTCTGGCGAGCTATCCAATCGACAAACTCACCACTGGTCTACGCGACGTAGTGGTGACGCATTGTCCGAAGATGAGCGCTGAGGGGAAGGTTTTGACGGGGTGGTTACAACGACGTCTGACCGCCTGCGAGGCAGGTGATTTTGCTTTTGCGGATAAGGTCGGCTCCTCAGGTGAACTTGCCGTTACCTTTGCTTACGCCGACGAGGCTCGCTATTTCCGCTGGCATGGGAACCTCGAGACGGGGCAGGCTCAATTCGAGTGTGATTTTGGGAGTGGCGCGTCTAAGCTGGCGGCTTCTGTTAGTTTATTGGAACCAGATAGGGCGCTGAGTGAAGCGATGTTTTTTTAACCGTAATTTTTTGAGATAAACTTATGACGATGTTTGCCACCTCAATGCCGAAACTGAGCAAGACATGGACCGAAATTGATGGAGTGATATGCGGAGCGCAGGCGGATGACAGCGGCGCGATCGGCGGAGGCGCGACCTACCGCAATCGGATCGAAGCGACAGAACAGCCCATCACGACGTTGGATGAACTCATTGCGGGTCTCAGCACGGCGAAGGCAGGAGATGTTCTGTTTCTAGATGGTGCCGCTGCGTTCGATTGCACCACGCTGGTGGCTATTGAGAAATTGGTGTTGAAGGTGCCCGCTGGAGTGACTTTAGCGAGTGATCGAGGCGAAGGCGGTAGTGCGGGTGCGTTGATTTGTTCTGATTGGTTTGCCACTCGACCCTTGGTTCGAGTCATGGGGCCGAATGTGCGATTCTCAGGTTTGCGAATTGCCGGACCCAATCCCAAACGCTGCTTGGAGCATCATCGCCGCTCCTTTGCGGTCGAAGGTCATGACCGTGAGAATCGTCGCGGGCATGAGTATTATTATAAGTTTCCAGTTTCAGATGGAATTGTAACCGAATTTTCGAATCTCACGGTTGATAACTGCGAAGTCGGTGGTTGGAGCCATGCCGGAATTTATCTGCTCAAGGGAGACGGGCATCACATTCATCACAATTTCATTCACCATAACCAATACAACGGTTTGGGGTATGGGATATCGCATGATCAGGCGTTTTCAAAAATTGAACGCAATTGCTTCAATTCTAACCGCCACTCGATCGCCGGCACGGGGAAGTCGGGCAGTGGTTACGAAGCCTGCCACAATGTCGAAGTCGGCGAATCGCTGAGCCATTGTTTTGATATGCACGGGGGTCGAGATCGCCGTGATGGCACCGATGTTGCGGGAACCGCGATGAAAGTAGCTCACAATTCATTTGGATCATCTGAACTCGCTTTGATGGTTCGAGGCACACCCGACGAAGGCACGACGATTAGTAACAATTGGTTTTACCACGACTCAGTTGAGGAGGCCATTCGAGCAGAAGGTGGCGTGAGCTTTGGCGTAAATGCGGTTGGCTATCGGTTGGGTATTGAAGCGTGACCGCCATAATTGTCGGTGATTTAGTCTTTCAGCATCTCAGACAACGTTTTTGCGATTAACGTGACCGCAGGGGAGCGGTCTTCAGGGGATCGTTGAATCCAGGGAAGGTCTTTATCGAGGATACCTGCTAGCGCGAACTGCTCAGCAGCACGCGCTGATTCGGATAGAGAGTTTTCCCAAACCGAGGGCAGGATGGGGAGGCAATCCGCACGAGGTTCATTCCCGAAGCTTTGCGACCAATTGATGACCCAGCCATATGACAGGTAGGTCTGGCGATCCAAGGTGACAAAGGTGGAAGAAGGCACCGCGACAATCGTGAGATCTGGCTTCGGAAGATCGGGGTTTTCATTGTAGTGGAACCAGCCGTTTTGCTTGGCTTCTTCTTCGAGCTCGCTGATCGATTTATCTGCGGGATCCCAAGTTTTGATTTCGAGGTGCGCATTAGGGTAGAGATCGAGAATGGCACTCTCGATCAAGCCCGCACCCGGTGTCATCGCCGAGATGCGAACCAGTTGATTCGACTCTAAGAGAGCTTTTAAGCGGGGCAGACTTGGATGTAGGACAGGGAGTTCTGGTAGAGCAATTTTTCGCCCGCTGATGGCTTCACCGAGGGTGGAAGCAAACAGACGATGACCGCGCATGTTGGGATGGATGGCATCGCTCATGAGACGTATCCACTCTGAGGGATTGGTTTCCCGAACCTCTGCATAGACTTGATGGGTATCCACCAGAATGAGGTCAGATTCACGGGCTACTTCACGAACGGTTTCAGCAAAGGCTTTCAGTTTTTCGGGAGGTCGAATTGGATCATTATCAGCGACCGCATTGGGTGTCATGAGGATGATTTCCGAGCCACTCTTTTGGGCCTTCTGCACAATTTGTCGTAGATTACTACGCAGGTCCTCTGTGGTTAGTCGCGCGGTGTCATTCATACCGAACATCGCGATGATCAGATTCGGTTTATGAGCGAGGACATCGGCATCCATTCGTTCCAAACCATTAGCCGAGGTGTTGCCCCCAATCCCTGCGTTGATCATTTCAATCAGTGCCTGAGGATAAAGCTCTCTGAGCGTTTGGCCGAGGGCCTGCGTCCAGGCTCTTCGCCCTCCCGTATGATAATATTGTCCGGTAATGCTGTCGCCGAAGCAGACGATTTTAACGGGTTTACCCGTTTCTAAGGAATGAACGATTTGCATGGTAGCAGAGAATCAGAAGCCTCGAGACACGCGGAATGGAGGCTCATGAGGGAGAAAAGGGTAACAGATAGAAAGTGAGTGGACATGAGCATAGCCCAGTGGATCTGCGCAATAGTTCGTCCAGTCTAAGGAATGTCGATCGGATCTAATCAGACATTCACTTCCATGAGCGATACCGACGATATTGAGTCGCTCCAATCACGAGCACGCCTAATCCCAACATAGCCCAAGACGTTTCAGGCACGGCTTAGAATCCACTCAAGCTCACTGCGATGCTGCTGTAGTTTACCTGGAATGATCCCAGATTATCCGTAGTCGTTAGTCGCGAATCGTTGGTGACGTTGGAAAAATGCTCCGCTCAGAGCAGAGGCATTAAGAATAGTAAATGTGTCACCACTAGTGACGGTGGATTCAAAACCGTTGGCAAACGAGAGGTTGATCACGCCTTCAAGCATTCCCGCGCCGGAGATATCCAGAAAGTCGTAGTTCGTTCCCTGAGTCGTGCCACCGAGTCCGATATTTAATATGCTCGTGCTATTGAAAGTGAGATCTCCGGTAATGCTTAATTCTCCGAGAGGATTGCCGGGATTAATGGTCGCGGAAGTGGAGACGTTACCCACGACCGTGCCGGATCCGGCTAAACTGCCTGCACCCAAGCTGAGGCCATTATCGAATCTCAAGGTGCTTCCGCTACTTACCTTAAGAGCACCGCCGATCTGATTGAATGTGCTGGTGAAGCGTAGCGTGCCTTGATCGACGTTGATGGAGCCATTATTATCAAAGGCGGTTTGGATCTGAGTCGAGCCCGCGGCATTGCGAGTATAGGTGCCATTGTTGGTCACCACGAATGTTCCACCGTAAGGATTGTAGATCGAGTAACTGGAAGCGTTCAGATCGTTGAAGGTGGCCCCGGATGCGTTAGTAAAGCGCCACCGTTGCCTGAGGCAAAGTTGCCGGAATACCAGTTGATGGTGCCTTCGTTGGAGATGGTGCGCTTCTGAAAAGTCTTAGCGCTGGTGGTCGATATGTTGAAGGGAGCACCATTTATTAACGCATTTTAGATGCAAAAGAGAGACAAGTGCGACCCGATAATGGGTATTTGGCCCGATTATGATCGCTAGGCTTGTCCTTAGCTAAGTTTCAGCACCGTGTAAGAACGCTTACCTTTGCGAAGGAGCAGGTATTTACCGAAGAGGAGATCGCTGGAGGTGATCGCGCGAGTGATGTCGGGAGACTTCACGTTGTTCACGTAAATCCCGCCGCCTTGGATGTCTTTGCGGGCCTGGCCTTTGGAAGGGCAGAGACCGCTGTGGACGAGAAGTTCGATTAGGGTATTGCCATCGGCTTCCAACTGAGAAGCTGTGATTTCTTTCGTCGGCACCTCACCCACGACATCTTTGAAAGTTTCTTCAGAGGTTTCACCGATTTCAGCGCCGAATAGGATTTCGCTGGCCTTGATCGCAGCATCGAGGGCGTCTTGGCCGTGGACGATGCGAGTGACTTCGCGCGCGAGAGCTTTGTGAGCTTCACGCCGGTGGGGGTTCTCGAGATGATGAACTTCAAATTCTTCGATCTCGGCACGGGAGAGGAAGGTGAACTTTTTAAGATACTCTACGACTTTGGCATCCTCGGTGTTGATGAAGAATTGGTAGAATTTGTAGGGGCTGGTTTTCTCAGGATCCAGCCAGACTGCACCGCCTTCGGTTTTGCCGAATTTCGTGCCATCAGCCTTGGTGATGAGAGGGAAGGTCCAACCCCATGCGGTGGATCCGGTCTTCTTGCGAATCAGATCTGTGCCCGCGGTGATGTTGCCCCATTGATCGGAGCCGCCAATTTGCAGCTCGCATTGGTGGCTTTCACGGAGGTGGTGGAAATCGTAGGCCTGCAACAATTGGTAGCTAAACTCCGTGTAGCTGATACCGCTTTCACCCTCCATGCGCGATTTGACGGAATCTTTCGCCATCATTGCGCTGACTGAAAAGTGCTTTCCAACGTCGCGAAGAAAATCGAGGAAACTAAGGGGCGCAGTCCAATCTGCATTATCAACGAGCTGAGCCGGGTTTTCTGCACAATCGAAGTCGAGGAGGCGGGCGAGCTGCTTTTTGATGCTGCTGACGTTGTGAGTCAGTTGTTCGCGCGTTAGCAGGTTACGTTCATCGGATTTGCCTGAAGGGTCACCCACCATCCCAGTGGCACCGCCGGCGAGCGCCAGCGGGCGATGACCGGCGAGTTGAAAGCGTCTCAGGGTGAGCTGACCCATGAGATGACCGACGTGAAGGGTGTCGCCAGTGGGGTCGAAACCGCAATACAGCGTGAGGGGGCCTTCTTCCAAGCGCTTGGAGAGAGCGTCCAGATCTGTGCAGTCGGCATGGAGTTCACGCCATTTGAGGTCTTCAATGAGGGTCATAACAGGTAAATGAGTAAACGTGGTAGGGCCGCTGTCGCGCAAACAAATCTTATAGGGAAGGTTGGGAAAGTAAAATAGCGTCTACTAATGGGAAATTCGGTTTGTCTCGGAGCGAGGGTGAATACTAGTCTGTTCCTTCACAACTCCCGGCAGCCCCTGCTGGGAAGCGATCTTAACACTAATTCTTGTTTATTATGCCTATCTCAGTTGGAACCCAAGCCCCTGATTTCACCCTCAAATCCAAAACTGAAGCTGGTCTCGTCGACGTAAAACTCAGCGATAATTTCGGTAAAAAAGAGACAGTGCTCCTGTTTTTCCCAGGAGCCTACACCGAACCTTGCACCAAGGAAATGTGTGAAGTCTCAGCGGGGTTGGCCGAATATGACACCCTTGGTGCCAATGTGATTGGTATCAGCGTTGATAACCCCTTCTCACAAGAAGCCTGGGCCAATACCAACAATATCAAGATCACGCTTGCGAGCGATCTGAATAAGGAAGTCACCAAAGCCTACGATGTGCTCTTCCCCATGCTGGCAGATATCGGTGATACCGCAGCTCGGGCGGCATTTGTAATCGGCACTGACGGTGTGGTGAAATATGCCGAACAGACTGCAACCCCTCACGACATGCCCAACTTTGATGCAGTGAAGGCTGCCCTCGCTTGATCGTTTTCAGCTAAGTTCAGTTATCGTTTTTTATAATCACTCATGAGTCAGCCCAATCCGTTTAACACCTTGCAGACGTTCTCCGCCAACGGAGCGCCGCATCAGTTCTACTCACTCCCGGCCTTAGAGGCCGCTGGATTCCCCGTCAGCAAGCTGCCGGTCTGCATCCGCCTCGTGTTGGAGTCCTTGCTTCGCAATTGTGATGGTAAGCGGGTGAGTGAGCCGGCGATCAAGGCGTTGGCATCATGGGAAGCAAAGGAAGCTCGCACGGAAGAAATTCCGTTCGTCGTGGCTCGGATCGTTCTGCAAGATTTTACGGGTGTGCCTTTGCTCGTCGATCTCGCTGCGATGCGTGCTGCCGTCGAGCGCTTGGGTAAAGATCCGAAAATTATCGAACCACTCGTGCCGGTGGATCTCGTCGTAGATCACTCCGTGCAAGTTGATTTCGCCGGTAGCGCTGAAGCGTTGAAGCAGAACCTCGAATTGGAATTCACGCGTAACCGCGAACGTTACCAGTTCCTCAAGTGGGGTATGCAGGCTTTCGATACGTTTAAGGTCGTGCCTCCGGGTATCGGTATCGTGCACCAAGTGAATCTCGAGTATCTTGCCAAGGGCGTGCTCAATCAAGATTCGGTTTACTATCCCGATACGCTCGTGGGCACCGATTCGCACACGACAATGATCAACGGTCTCGGGATCGTGGGTTGGGGCGTGGGTGGCATCGAAGCCGAAGCAGGTATGCTCGGGCAACCGGTTTACTTCCTCACTCCCGATGTGGTCGGTGTTTATCTCACTGGTGCACTTCGTGAAGGCGTCACCGCGACTGACCTCGCGTTGACGATTACAGAAATGCTCCGCGCGGCTAAGGTCGTCGGCAAGTTTGTCGAATTCTACGGTCCAGGTGCAAAAGCACTTCCGGTCGTCGATCGCGCCACGATTGCCAACATGGCTCCCGAGTATGGCGCAACAATGGGCTTCTTCCCGATCGATGCTGAGACGACCAACTATCTCCGTGCTACAGGTCGCACCGATGAGCAGCTCGAGACTTACGAAGCTTACTACAAAGCGCAGAATCTCTGGGGGATTCCGGAGAAAGGTGAGATCGAATATTCCACGGATCTTGATCTCGATCTCGCGACAGTGGTGCCAAGTGTGGCTGGTCCGAAACGCCCGCAGGATCGCATCGTGTTGCCTGAGCTCAAAGAGGCGTTCACTTCTTCACTTTCGCGTCCGGTGCCAGAAGCCGGTTTCGGAAAAACATCCGAAGACTTGGGCAAGCAAGTAGCTGTTTCCGCCGAAGGTATCGGCGGTGCGGCGACTCGCGATGGCACGCTGTCTGATGGCTCGGTAGTCATCGCGGCAATCACGAGTTGCACTAACACTTCCAATCCGAGCGTGATGCTCGCGGCGGGTCTCCTCGCTAAGAAAGCGGTCGAGAAGGGACTCACGGTTAATCCGATGGTTAAGTCCTCGCTCGCGCCTGGATCGCGTGTGGTCACCGACTATCTAGAGAAGACCGGTCTCACGCCTTATCTCGATGAACTCGGTTTCCAAACCGTGGGTTATGGTTGCACGACTTGTATCGGTAACTCCGGTCCCTTGCATCCGAAGATCGAAGAAGCCGTCACGAGCAACAATCTCGTCGCTGCTTCGGTGCTCTCTGGTAACCGCAATTTCGAAGCTCGCGTCCACCAAAACGTGCGTGCCAATTTCCTCATGTCACCTCCGCTCGTCGTCGCCTTCGCTCTCGCGGGTCGCGTCGATATCGACATGGACAACGATCCGATCGGTAAGGACAAGGAAGGCGCGGATGTCTATCTCAAGGACATCTGGCCAAGTCTTCAGGAAGTGCGCGACCAAATGCAGGCTGCTCTCAAGCCGGAAGTCTTCCGTAAGCTCTACAAAGACTTTGCTGAACAGAATCCGAAGTGGAATGAAATCCCTTCTACGACCGGAAACGTTTACGCTTTCGATGCCGACTCGACTTACATTCAGGAGCCTCCGTTCTTCACGGACTTCTCGATGACACCGGACGATATCAAACCAATCACGGGCGCACGCGCTCTGGGTGTCTTTGGTGATTCGGTGACGACGGACCACGTTTCACCTGCAGGTGCGATCAAGAAGGATTCGCCGGCCGGTCAATACCTCGTCGATAACAACGTCGGGTTTGCCGACTTCAATTCCTACGGCTCGCGTCGTGGAAATGACCGGGTAATGACTCGCGGCACGTTTGCCAATGTGCGGATCAAGAATCTCATGCTTAAGGGCAAGGAGGGTGGTTACACACTCGGTCCTGATGGGCAGGAGACTTCGATCTTCGATGCGGCGATGGCTCACCAAAAATCGGGCACACCACTCGTGGTGATTGCTGGTCAGGAATACGGCACGGGCTCATCTCGTGACTGGGCAGCCAAGGGCACGAATCTTTTGGGTGTGAAAGCTGTCGTGGCGCAGAGCTACGAACGGATTCACCGCTCCAATCTCGTGGGCATGGGTGTGCTTCCTCTTCAATTCAAGGAAGGTGAGGGAGCGCAAAGCCTGAATCTCGATGGCTCGGAAATATACGATGTCATCGGCCTCGATGATTCTGTGAAACCTCAGCAAGATCTGACTCTGCGCATCACCCGCCAAAATGGTGACATGCAGGATGTATCGGTTCGCTGTCGAATCGATACGCCAATCGAAATCGATTATTATCAGCACGGAGGCATCTTGCATTATGTGCTCCGCCAAATCGTCGCTCGTAATTAATCTCAACTCTTCGCAAAGCCGGTTCATTTCGATGACCGGCTTTGCCTCTAGAGCGAATCTGAACTAACTATCAATCATGGCTGAGAGTCCGGTATATCTGGTAGATGCCCATTCCGACCCTGTGGTCGTGAGAGTGGAGGGGCGGGCTTGTTTCCAAAATAGCGCCAGCTTGAAGGAGTTTACCTCTGGGTTGATCAAGCAGGGGAAGACGCGTTTCGTGTTCGATCTGCAACATTGTGCGAGCATGGACAGCACGTTTCTGGGAGTGCTTGCGGGATCAGCGATGGAACTGCGTAAAGCGACCGATAATCAAGGCAGCTTCATTCTTGCACGAGTTGGGCAGCGCAATCTGGAACTGCTGCGCAACATGGGCCTGCACCGCATCATGACGGTGGATTGCGGCGACTTTCAGATGAATTTCGATAAGTGCAACGAAGTGCTCGCGCCGGAGAAATTATCCGAATTGGAGAATGCGCGCATGGTGCTCTCGGCTCATGAAAATTTAGTCTCCGCGGACGAAAAGAACCGGACCAAATTTCAAGATGTGCTCGATTTCATGAAGAATAGGTTGGAGCAAGGTTGATGCCTAATTGGGTGTCATCTTCTGGAATCGATATTCCGCGATTGAACGTCGGGCGCGCACCTGCCAAACCAGCCTTTCAATGCAACTGATAATCCTCGGAATCCTCTTGGGTGTCGCCGCCATGCTGTTGCCAGTATATCGCGCGCGGAAGGAGAACGAGCGGCTTGATGAGGAACGTCAGCTCGTTTCGCAGGAACGTCAGCTCGTGGTGGATTTCATGCATCACATGGTGGAAGCGCTGGGTGAAGGACTCACTCGCGAGGAGTTGCGACAGCGCATCGTGCACGCCGCGATTCTCTGTTCGGGTGCTCTAAGTGCTGCGATGTTCGAAAGCGTGGGAGAATCGAAAATGCGTAGTGTCGCCGTGGAAGGTTTGTTTCCTCCTCATCGGCCACTGCCAGACTCAACTCGCGCGAAGTTGATCACTCGCGCGAAGTTCAT
>JACLAB010009104.1_pt1 | contig 14454 bp, 10 predicted proteins | sample 8027921 | NCBI WGS metagenome assembly JACLAB01 (sample SAMN15725117, study PRJNA655200) | protist metagenome | isolation source: fluorescence activated cell sorting (FACS) single amplified genomes of... | place: USA: West Boothbay Harbor, Gulf of Maine | collected 2000-07-19 | reverse complement strand
CCTTCTCGACAACAACTGTCCTCTCCCACCAGGTTGGCGATACGAGCACGGCGAGATATTGCCACGCATTCACGGACAAGAATAAGAAGAATCAGAGTAATATATACAACACACAAACACACATACACACACAGTTGAAAGAAAACGTGTGCGCCTTTGCTCGTCGCGTATTTTCCTCTTGTTTGTTCGACGAAACTCCTCACAACAAATGAACTGATTCTGAACAACTTTTATAAGCTGCTGCTATTGCTGCTAAAATGAACTTCGACCAACCTCAACCGTCGAGCGCGTACCCATCGAGCGAGCTCGTCTGTTCGTCCGTCTTGATCGACTTACCGACGAACAAAGACTTCAACGAGTTAATCAAGCGGAAATCCGAAAAGATGGTTTTCCAGAAAAAGCAAATTCGGGACGGAAGTTCCCCGAACCCGGTACCGATGACCTGCGTGTTAGTTTTGAATAACGATGGAAACGAGTCGAAAAAGTTGAAAATTAAGAGCGATATTTTGTGGAGGAACGATGGGGTGCCAGTAATTGCGGCTGATTTCGGCGGGAACGCTTTCGTTAAGGCGTTAAGTTGTGGGGGGAGGATTGGAGCGGATTATATAGTTGGAGATATGGATTCGTCGTCGCGGTCGAAAGAGGAAGATGAAGACGACCAGATTGAGGAAACGAGAAAGAAGAAGAGACGAACTCTTTTCCAAAAGAGTTCTCTTTTCGTACAAGGGGAAGAAGAAAAGTGGGTCGAAGAAGTGAAAGAAGAAAAGCGGGAGAATGTACCGTTCGTGAACCGAGAGCAATTGCGGAAACTGCGGTTTGATGATGATGCGGGCGCGACGACTCCTAACGCCGCTGCTACGGCGGAAGGTGGAGAAAAAGAAGGAATAGTTTCAGGGGAGTTGATCGACCTCAGTCGAGACCAAGATACGAACGATATGGAGAAGTGCTTGAACTTTATTCTCGAGAGAGGTAAATATAGTTATCGAGACCCGGTCGTATCGGACGTGGTGATATTCAACGCCATGGGCGGGAGATTCGATCACGAGTTTGCGAACATATCGGCGATTTTGAAAGCGCCCGGCTTGTTGAAAGGTGGTCCGAGTTACGTGTGTTACGACGCGTACGATAACGGAGCGAAAGAGGAAGAAAAGCTCGGGATACAGATTTCGTTCCCGATACGAAGAGGGTACACGGTGTTGAAATTTAAAGTTCCAGCGAAATCGTTGGGGATCTTTCCCTTCAACGGAAAGACGAAAGTGTGGACGAGCGGATTGAAATGGAACCTCGAAAACAACAAGAAAGAAGACAACGCAAAGAACTACGAGTACTTCGAAATGGGCCGGAAGATAAGCTCGAGCAACGAGACTACTTTTGAGGACGAGTCGAGGACAAAAGTGACCGACGTGCACGTGAGGTGCGACAAGGACGTGTGGTTCACCGCGAGGATTCAATAAAATCTACCCGAAAGCTTTCGTCGAAAGAAGCGACCTGCACGGAATAAACGCACGCGTAGAACTACTACCTATAAGTGTAGACTAGACTAGAATTGCATTGCTATACCAAACGCGGCTCAAAAGCGCGTCCCGACGAAGACGACGACTTGACGATATTCTCGCGTAACTACACCAGATCCTTTTACTGCACATCATCGTCATTCTCACGAAAGACTCCTCAAATAGGTCTCACTTTCATGTGCACGTTCAGTAAACTCAGCGCGAAGCACTTCAAATCCTGCACGAAGTAATAAAACTGTTTCAAACCTTCCGGATCTTTCGAGTTTTGCACGTCTAAAAGGCTCCCAATCTTCGCGGTTTGAAACGACGCGTGTTCGTTTCCTAGGACGATTTCGAGCTCTTGTTGTCCAACTCTGTCCGCTTCCGGCCAGTTTTCGTCGTCTTCTTTCAACACCTCCGAGTCTGTGACGATTCGTTTCAGTTCTTTGAGCACCGCTTGCGAAACGCACATCTCTTTCCGAATGCACTTGTCGCCTTTGTAGTTGCTGTTGTTCGCGTACCGTAACTTTCCGTCCGGTTTGAACTCGAACTCGAGGAACTCGTGGCCGAATTTACCTTTGTGGCCGACGTAGTATCGGACGTAAAAGTCTTCCCGATCGTCTGTCTCGACGGAGTCTCTCATTGCGACCGTTTACGATGCGTTCTTTAACGCGATGAATTGAATCCAATTCTCTCGAGAAAAAGTGTCGCATTTGAGATACGAATGAGGATGAAGAACAACAGATAAAGAGATGACGACGCAAAAGATGAAGACGAAAGAAAGCAAAAACGACGACGCGAGTAGTCCTCCTCTTCTCACTTGCGCGTCGTTCACGTACGATTTTGGACGGAGCAACGCATTGCTCGTCAAGACGACCGGGGGGAATGCATCGTCACATTCGTTCCCGAGAGAGTACCTCTTCAACTGTCCGGAATCGTTCTCTCGAGTGACCATGGAAACGTACTCGCGACCGAGGAAAGGCTTATCCGCGATTTTCGCACTCGGTGACGATATGAACGAAAGTTTAGCCGGCGTGTGCTCTTTAATTCTACGCTTAAGTGCGGATGGACACGAGAAATGCGCGGTGGTTGGGAAACGAGGCGTGGAAACTGTCGTGGAGAGGTGAGAGCGCGTCGCGCGAGATTTTCATTCGTTCGTTCGTTCTCGCGGTTTTATCGCGTCTCTTTCTCTCTCTTTCTTTTCTCTAGTACTGACGCGAGTTTTATCTCTCTCTTTTTCTTCTTCGAAGTCTCTCCGCGGTGGCGAAATGGAAGCATCCGAAAGTGACCGGCGTTTCCTTGACGGGCGAAGAGCGAGACGCGGGAGAGGATGAGAATTTGTGTTACCAAGACAGCGACGTGATTGTGTGGCCGTTGATGGATGTTGTTGAAGACGATGCAGAGGGTGTGGAGGTGTGCGCGCTGTGCCGGTTTCGAGAGAGGCGCGAGATGCGGATAAGGAAACGGAAACGAGGAGGCGTCGCGGATGGGAGCAGCGGCGGTAGTAGTAGTAGTAGCGGTAGTAGCGAAGAGGGGGAGGAGGAGGAAGAAGAAACAGAAGAAGGAATGATAGAGCAACGACGAGAACAGAACCGAAAAGAAACGAGAGAATGTAGCAGTAAACCGCCACCGCCGCCGCCGCCACCGAAACGGATGCTCGGGTACGTTTTGGAAGTCTTGGAGAAGGAAGACGAAGACGAGTTTTTGAACGAGAGAGAAGGCGGCGAAAATACTCACGAACCGGTTCGAATTCTCATCTTGAACTGCACCGAAGAAGACGTGAAGAAATCGAAACACGCGCTGTGTAAGTGCCTATTGAGCAACAATAGCATGCGTAAGCATAACATCAGCGGACTGTTTTTTGTTTCATCCTCTTCTTCTTTGATACGCGACGGGAAGGAAAACAACGTCAAGGAGGGGGGCTTTGAAATCGATCGCAAAAATGTATTCACGATTGGCGGCGGCGGCGATGAAAGTCACAACGAGGTTGGATTCAGATCTTCAATGAGACATTTAGCGCGTTTGCACTGCGCCGCTCCATCCGTGTTCCCACTACCGGAGACCTTGATGACGACATCGAAATGTCCGCCTCGCGAAGAAGAAGAAGGAGATGACGACTCCAAGAAGACGACATCTACTACTCTTGGATTATGCGACGAGGTTGCATTCTATTCCAATCGAAACACAGTCGGTGAAAAGAATCGACACGCGATAACACGAGGTGAAGAGATGCTAAACGAGCGAACGGGTGATCCAAAATTGCCTAAACTTGCCTTGCGCGACGTGTTCGAAAACTTGGAACGGTTCGATACGTTCAAAGAAAACGCGAGGAAAGCGAAACGCCAAATTTTTGGCAGCGGTGGCGATGTGTACGAAGAAGAAGAGGATGGAGAAGAAGAAAATTTATTACCGGCGTCGTTTGGTAAGTATCCCGCGCACCCGAAGAAAGGCCGAGCGGCTCCTCTGAGCGCGTTGGGCGGTCCGGAAACGATCTTTTTAGGCACGGGATGCGCTGAACCGTCCAAGTACCGAGCGGCATCCGCGATTCTTTTGCGCGATGAAGAAGAAGGAGGAGCATCGAAATCGTCGATTTTACTCGATTGTGGCGAAGGGTGTTTAGGCGCCATGCGACGGTATTTAGGTCGCGAGGAATGTCTAAACGCGCTGAAGACATTGAAAATGATCTGGATTAGCCACCACCATCCGGACCACTGTCTTGGTATTCTCGCTATTCTCGACGCTCGATACGAGGCTTTGCGACAACAGGCATCGTCGTCGACGACGAGTTCTACTCTCACTACACCACCACCTCCTTTACTTATCGTTGGCCCTACGCCAATTCAAAAGTGGTTCGAAACCATCGAGGTTCCGAGTTTCAAATACACGTTTGTGAAATCGAGCGCTTTGCAAGCGCGCGGCGGCATCGGCGGCCCGTTCCACATCTCCATCATGAACAAGCCCGGTTTGACGCACCCTCCTCCGCCACCTCCACCTCTTTCAAAAGGTAGCTCCTCATCATTGCAACCAAAGCATCCGGACGTCGCCGCATACGTCGAGCAAACCATCAACTGTGAACAAATCGTCTCCGTCCCGGTCACGCACTGTCCGGAAGCCTTCGCGATTATCCTCCGCGGATTATTCACCACCAAACGCTCCGTCGCGTACAGCGGCGACTGCGCGCCATCTAAAGATTTTGCCAAAGCTGCATACGCGGTTGACATATTAATCCACGAAGCGACGTTCGGAAATAGCTTATGGTCGCACGCGAAGAAGAAGAAACATTGCACGACCGAGGAAGCGTTGCGAGTAGGTCGAGAATCAAACGCAAAGACGGTGTGTTTGACCCATTTCTCGCAACGGTACCCGAAAGACATTTTTGCACCTTCTTCTTCATCTCCTTCTTCTCCTCCTCAATATCAACAAAATCAACACGTATTCGCGTGCGCCTTCGACGGCATGCGCGTCAAATGGGAAGACTGGGACCTTTTGAAATCTCACCGGGAGAGGATTTCGGAGGTTTTATCGCTCGCGACGCCAGAAAATGTAGAACGAGAGGAAGAAGAAGAGGAAGATTTGCAACGAAAAATGGAGATAGAGTAGAGAGAAAGAGAGACAAAGTAGCGTGTTGTTATTTTCGCACGTTTCAAACGGAGACGATCGAATTTGATCGTCGTCGTCATCCAAACGTATTTTACTAGTCTCCTTTCCACAAAAAATGCACTCTCGGAACCGATACCATCACCAAAACGTCCTTCCCGAAGAAGACGTCTTGGAAGATGCACTAAACACCACGCTCATCTCTCCGAGGTCTAAACAGTCGCAACAGCAGCAAAGCCCTTCTTCGAAAGCTTTATCGGTGCAGATGTTGTTCGTGTTCCTCTTGGCGTTCGTGACTTTTACGTATTCCGAATTGGATTTCTTTTCTTCAACTTCAACTTCATCATCACCCCTAGGAGAAACCAGTCGTCTAGAGAATGACGATGAATACGTCGAGAAGAAGAGAGAAGGAGTAGAAGTAGAAGTAGAAGTGGGCGCTTCGTTTGATGAAAAAGAAGCGTCGTCGTCGTTCAAAAATGTCCTCGTCTCCTGCCCGACGAACGACGACGTGAATAAAGTGAATCCAGTGGATTTCGAGACAGATTTGGACTACGTGTTGGAAAATTTCAAAAGAACGGAAACAACATCCGATCCGTTCGAGGAAATCGTTTACGTTTGTAACGTGTTCCCTCCGGAATTATACGAGAAAATGCTGTCTGATTTTCCTCTGATTGCTTCGATGGAACCGACGGAGAAAGGAAGATGTTCGGAAGCGGGAGATTGGAAGCTCGCAAAGTGCAAGAGTTATTCGGCGGCGGGGTCGAATCAATTCGCGGATTTGCGATGGAAGTTGAGCGGGTACGATGTGATCGATCCAAAGAATAGAGTGGAGAAGTCTGGGTTTAGGGCTTTCGAGAGCGCGAAGGAAACGTGGAGAAGAGTGGAACAGATTTTGTTCAGCGAACGATTTCAGAATCTCGTGTACGATAAGTTGAAGTTGCCGGAGGGATGGCGAGATAAAATGATTACTGGTAACGTGCCGACAGATTTTAGGTTGCAAACTGACAAGATGGGCGAGAACGGGTACGCGATTGGAGTACACCCAGATACGCCGAAGAAGTTGGCGACGATGCAATTTTATTTCCCGGGGCTTCACGGAGGAGACGAAAAGAAGCAAGAAAGTAAGTACGGCACGTGCGTACACACGGCGAAGCAATTCGAAGAGAGAGACAGGAAGAACAACAACGCCGCACCTTGCGAAAAGAAGTTTGGTTTTCGACACAACAGCATGTATGCTTTTAAAGTGCACGAAACGAGTTATCACAGCGTCGAAAAGGCTTTAGAAGATGCCGGAGAGAGGAACACTTTGTTGGTGAATTGGTATCGTGACGTTCCACAAAAGTTAGCGACGAAACAAAAACGAAGAACAAAAGGCCGTGGCCTCATGTAGAAATAGTATTTTAAGGCTCTCTATTCTTTCTTTTCTAACTGACAAACTACTTCTAGGAAATCCGCGTGCCACGGAAAGTGATCAAACGCGGCGAGCCTTTTCACTCGATGCGTTTCGCTCAATTTCTTCTCGCCTAAATCTCTCGCTAAACTTCTCGCGTCGCAAGATATGTATATTATATCTTTAAACTCTCTCGCTAAATCTAAGGTTATTTCATCCAATCCAGCTCTTGGAGGATCCACGAGGAGAAAATCTTTTTCCGTGAACGGGTACTCCTCGCCTTCGATGTTCTCTTCGCCTCGTTTCTTCTTTCGCAGGCGGGAGAGGAATCGTCTGGCGACAATCTCCGCCGGTGCGTTTATAATCGTTCCGTTTTCTATTGAATTCATCTCTAAATTTACTTCTGCCGCTCGGCACAAGTTCTCGTCTCGTTCTACGCCTATGACTTTACCTCTCGGAAAATATTTTGCGAGATAACACCCGTGGTTCATGTTCCCGCAATAGAGTTCCACGAACGACCTCGCCGTTTGCGCTGCAATTTCATCCGTTTCCATCGCTCGACACAGCCAATTCGCAGTCATTTCCGCGATGTCGCCGTTTGGGTTAGAGAACGATCCCTCCGGTTGTTTATATCGTAAAACTCTGCCCGTGCCACTCTCGTTGTCTTTAATCTCCATCTCTTCGACGACGAAATCCTCGGTACTATCATTCGACACTCTCCTATCGCCTTTCGTCCTCCCGACAATCGCTTTCACCCCAATCTCTTTCGCTAACAGACCACTCACCTTTGCAAAATCTTCTCGAAACGGCTCTCCTCTCCACAACGTTACCACGCACTCCGTGCTCTTCCTGTTTTCGTGAAACGTCACCGCCGAGAGCCGACCTTCTCTCAAGGACTGGAATCGGTCGTCCTCGTTCAACGCTTCGCGCAGTTTATTCATAATCGCTTGCAACGACTCCGAGGCGATGTCGAATTTTGTTTCTATTCTCGTAATTTCAGACCGCTCAAAGATGCAATAATCGAACTTTCCTTTCTCTTCTTCCTCTGATAGTAGTTGTTGCTCTCGATGTTGTTGTTGTTCGCAGATGCCGAACCGTACTCGTTGCCGAAAATGTTTCAGCTTTGGACTCGCAAACACTTCGAATTCGATTCTGCTTTTCGTCTTCTTCTTCTTCTCATCCTCATCACCACCATCATAAAACGGCCTCAATAAACCCTCGATCGCGCTCGCTTTCGCCTTTAAAACTTCCTCGTACGACTCCGTGGATAACTGTTTCTCCTCGTCGTCCGTTAAGCGCGCTTTCGTGAACAACTCTCTGCTCACAAAAGGTAAATTTGGGTTTCGCACGTATCGCTTTTTCGCCTGCGACACGCCGCGTTTCCCATTGGGATTGGGAGACATGAGTGCGCTCAAAACGCGACTCCTCGCTTTTCTGCTTCTTCTTTTTCCTCTCGACTTTTCGGTAAAAGTTTGACTCGCAGCGACAAAAGTTTTTTGTAAAGTCGTCGTTCGATATGTTATTCTAAGAAGGATTGTTGTTGTTGTTGCCGCTCCTCTCATTAGGGCATTTCTCTCTCAAGAAGAATAAAATTTGTGAGGACGAACACTTTTTTGCAAAAAGAGAATACAACGAAGAGGAAAACCACGTTTTTTATTTTCGGGAGAAGGAGGAAGTTTTGGCGCGAGTGTCATTTTTCTTGAATCTTTTTTTTTGCCACGTGGCAAAGAAAGAGAGATCCGAGAAAGAGGGCAACCCCCCTTCAGAAAAAAAGTCGTCAGATATCAAACGCAATGCTTCGAGGACGACGAAAAGCGCTGCTCGCGCTGCGCCAACAGTTTTCTTCGTGCTCTGCGACGACAACGACGACGACCAAGAAAGCGACCACTAAAGCAAAATCGAAAAATAGTAAAGAGCAACCGTGTTCTGCGCTCGCGATAATCGCAGACGCCGGCCACGGATTAGGTGATTTTATTTTGGTCGTTTCTTTCCCAAGAGAATGTGATTGACAAGAAAAAAAGCGCTTTAACTCCATCTCTCTCTCTCTCCTTCTGATGATACCTTTTATTAACGCATTCCATCTCTCTCTCCTTCTGATGATACCTTTTATTAACGCATTCCATCTCTCTCTCTCCCATTCTCTCTCTGTTTGTCACTCTCTGTGTAAACGACGACTTTAAACGACGAAATTTTTTACTATAGGACCGTTTATCACGGACGCGTTTCTAAACTACGCGGACATGTACTTTTTCGTGGCAGCTGCGACGACGTCTGAATCGGCAAAGATCGAGATGCAAGACCAATTCGCCTCGTACTTTCTCGGCGAGCGACTCTCGATTGAACGCTTGGATTTAAAATCGCACGTGGCGGTGGGGGAGTGGAAAGATAAAATTTTATTCACGCACGGACGAACGCCGGATATCGTCGTGGCGAACGTGGGGAAGTTACCGCAAACGGTCGCGGAGAGCATGCACGAAACGTCGTGCGCGCCGAGAATGTGGGCGGAAAAGCCGCAACATTGGGCTCGATCGTGTGATGATATGAAAGGTGTCTTGAACGTCCAAAGCGCGTTCGCCGGGACGATGGTTTGCGGCGACGAGAAGGTTTTAGGGAAAGGGTGGATGTCGCTCAGGTCGCCGGAGGAGTGTTCGTGTCACGTGAGACCGAGGAAGATTGTGAACGTGACGCAGGTGATTCATCCGCCGTGCGTGCACGCCGTCGCGCCATATCGAGTGTCCCTGGCGAGCATACAAGCCGCGACGAAAATGTTGGCGAGAGATTTTAAAGGTGAAAAGGCGGAGGAAGAGGTGATTTGCGCGTCCATCGATCCCGGCTGTTTACCAGGTATGACGTGTGGGATGCCGCCGCAGAACCAGTATCAGCCCGTGCAAAAGGATAAACTTCGAGACGAACAATTTGAAAAACACGGCATCACGGAGAGAGAAAAGTACACGCAGTGGGCAAAAGCGTTCGTTCCTTTCGTTTTGAACTTGGAAAAGCCGCAAAACGGAAAAGCGTTGCACTTGCCAGGTTTTCCAGGCGTCCCGGCTTTAAAATATTGACGGGAGGAGGGAAGAGGAAGAGAAGAGAGGAGAGAGGAGAAGAAACACACACATACACACACACACACACGGCATGGAAACATCGCTTCACCATTCATCATCAAACAGCACACGTCATTTGCGCAAAGCAAAAAAGAAGAGTTTGATGATGAACGCTCGCGCTCGCACATTTTTTGTTTAGAACTATAATATCCGCTGCTAACAACATCTACATTGTTATATATACGTGTAAACTACTATATTTACTGCTTCACGATTCGTTTCAAGCCAGGGTACCAATACACGGCCTCTTCCCAGTGTTTCGCGCCTATATCTAACAACACCGCGTTGACCGTTCCAAAATCCATGCGCTCTAACGCGCCGGCTAAATCGTTCAACTTTACGCCCAACTCCTGAGTGACCGCGCCGTTCTCCTCCGCGATATCTTTCCCCATCAAATAAAATAAACCTCCAATCTTTCTACTCACGACTTCCAACTCTTTCTTCTTCGCGAAGGACACGCTATTGCTATCGCTATTATTACCACCAAACAACCCTTCGTACCTCTTCCTAAAAGTCTCGCAACATTTCGCGTACTCTGGCTTCACTCGCGAAAAATCGCACGTCTCCACGGAACACGTCGCCGGTGGCGTCGGCCACGCCGGCGCCGGGCCAACCCACGCGCCCCCAGAGCAGTACCGTTCGCGCCCGCGAACGGTTGTGGTAGTCGTTCCTGGCATTTGCTGCTGCTGGTACGGTTGATTATTCAACGCCGTCGTCAAAGAAGGATGTTGTTGTTGTTGTTGTTGTTGTTGTGGCACCATGAACGGCTGCTGCTGCGAGTTCGGATTGAAAAACTGCGCCGCCGGTAATTGCTGTTGCTGCGCAGACGCAATGCCATGAACGGATGCCGGCGGTACCGGAGACGGTGGCATGAAATGTTGTTGGTGTTGGTGTTGGTGTTGGTGTTGGTGTTGGTGTTGGTGTTGAACCGGCGCATACGACGACGACGACGGCTGCTGCTGCTGCTGAAATCCAGAACCAAACGACGACGCGTGCGACGAGGACGCCGCCGCCGCAGGAAAACTTTGATGCAAAGAAGAATATCCAGCAGCAGTACTATTCCTCGTCAGAGCAGCAGCAGGTATAGGTGTCGTTCCGATCTGATGATGAGAAAAACTCTGACGATGATTCTTTTCGTCGTTGGTGTTGTCAGGAGGAGGTGGACGAGAAGGAGGCGCTTTCAAATCGGATAAAGGCGCTGAATCTCTGAATCCCATTCTCGTCGCGTGGTGTTCGTATTGATGATTGCGAGCGCTGACGACGATGAGACAAAGAAGCGTGTTTTGTGAGAGATAAAAAGTGGAGAAAAAAAGAAATATTCTCGTCAAAATCGAAGAAAGAGGACTGTGCTACAACAACGTTTGCATCGAGATGTTTTCTAATAATCGGCACCTATTCGATAGACCATGTCCAATCTACCGTGCTGCAACCGCAATTCGTTGCTGCTTTTCCATCGCAAAGCTATGCTCTTGTTTTTTATTCGCTTTTGTTCTTGTTCTTGTTCTTGTTGTTGTTTAGCAGTGTTCGTCGTATCCAAGTCGTCGAGCGGGACGCAAGGCATGCGTTGGGACGTGCCGAGAGGAACGACGCCGCGCGCAAAGGCGTGACGCCAGCTCGGGTTGACGTTCCAGACGTACACGAAACAGCGTTCGTGGAGGTAGGCGGCTACCTGGTGGCCCTCCTCGTCGAACGCGACGGCACCGAGCGTGGAGCAGATGACGTTCGAGGAACTCGCGCTCGATTTTTGTTGCGAGTGTCTTCTCAAGTTGTTTGTTGATTTCGCCGGACTTTGTCGCTGTAAATCTCCGATGCCTAATCCGAAGGTTTCTTTAGCCAACGCTTCGACGACGCCAGAGACGCCGCTCGCCGCGCTGCTCGCGAATTTTTCCGCCGCGTTGTCCACGGTGTCGTCCTCCAACGTGCGCCATTTTTGTCCAACAGATAAATCGTAGACGGCGAGGAGCGATCCGCCTTTAACGGCGCCGTGAAGACCTACGGCCAAGCGTTTCGTCGGTTCGTGGAATGCAACATTTCGACAACGCTTAGCGAGCATTAACGCTAACGAGACAACCGAGCGTTTACACGTCTTGCGTAAACTCGAAGGCGTAGTTGGCGCCTGTGCGGGCGTCGGCGAGAGTTGCACGGCTAACGAAATTTCCGCCATTTGCATGCCCCCTCCGCTGTTGGAGAGCGTGCCGCTGATGTTACTGCTCACGCATAACGACAGCATTTCTGCGATAGAAACGACGTGTGGCTCAAACGTCCATCTTTTCGCGGAAGATTGTAAAACGGCTTCAGTTAAAGCATCGATGGATGTCACGTGTAAAGGCGAATCGGCTGGAATTTCGCGGAAGCGTTTCATCACGTGCGCTACGTAAAACGACGGCGAGGCGGACGCCAAAGCCGTCAAGACTTCAAAGGAAGACGATTTAAAAGCATCTTCGAGACAGCGATTCGGATCTCGGACGCACGAAAACCAATCTTTGTTGTTGAACCCGTTTACGCTGGCGTAATTGTCCTCGTTGCAGTCGTCTTCGTCGTCGTCACCGTAAATACCGCTTCGTAAAATGCACGAGGCCAACGAGTGTGCGAGCGTGGAATCGTTGTCGCCCGCGTGAGCGACAAACTTCAAGAGATGCGCAATAGCCGCGCCTTTCCAGGCGTCTGCGATTCGAGCATCACTCGTGCTTTCGTCCGAAGAGAGTAAACCAACCGCGCATACGAAGAGACCAAACACGCCTTTGTGTATTTTCGCACTCGAAGACGAAAGGATAGCTTCGTCCTCTTTCCGTATGAAGAACGCGCGCCAAAACGATGCAACCTCTTCCTCCTCCTCTGATTTGCCATTTTTCGCAGCAGCTCTGTCGAACAAGTCGCCTCTCTCTTCTTCGTCTCGCTCGTCCTCGTCGGCTTCGGGCGGCGCCGGTAAACGTAGCGCTTCGGAGATACCAGATTTGTGGAGAACCGCTTTCGCGATGCTTCTCGACGCTGCTCGAATGCACGGCGTTTCGTTCGACCAAAGAGATACGCATCGGAAGAATAGTCGTCTCGCTTGCATCTCGGTGAGTTCTTGGATCCCTATAGATTCAATCGCAGAATTCCTCTTGGATGAGAAAGAAGAAGACGCAGCCTCAACCGCCACTCGAGCAATCGTAGCTTCCATGAAATCATCGTAACTTGTTTCGTCGTCGCATTTATCGTCATCGAGAAGTACCACCGTCGTTGCGTCGTTGTTACGTCCAACGCGAACTTTCGAAAAAATCACGTTTCGTTTTTGCCGCCCGTTAGTTACTCGAAAAGCGACCGATAACGCAGACGTGGCAGCATCTGAAGATTGCTGCGACAAACTATTCGCCACTATTTTCCCAAGATTCGCGAGACTCATAAGAAACGGCGCGTTGGACGAAGCTACCGGCACGACGTCTTCGCGAAACCAGCTGTTCAAGTTTGGCGATTCTATTTTTGATAAAGACGCGCTTTCACGCACTCTCCAAAATTTCCCTCCGCCGGCGAACCTCATCTCCGGTGGTCCCGACGGTCTCGATTGTTTCCACATTTCCACGCTCGACGAAGAACTGTACAATTCTCTCTCTAAAACTTCATCTCCGAGCGTATCCCAAATCTTTACACTTCCTGAAACGTATAAAATTCGAAGCAAATGCATCTTCTCGTCGAGGATAATTTCGCAAACGCCTCGCGTCAGTTTCGAGGGGCACAAATCATCGTCCGGTTCGAATCGCGAGAATATTTTACACTCCGCGATTCGAAACGGAATACCCCTGTTGTTCTTACTATCATCGTCGTCTTCGGTGTGATATACTAATCCTGCCTCTTCGGCGGCGACTCCTAAAATGCCAACGTCGCCATTTTCTGATATCGTCATGAACTGAACTATTTTTTCTTCTTGTTCTCTACCTTTATTACTCTCGAGCGGTAAGATTGCAACTATTGGTGCGATGTGATGCCGAGACTGCGCGACGAGTTCAAGACTTCGCTGACCTTTTCTCTTCTCGACCTTCCAAAGTTTCATTGTCCCGTCATCACCGCCACTCGCAAAAAGAAGCAACTCGTCGGCGATCGCATCGCTATTCTTCACAAAGGGAATTTTCACCTGAGCGAGACACCGAACCGCACCTTTGTGACGATGGTTGCTTGAACTAGAGCACGCCTCTTTCTCATCATCATCATCATCATCATCATCATCATCATCATCATCATCCATCGAGTGTACTTCGACGATACCGTTTGCGAGTCCAAACGCTATTAAACTAAATCCTACGTCGTGTTTACTACCGCTGCTACTACTAGTACTACTACTCCTACTGACGTTGATAGTATCTCCACTCTTGGGATTAGATTGCGCCGTCATCGTCGTATTCTTCTTCTTCATCATCATCCATCTCTCTCTGAATAAATATGTTTGCGAGGAAACCACTGCATTGTCGCCACTTCTCAGGGCACCATATTCAGACGCATTCGTACTCGTCGACGGCGGCATGTTCTGAAATCGCCTTCTTTTTCCTCCGCCTAAACCGGCGTATTCGGCAAATCTCGTCTGCGCGGCGTTGTTTTGGTTCGTATCTGCATCTCCACCGTCCGTCTCGTCAGTCGTCTCTGCCATTGCTGTTGACGATGGCGCTGCTACCGCTGCTGTGATAACTTTCTCTTTTTCGAGTTGTTTCTTAGCGAGTTGTTGGTGTTGCTTTTCAATTTCCTCTTTCACGTTGATCAATTTGACATCGCCGTCGTCAAACGTCGCTAAAATCTCGTCGCATCGCACGCCTTCTGGCGCACCAAGTTTTAAATTCACCACCAGCGCATCGTCGTCACTGTTTTTATCATCACCGCTACTGCCACTGTGGATACAAAC